>Ga0160460_100819_pt1 | contig 13996 bp, 14 predicted proteins | sample HID1973M_E6MG_FD_108238 | JGI IMG/M metagenome (GOLD analysis project Ga0160460, IMG submission 108238) | Enriched mosquito-associated microbial communities from UW Madison campus, WI, USA - HID1973M_E6 MG | ecosystem: Host-associated > Arthropoda: Insects > Digestive system > Unclassified ... | reverse complement strand
GAGTTGATGAGTCCCTGCTGGCCGAGGACCACCTGCCACGCGAACGTGCGGATCAGGATCGACGTGAGGTAGGGGGTCAGGATGCAGATGAACAGGAACGCGCGAAGCGGTCCCCGGGTACGCGCGATGGTGAAGGCGATCGGGTAGCCGATGGCCACCGAGAGCACGGCCGCCACGAGCGACAGCACGACGGTGTTGATGAGGACGTTCTGAAAACCCGCGCTCGCCAGCAGCTTGGCGTAGACCCCGAGTCCGAAGTTCTCGCCGTCCACGAAGCTGCGGATGACCAGGGCCGTGAGCGACACGAGGTAGATGCCGACCACGTATGCGACCGCGGGAAGGGTGAACAGGCCCCACCCCTGATGCTGTCGCGCTGTTTTCGATGCCATGGAAATCGGTCCTCCCGAGGGGTTCGGATGGTGGTCGGCGCCGGCAGCGATGCCGGCGCCGACCGTCAGTCGTCGTTGATCAGGAGTTCACGAACTCCTGCCAGCGCGCAGACACCTCGTCCCAGTTCTCGGCATACCAATCGCCGTCGATGTAGAAGGTCAGCTCGTTCGTCTCGGGCGTGCCGGGAAGGTCGGCGCGCTCCTCTGCCGTGAGCTCGTCGAGCACGCTGGTGACCGAAGGCGTGTACTTGAGCGCCTCGAGCACCGCACGCTGCTGGTCCGGTTCCAGGGCGAACTGGATCGCCTTGTGTGCGAGCTCAGGGTCGGCGGCGTTCTTCGAGATCGTCAGCGACTGCACCGAGACCACGGCGCCGTTCCAGGAGTACTCGACGTTGGCCCCGCCCGCCTGGATGTCGCGGATGCGACCGAGCGTGTAGAGCCCCGCGACGACCTCGCCCTGGGCGATCGCGACGTCTTCCTGGCCTCCGAAGAGGGCGTTCGGCTTGATCTCTTCGAGCTTGGCGAAAGCGCGGTCGATGTCGAGCGGGTACAGGTCGTCGAGCGCGACGCCGTCGGCCAGCAGGGCGACCTCGAGGACCCCCGTGGGGTACGTCGGGAAGCTGCGGGTGCCCGGGTAGGTCTCGACATCCCACACGTCGGCCCACGTCTCGGGCCCGCCGTCGGGGAAGGCGTCCGCGTTCCAGAACAGGTTGCGCGAGAACTGGTACCAGGGGACGCTGTAGTCGTTGATGGTGTCCTGGCTGGCGACGTCCGAGACGTCGAGCAGGTCGAAATCGAGCGGCTGGATGAGGTCCTCGGCCATGAACTGAGCCAGGGTGCGCGTCTCGGTGTCGACGAGATCGGGGCTGGTCGCGCCGGCGGAGATGGTCTCGGCGAGCTTGGCGACGTTCGAGCCGTCGGTGTCGAACAGGATCTCGACACCCGTCTCGTCGGTGAACGGGTCGAACACGGCGGCGCGGATCGACTCCTCGTAGCTTCCGCCGAAGCCCGAATAGAGCAGCGTGCCCCCATCGGTCGCGGGGTCACTGGCACCTCCACCCACTTCGGAGGAAGTGCAGCCTGCGAGCACCGTCACCGCCGCGAAGGCGGCTCCGACGGCCAGTAGACGGCGAGACGATCGTGAACGATGTGCCATAGCGGCATCCTCTCCTTGCAGAACTCGGGAACTTCGTGCTCGTGATCAGGGCCAGCGAGCGTCTTGGCGTTGTGGGGATGCTAGGCCGCCTCACGCGGGCGCACGAATTCTGAATGGGCGCCATAATCAACGGATATCCAACGCCGGGCGGCCGTTCGAATCCGCCGTCAGATGGAGAAACCCAGGAGCGCGACGGAGAGCGCGAAACCGGCCCCGGTCCTCCCCCGGCCGCGGGCAGCGCCGCCGTGGCGCGCGTGAACGCGTCTCGGCGACTCAGACGGCGAACCGCATCAAGGTGTACACGGCGAGGACGACGACGGCGAGCCCGACGATCCGCTCGGTCCAGGTCGCCAGCGACTCCTTCGCGTTCTTCCCCTTCTTGGTCACGTGCATGAGACCTGCCAGGAGCAGGAAGACACCGCCGGCGAGTCCTGCCGGAAGCGCCCACCCGGGAACGAGGGCGAACAGGCCGGCCGCTCCCATGCCGATGTTCGCCACTCCGAGCTCGCGGGTGAGCTGGCGCTCCTGGATGCTGGGCGAGGCCGATCCGAGGATCTCCGCCGTCTGCCCTGCCCGACACCTGGACGATGCCGGCCAGGAGCAGCCGTGTGCCGACGCACCCCGCTATCGGGGGTCAGCCCATCGCGATCCATCGGGCGGTGGCGCCGTGGAACGTGCTCCCGGGCTGGTCGCTCGGATGGTGCGCGCGGTCGACAGGGACCCTCGGCGGAGCAGGGCGGTGCTCGGCCAGTCGACGATGCGACAGGCGACGGTCCCCGCGCGGCGGAAGAGCACGAAGGGGCCTCGGCGGTCTGCGCCGACGGGCGGGACGGACGCCATACCGACGGGCGGGACGGACGGGATGCTGACCGGCTTACGGCTACGCGGCGTCGGCATGGCTCTGGCATTCGATGCAGGCGGCTGCGGAGGGGAGCGCTTCGAGCCGCGCGTGCGCGATCTGCCTCCCGCATCGGGTGCAGCGGCCGTACGTGCCCCCGGCGATCCGATTCAGCGCCGCAGTGATCTGCGCGACCGCGGCACGGTGGGACTGCGCCGTCTGGAAGGCGACGGGGTCGACGCTCGGAAGGGCGAAGGGGCGGAGCTCCTCGAGAACGGCCAGTCGTTCCTCGAGCTGCTGTTCGAGTTGACGCCGCACGCCGGCGAAGGCGGCGGAGTCGATGATGTCGTTGGTCATGGTGCTCCCTGGGGGTACAAAAAAAGCGCCGGCAGATGCGACGCGTGTGTGTGCTGAGGTGAACCGTCCGAGGGACGGTTCTCACGGTGGCGCGGCGCGACCGGCGAACGGCATGAACAGTCCGCTCGCGACGCGTCGCCGGGGCGGGAGCACCTCGTGACGGGCGCCCGCGATGTCGACCACGGCCGTCACGACGGAGGCGTCGCGGAGACGCTCCGTGCGGTGGCGGCGGGCTGCGGTGATCATGGCCATCACCATAACCGGGTTCCAGAAAAAGGCAAGTCAGCGGCATTTCTGCCACCCTCGCCATCGAATTGACTTTCCCGGGAAGACGGCTATGGTCAGTGGTTCACCCGCCAGCCAGACAGGGGAAGCGAGTCGTCATGTCAGGAAAGTCACCCCGAACCCGCGACACCAAGAAGGTCGCGAAGACGTCGCCCAAGGAGAAGCGCGCCGAGAAGCGCGCGAGCCAGGAGGCGCGAGCGTTCATCAAGCCGCGCAAGGGCGCGTCGGGCTGACGAACGACGCGGGCTCCTCGATTCGAGGAGCCCGCGTATCCCGGTATCCCGCCTAACGCTCAGTCGGACTCGTCCCGGTATCCCGCCTAACGCTCAGTCGGACTCGGCTGGCCGGGGATGCGGGTGCCGCGGTATCGGCGCGCGCACCGAGGTGCGCACGGAATACAGGCTCGAGGTCGCCGTCATGAAGAGGACGTTGCGGTCGCGGCCGCCGAACTCGAGGTTCGACACGGGCTCGGGCACAGCGATGCGCAGCAGCTCCTGACCGTCGCGGTCGAAGCAGCTCACCCCGTCGCGCGTGGCCGCCCAGATGCGTCCCGCAGCATCGACGCGGATGCCGTCGAAGCCCGCGGGAGTGTCGACGATCACCCGTTCGGCGGCCACACCACCGCGATCGTCGAGCGTCAGCGCCGTGATCGAGTCGCGCTCGCTGTCGACGACATACAGCTCCGCCTCGTCGAGTGAGAAGGCGAGCCCGTTCGGCTGAGCGAACGCGCCCGAGACGAGCACCGGCTCGTCCGCACCTTCTGTCGCCCGGTACAGCCCCCGGACCTCCTGCTCCGGCTCGGCCTGATGACCTTCGTAGTCGCTGAGGATCCCGTAGGTCGGATCGGTGAACCAGACGTCCCCGCCGGCACTCACCACGACGTCATTGGGACTGTTGAGCCGCCGGCCGGAGTGGGTGGAGGCGATCACGACCTCGCGGCCGTCGTGCTCCCGCCGCACGACGCTGCGTTCGCCGTGCAGGCACGTGACGACTCTGCCGGCGCCGTCGTGGGTGCGGCCGTTCGCGAATCGGGAGGGCTGATCGAACACCACCACCTGGCCGCTCATCTCGTCGAGCCTCAGGGTGCGGTCGTTGGGGATGTCGCTGAACAGCAGGTAGCGGCCCTGAACCGAATACGACGGCCCCTCCAGCCACCTGCCCTCCGTGAAGTGGACGGCGAGGTTGGCGTCGGTACGGATGCCGCGCATCCGGTCGTCCAGGACGGTCACACGAGTCGGAATCCGCATGTCATGCCTCTCGTCGGCCGCCCGGCCACCCTCGCGGGCCGAGGGGGTTCGGACCGACCCGGTGATCGTATTGGTCGTCGAACGAATCGTGCAACGGATGCGCCTCACCGAGCCGCGAAGGATCACCGGGTCGGCAGCCACACCTTCATCGCACCGGGCACGGCGCCGTTGCCCCACGTCGCGTACGGACGCAGAACAAGATCCTGTGCGGCCGCACGCGGCACGCGCTGCGGCGAGTCGGCGCGCTCGTAGAGCGCCCGGTCGCCGGGCGCCGGGTCGAGCTCGCCGACCTCGACGTGCAGCAGGGGTCCGGGCCCGCCTTCGGCCGGCCGCCTCTCCGCGATACGGGCGCCGTCGGGGATGACGACGCGCTCGATATCGAGCGTGTTGTCCACCTGATCGGCGCAGTAGACGAGCGGGCCTCGGGATGCCGCGACCGTGCCCCGGAGCGCGTCGATGCCCGGGTTCGGGCGCCACAGCACGGCATCCATCGCGAAGTCGATCTCGAACGTCGCGCCGGGATCGAGGCGGCCGAGCCGCAGCCAGCCGTCGTCGATCTGCGCGGCAAGCTCGACGCCGGAGCTGCGCACTGCGACGCGCTCCCCCGCCCACGCGGGTACCCGCACGACGAGAGTCGACTCCCCCGGATCACCGTGGACGGCGAGCACCACCCTGCCGTCAGCCGGATAGGCAGACCGCATCGTGAGGGTGGCGCCGTCGCCCAGCGGAAGCGCGGCGCTCCCGAAGTGGGCCACGCGCACCTCGGCGCCCGACCGCGAGAAGAACGTGCTCTCGAGCGTCGCGATCGTGCGCATGAGGTTGGGAGGGCAGCACGCGCAGGAGTACCACTCGAGTCGCACCCCTGCCGACTCCTCCTGGCTCGCGCCGTGATCGCCGCGCAGTTGAAGCGGATTGCTGTAGAAGAACCGGTCGCCGGAGCGCGAGATCCCCGCCAGCACCACGTTGTAGAAGCAGCGCTCCATGATGTCCAGGTAGGCCGCCTCGCCGCCGACGAGGTGCATCCGCCAGGCCCAGTTCATGAGCGCGATCCCGGCGCAGGTCTCGGCATATGCGCGATCGCTCGGCAGCTCGTAGCCGTCGCCGAACGCCTCGTCCTTGTGGCGGGAACCGGTCCCTCCGGTGATGTACAGGCGGTGTGCGACGAGGTCCGCCCACTGCCGCTCGAGCGATGAGCGCAGCGCCGTATCGCCGCGCTCGAGAACCAGGTCGGCGACTCCCGCGTTCAGGTACAGCGCTCGTACGGCATGGCCGCGCATGATCCCGGTGTCGGCGATCCCGACCTCGTCCTGGTAATACTGCGCCCCGAATGCGCCGTGCGCCACGAATCCGCTGCCCCGCCGACGCAGGAAGGCCTCGGCCAGCTCCAGCGCCGACGCGTCCCCCGTGAGCCGGTGCAGCTCGATCAACGCCGTCTCGACCTCCGGGTGGCCGCAGTAGACGGGGCTGCCCTCTCCCCCGAACAGCGCGACGGCGAGCGTGACGAAGCGCTCGGCCACACCCAGCAGCCGGTCGTCCCCGGTCGCGCGCTTCCCCGCCACGGCCGCCTGCACCAGGTGCCCGAGGCAGTACAGCTCGTGCCCGTGTGCGAAGTCGCTCCACGGCTCGCCGAACGGCTCGCCCAGCTGATAGGCGGAGTCGAGGTAGCCGTCGTCGCGCTGCGCCCTGATCAGCAGGTCCACCGTGTCGTCGTAGAAGGCCCGCAACTCGTCCGAATGCGCGCGACCGAGTTCCCACGCGACGGCTTCGAGCGTCTTGTAGACGTCGGAGTCGGCGAACCTCATGCCCTCGAACGGGCCGTCGTGGTCTGCGGTGAGGCGGCGGAGGTTCCGCAGATTGCCGGCGACCTCCAGCATCCGGATGCCGTGGGGAATCGTCACCTCGCGGTTGAGGGCGGCGAGCTCGGCGTGGAACCCCGGCTCCAGCCGTGCGCCTCGCGCCGGCTGTACGGCACCGAGCGCGACATGGGCGACGGGACCCACGCCCCTGGTCTCCGATGATGTCGCGGTCATCTCAGTCCTTCACCGATCCCGCTGCCAGCCCACTGGTGATGTAGCGCTGGAAGACCACGAAGACGATGATCAGCGGGATCGCGACCACGGTCGAGGCGGCCATGAGAGGCCCCCATTGGGTGCCGTACAAACCGATGAACGAGTTCAGCGTCACCGTCACCGGCTGCATCTCGCGCTGGGTGGTGAGCGTGAGCCCGAACACGAACTCGCCCCACGCCATCACGAACGCGAACACCGCGACCGTCACGAGCCCCGGTCGCACCAGCGGCAGCACGATGCGGACGAAGGCCTGGAACCGGTTCGCCCCGTCCACCGCCGCCGCCTCTTCGAGCTCCTTGGGAATGTTGAGGTAGAACGGCCGCAGCACGATGACGGCGAACGGCAGCGACCCGACCGTGTTGGCGAGGATCAGTCCGGCGTAGCTGTTGACCAGCCCCCACTGCGAGAACAGCGTGAACATCGGCAGCGCCACGTTGATCGCCGGCAGCAGCTGCGCGATCAGGAACGGCAGCAGCAGCAGCGCGGTCCAGCGCAGGCGGAGCCGCGCCATCGCGTACGCGGCGGGGGCCGCGAGCGCCACGGTCAGCAGCGTCGCTCCGACGCTGATGATGAGGCTGTTGCCCAGCGCCCGCATCATCAGCGGGTTGTCGAAGACGGCCGTGGCGTAGTTGCTCCAGTCGGCGGGGATCGGCAGCCACGTCGGCGGGCTCGTGAAGAGCTGATCCGGTGACTTGAGCGACGTGGAGACGAGCCAGTACAAGGGGAACAGGAAGATCCCGACCACGACCACGCCGATGGCGGTCAGACCCCAGCGCGGTCGCTCCGACCTCGGCCGGCGCGACGCCGGTGCGCGCCGCGGCGTCGTGAGGGTCTCGGTCATGGTGACCGTGCGAGCGGACGTGCTCATAGCGTGGACTCCTCACGGCGGCGCAGCCACAGGTACAGGATCGACAGCAGCAGCGGAATGACCAGCAGCACGTTCGCGGCGGCCGCTCCGTCGCCGAACCGGAAGTACTCGAACGACAGCTTGTAGACCTCGATCGAGAGCACGTTCGTGGCCCCGGCGGGACCGCCGGCGGTCATGACGTAGATGAGGTCGAACACCTTGAAGGTGTGCACGAAGCCGAGCAGCAGCGCGATCACGATGACAGGCCGCATCATCGGCACGGTGATGCGCCAGAAACGCTGCCACGCCGACGCGCCGTCCAGGCTCGCCGCTTCGTAGAGCTGCACCGGCACGCCCTGCAGGCCCGCGTACAGCAGCATCATGTGGAACGGGATGCCGACCCAGATGTTGGCGATGATCACGGCCAGCAGCGCGGTCTGCGGGTTGACGAGCCAGGGCTCGGTCGACGGGAGGCCGACCAGTCCGAGCAGGGCGTTCAGCAGCCCGTAGCTGCCGCTGAAGATCCAGCGCCACAGGCTCGCCGAGACCACGGCCGGCAGCACCCAGACCACGAGCATGAGGGCCCGCAGCAGGCCCGACAGCGGAAAGCCGAGGTTGAAGAACAGCGCGAACATGAAGCCGATCGAGTGCTGGAACACCAGCGATCCGATCGTGAAGACGAGGGTGATCGTGAGCGACGGGATGAACTGCGGCGACGTCAGGAACTCCGCGTAGTTCTGCAGGCCCACGAACGGGGCGCCGCCGGTGAGGAAGTTGCCCGCGGTGACGTCGAACAGGCTCAGGTTGAACGTGTACAGCAGCGGATAGATCATGAACGCGATGAGGAAGCCCACCGCGGGAAGCACGAACGCGTAGCGACTGGCGACGTCGAGCCATCGCCGGTGTGGAGGGCGCGACTTCCGGGCAGCCGGCGCGAGGCCGGCTGCCCGGAAGTCGGTGTGAGCGTCGGTCGTCATCGCGCCGGCAGCAGGGGGGCGATCGCGTCGGCCGCCGTCGAGAGCGCCTGCTGGGAGGTGGCGGAGCCGGTCAGCCGGGACTGCAGCGCGATCACGACCTGGTCGGCGATCTCGGCGTACGAGGGACCGTACGCGCGGGGCCTCGCGACCTGCAGCTGGTCCGTGAACACCCCGATCACCTCGTCGTCGGGGAACGGGTCGATGTCGGTGCGGGTCGGCAGGCTGCCGCCGGCGACGTTCATCGCCGCCACGTTGTCGGGCTCCTGCATGAACTGCAGCAGATCCCAGGCGGCGTCCTCGTTCGGGCCGGCCACGACCATGTAGTTCTCGCCGCCGGTCACCGAGGCCTCTTCGTCGCCGACCGGAAGCAGCGCGACGTCGTAGTCGATGTCGGGCGCCTCCTGCGCGAGGAACGGGATCTGCCACGGACCGTTGATCATCATGGCCGCGCGTCCCTGTGCGAACTCGGTCGCGACGGCCGCCTGATCCCAGTTCAGCGCCTCCTTCGACACGCTTCCGTCGTCCATGAGGCCCGCCCAGTAGTCGAGCGAGGCCACCGCCTCGGGAGAGTCGAGGGTGTAGAGGTCGCCGCCGCCCTGCCAGAGCGCGGGGAGCCACTGGAAGACGGACTGCTGGTTGTTGATCGCCGAGTACGCCATGCCGTAGTGCTCGGGGGTGGTGAGCTTCGCAGCCGCCTCCTCCATCTCCTCCCACGTCGTGGGCGGCTCGATGCCCGCCTCTTCGAGCAGGGCCTTGTTGTAGAACAGCGCGAGGCAGTTGCCCGTCTGCGGGAGGCCGTACGTGCTGCCCTCGTAGGTCGCCGAGGCGATCAGGCCCTCCGGGTATTGGTCGAGCTGGCCCCACGCCTCGAGCTTGTCGTCGAGGTTCGCGGCGATGCCGAGCTCCGAGAACTGGGCGTGGTCGGGGCTGTTGACGATGGCGATGTCGGGAAGCGAACCGGCGCCGGCCGACTGCAGCAGACTCTGCTTGAGGTCGGCGTAGGCGACGAACTCCCGGTTGATCGTGACGTTCGGGTGCTCGTCCATGTACTCGTCGAGGAGCCCCTCGAGCGTGGCCAGCGCGGGCGAACCGTCCTGCGTGTAGTCCCACCACGTCAGCGTGACAGGGCCGTCGTTGCCGGAGGCCGACGGCACGGCGCCTCCTCCACCGCCGGGCGCGCACGCGGCCAGCCCGACCGTGGCGACCAGAGCGGTGGTGATCGCGGCGCCCCTCAGCGCGCGACGAGGCACTTGAGAGTGAGACATTCGATGTTTCCCTTCGTCATTGATGGAACTCGGTGCATTTCGGGTCAGCAGGGGTACAGCTGTGATCGGCCGCCGCGCGGCCGGGCGGCATCGTGCGACCTACCTCGGAACGGGGAGGTGCGAGTCGAGCCACGTGCGTGAGACGCTCAGCCCGTCGGTGAGCGAGGCATCCGATTCCTCGTCGATGCACAGCCAGCCGTCAAAGCCCACGTCGGCCAGGGCAGCCAGGATGCCATCGAGATCGAGAGTGCCTTCGCCCACGAGCCGCCACTGCCCGTCGGCGTAGTCCTTGAGGTGGATGTTGTCGATGATCGGCGCGAACTCGCGGATGAAGGCCGGGATGTCGGAGACACCGCTCTTCGCGAGGTGCGCGGTGTCGACGGTCAGGCCCACGGTGCCCGGCTCGACGGCGCCCCAGAACTCGCGCACGTCCTCGGGGAGCATCACCGGCTGATCGAAGTGATGATGGAGCGAGAATCGGATGCCGGCATCCTGGGCCCGCCTGCCATGCACCGAGAGCTGCCGGGCGAGCTGTTCGCGGTCCGCACGGGTCACGCCCTCTCGCGAGCGGTTGTGGCAGAAGACCAGCAGCTCTGTGCCCACCTTCGAGGCGAAGTCGATGACTCCGGCGAGACGGTCGTCGTCGAGCTCGTCGAAGTAGACCAGGCCCGCCGACGCGCCGGGGCGCTCCCCCACGACCGCGCGGAAGTCGTCGGGTGAGCCCGCCCACGGCAGGAACTGCCCCGTCTTCAGCTGCAGCCCGTCGTAGCCGGACGGGCCGAAGGACTCCAGCAGGGTTTCGAACTGCTCGGGCGCGACGGGCTTGGAGAAGGCGGTGCGCATCACAGGACTCCTTCGCGGAAGCGGACGAGCTCGCCCGAGCCGGCCGAGAGGTAGGCGCCCTCGAGCAGCGACAGTGTCCGGAGGTTGTCGGCACCGGAGTTGGACGGCTGCGTCCCCGTGTCGATCGCCGTCAGCAGGTCGTCGAGCCCGAGAAAGGCCGATTCGGGCTTGCCTGGCCCCGCCCACGGATTGGAGACGCGCTCGACGCCGTCGGCGGTGTGGATCTCGAGATGCTCGTAGTCCAGGAGCAGGGTTCCGCTCTCGCCGATCACGATCGTCTCCACGCGCTCGATCCGGCTCGAGAAGCTCTGCGTGTAGTTCACGCCGACGCCGCCGAAGCGGACATGGATCGAGGCATCCGTCTCACCGGCGGCCACCAGCCCGCTCGAACGGTGAGTGGTGGCGACGAGCCAGTCCGCCTCCCGCCCGAGGATGAAGCGGAACCCGTCCAGCCAGTGGACCCCCATCACCGACAGCGCGTGGTGGACCTGCTCGGCGCGCCAGCCCACGACCTCGCGCCACATCAGCTCGCGGTGGTCGATCGAGATCACCTCGCCGATCCGGCCGTCGCGGATCGCGTCGCGAGCCTGCCCGAACGCGTAGTGGTACCGGAAGTTCTGATCGACCGCGAGCAGGACGCCCGCCGCCGCGGCCACGTCGACGATCTCGACCGCGTTGTGGACGCCGTCGGCGAGCGGCTTCTCGACGAACGCGTGCTTTCCGGCGGCCGCGAGCTCCTCGACGGCCTCGAGACGCACGTGACTCGGCGTCGAGACGACGGCCACATCGAAGTCCGCCCCCGCTATCGCGTCGGCGATGGTGGGGAAGGTCGCGGTGATGCCGAAGGTCTCGGCCACCCACTGCCGCCGTTCGGCGGAAGGGTCGACGGCAGCGACGATCTCGACGCGATCGGGGTGGGCGAGATAGCCGCGGAAGTGCATCTCGCTCACGACGCCGCATCCGACGATCGCGATCCGGTGCACGCGGGAGCCGGTCACTCCCCCACGACCTCTCGCCGAGCGGTATCGAAGCAGATCAGCAGCTCGCACTGCTCGTCACCGATGTTGGTGGCGTTGTGGACCGATCCCCGGGGGATGGAGATGGTGTCGCCCGCGGTCATCTCGACGTACTCGTCGCCGACGCGATGGCGGATACGGCCCGAGATCACCGACAGGACCTCGTCGCAGTTCGGGTGGTGATGAACGGGGTTCTGCTGACCGGGATCGATGAAGCACTTGCCGACCGTGAGCGTGTCGGAGTTGCCGAGCGCATCCGACACCATCCACTCCAGGCGCCCCCAGGGCTGCGGCTCGACGAGCACGTCGGCGCGGGCCGTCAGGCCGCCCCTGCCTGTCGGTTTCAACGATTCGGACATGTTGGTTGTGCTCCTCGGGTAGCGCGTCGATGCGCGGCATGGTGCATCCGCGGTGAGTGGATCGTTGACCCAATGATCACGTCACCTGCCCGATACCCCGAGGGCCAATTTGGCGACGGTGGCTCCGCGCCGCCGATCTCGGAGTCGCGAACGCGCCGAGACGCGGATCAGTCGAGGACGTCGAGATAGTGGGCGTTCCAGCACTGCGCCATCAGAGCGACCCCACGCTCGGTATACGCCGGCGCCCCCGCGTACGAGATGCGCAGATGGTCGTCGAGGCTGTCGTGGATGCTGAAGGTCGAGCCCGGGAGGACGCGCACGCCGTACCGCTCCGCCCGGTGCGCGAAGGAGGTGGCGACCGCTGCGGGCAGGCGGACCCAGAGCGAGCCGCCGCCCATGGGGATCTCGGGATGCCATGTCGGCAGCTTGGCCGCGAGGGACTCCAGCAGCAGCCGCCGGGACTCGGTCAGCGTGCGCAGCCGCTCGTCACGGGCGCGTTCGATCTGGGGAAGCAGGTGGCTGGCCAGCAGCTGTGCGAGCACCGAGGTGCCCAGGTCGTGTCCGCCCTTGACCGCGGCGAGCTCGGCGATCGCATCGGGCTGAGCACGCAGCCAGCCCACTCGCAGCCCGCCCCAGAACGACTTGCTCATCGAGCCGACGGTCATGACCCTGTCGCTGCCGGCCGCCAGCGGCAGGGGCCGGCGATCACCGTCGATGATCGTGTCGGCGAGAGTGGCGTCGTCGATCACCGGGGTGTTGAAGCGGTTGGCGATCGCCGCGACGCGGCTGCGCCGGAACACGTCCAGCACGCTGCCCGTCGGGTTGTGGACCGTCGACTGCAGCACGATCAGCGCCGGCCGCTCGCGGGCCACCACGGCGGCGAGCTCGTCGACGTCGATGCCGCTCGGGCCGCTCGGGACGCTGACCAGACGCACACCGAGCGAGCGGAGCGACTCGATCGCACCGCGGAACGACGGCTCTTCGATCACGACCGTCGAGCCGGCTTCCGCCACGCTCGAAGCGGCCAGCCGCAGGGCCTGCTGCGCTCCGGAGGTGATGAGGATGTGCTCGCGGGACGTGGGGACGCCGAGAGCGGAGTAGTACAGCGCGACCGCATCGCGCAGCTCGTCCAGGCCGCTGGGCAGGTAGCCGTGCGAGGCGACCAGCTGACGCGCCCGGGCGCTCTCGAGGAGGTCGAACTGGTCGGCGACGAGGGCGAGCCCTGGCAGCGCGGCGCTGCGCAGGTCGACGTGGTCGACATCGTCGTCTTCGGTGAAGGAGCGCAGTCGGTCGTCACCGCGCACGGTCCGCGAGACGTGGGCGGTCGAGACGTACGTCCCGTCGCCCTGGCGGCTGGAGAGCACACCCTCGCTGCGCAGCGTGTCGAACGATCTCGTCACGGTGTTGCGGCTCACTCCCAGTGCGACTCCGAGGCTTCGCTCCGAGGGGAGCCGCGTCCCCGAGCCCACGGCGCCGGTGTCGATGAGCACCCGGAGTCCCGCTGCGAGCTGCGAGTGCAGCGGGCTCTCATCGCGGATCCAGTCCCCGAGCAGGCGAGCGAGCCGATTGGCCCCGATCGTCGCCAATCGGAAGGAATTGGCACTCGAATACGTGGAAGTCATGTGGCCATTATTGGTACGGCCGCAGCGCGGCGGTCAATGGGCGAATCGGAGTGGTCATGAGTAATCCCGCGGTGGTGCTGCTCGGTGCACTGGACACGAAGGGCGCCGAGTACGCGTTCGTCCGGGAGCGTCTGCGCACGGCCGGGGTCGATTCGATCGTCGTCGACTTCGGCGTCCTGGGCGAGGCGCAGATCACGGCCGACGTCGAACGCTCCGCCGTCGCCCTGGCGGGCGGCAGCAGCCTCGATTCCCTGGCCCAGGCGGCCGACCGCGGGCGGGCCATGGCGACCATGTCGCGCGGTGCGACCGCGATCGTGGCCGACCTCGTGCGAACCGGCCGGGCCCAGGGCGCACTCGCACTCGGCGGCACCGGCGGGACATCGGTGGCCGCGGCCGCGTTCCGAGAGCTGCCCCTCGGCTTCCCGCGACTGATCGTGTCGACGGCGGCGTCGGGCAGCACCGAGCAGTACATCGGCGAGACCGACCTGATCCTCGCGCCGAGCGTCGTGGACATCGCGGGGCTGAACCGGATCTCCATCCGGATCCTCGCCAATGCGGCAGCCGCGATCGCCGGAATGGTGACCGCCGCGCCGCTCCCCGACGTCGGCACGAAGCCGATGGTCGCCGCGAGCATGTTCGGCGTCACGACCCCGTGCGTCACACGGGCGCGGGAGCGACTGGAGGAGCTCGGCTACGAAGTGCTGGTCTTCCACATGACCGGCGCCG
>Ga0160460_100810_pt1 | contig 14097 bp, 14 predicted proteins | sample HID1973M_E6MG_FD_108238 | JGI IMG/M metagenome (GOLD analysis project Ga0160460, IMG submission 108238) | Enriched mosquito-associated microbial communities from UW Madison campus, WI, USA - HID1973M_E6 MG | ecosystem: Host-associated > Arthropoda: Insects > Digestive system > Unclassified ... | reverse complement strand
CGGTAGACTGGCCGTGCCCATTTCGATGTGCATCTACCTGTCTGCGGCTCCGGGCTGCGCACAAGGCGGCACCCGCAGCCGCCGACCCCCGGCGCACAGCCAGGAGAAAGATGCACACCACCATCGTCGACACCAGCACCGTCGAGCCCGATACCTCTGCGCCCGCCGCCGTCCGGCGCCCGAGCCTCATCCGCGAGGCCGGCTACGCCTACTTCCCCATCGCGCTGATCGCGCGCCTGCCGTTCGCGATGATGGTGGTCGGCATCCTCACCCTCGTCGTCTCGGCGCGCCACTCGCTGGCGCTCGGCGGCGCCACCAGCGCCATGACGGGCCTCGGCACGGCTCTGGTCGGGCCGCTGCTGGGCGCCGCCGCCGACCGCCTCGGCCAGCGCCGCGTTCTGCTGATCGCGGGCGCGGCCAACAGCGCGATGCTCGCGACGATGGCATGGCTGGCTTTCGCAGCGGTTCCGGATGCCGCGCTCCTGGCCGTCGCGTTCTTCATCGGCGCGACCATGCCGCAGGTGGCACCGCTCTCGCGCAGCCGCCTGGTGGGGATCATCGGGCGGACGTATCCGAAGGAGCGGCGCACCGCGGTCGTCAACGGCGCGATGGCCTACGAGTCCGCCGCCGACGAGATCGTCTTCGTGTTCGGCCCGGTGATCGTGGGGCTCCTCGCGACCACGCTCAATCCCGCCGCCCCGGTGATCGGCGCTGCGGTGCTGGGACTCGTCTTCGTGAGCGCCTTCGCCCTGCACCCCACGGCGCGCACCGTCGCGGTCACCGGCGGCGCCGCGCGACCGGAGCAGGCGCCCGTCCGAGAGCTGTTCCGCGCACGCGTGCTGGCTCCCGTGGTCGGCGCGCTGGGCATGGGCCTGTTCTTCGGCGCGATGCTCACCTCCCTCACCGCCTTCATGGCCGAGCGGGGCGTGCCCGAGCAGGCCGGGCTGGTGTACGGGGCGATGGGCATCGGCTCGGCCGCCCTCGCCCTCGGCGTCGCGCTGTTCCCGGCACGCTTCACGCTGCGCGCGCGGTGGCTGGCCTTCGCGTCGATCCTCGTCGCGGGCACCGTCGCGCTGCCGTTCGTGGGAAGCATCGGCGCGATCGCGATCTGCCTCCTCGCGATCGGCGTCGGCATCGGGCCCACGCTCGTCACGCAGTACAGCCTCGCCGCCGCCTTCAGCCCCCGCGGCCGTTCGGCCACCGTGATGACGATGCTCGGCTCGGCCATCGTCGTGGGCCAGTCCGCGGCATCCGCTCTGACCGGTCTCGTCGCCGATGCCACCGGAGCCGGCACCGCGCTCATCGCCCCGTTGCTGGCCGCGACCGTCGTGCTGGGTGCGGGGATCTGGAACGCGATCGCCTCTCGACGCTGACCGTCTCGGCGGATCGCCGGCGTGCGGCGTCCCGACGTGTCGAGGCACGCCGCTTCGGGGGCTACCCGGTTGCGGCGGCGAGGAGACGGCGCATCTCGGCCATCGCCTCCTCGGACTGGGCGAGCAGCACGCGGAGGCGCTCGACGGTGACCTCAGGGTCACCCGACGCCGCGGCGACCTCCGGCTCGAGCCCGGGCGACTCGGGCGTTCCCGCCACCGGCGCCCCCGGTCCGCCGACCTGCCCGGCGGCGACGCCCGCCTTCACCGCCCCGGCCACGGCTCCTGCCGCAACGCCCTTGGCCGCATGGTCGGCCAGCGAGGGCGGAGCGTCGGCCGCCGGCGCAGCGGTGTCGTCGTCCGCCGGCGCGGCGGTCGAGGCATCCGTCTCCGCCTCCTCCGCCGCCTTCCGGGGGCCGAGGAAGAGGTTCGCGAGATAGCCCGTGAACGTACCGAAGATGCCGACGCCGACGACGATGATGAGCGTGCCGATGAGTCTGCCCGCGTTGGTCACGGGGTACTGGTCCCCGTAGCCGACGGTCGAGATCGTGACCATCGTGTACCAGAGCGCGTCGGAGGCCGACGTGATGTTGGCGCCCTCGGCGTTCTCCTCCACGGCGAGGATCGAGATGCTGCCGAACTGGAGCACGAGCACGCCCATCAGCAGCAGTGTCATCAGCGCGCTGTTCGCACGATCGTGGATGAGCGTGGACCAGACCGTCCTCGGGCCCAGTTCGCGCAGCAGCCGGAAGACGCGCAGCAGCCGGAACAGACGCAGGATCTTGAACTGCGGGAACGGCAGGCTCGCGAGGAGGTCCGCCCAGCCGAACCCGCGGAAGAAGTAATGGGCTGCGGACGGCGCCGTCGAGATCCGGTAGATGAAGTCGCCCAGGAAGATGGCGCTGAACAGGGCGTTCATGACCGACAGCACCAGCTCGAGCGCCGTGTCGCCGGCCATCGCGTACACGAGCACGAGATTGACGATCGACAGGATCGACAGCGCGCCGATGAAGATCTCGTACGCGGTGTTCTTCAGCTCGGAACGAGCGGCGGCGCGGGCCTCGGCGCGGGCCTTGGCGCGGTCGTGGGACCGCTCGCGCATCTCGGAGAGGGAACGGGCCATGGCAGGCTCCTCGGGTCGGGCGACGCCGGACGCGCTCCGGCTGTGGCCCCATTGTGCTCGCACCCCGCCCCGGCGTGCGAGCACCACTCTCACGCCAGCTCGGTGGTGCGCTCCCCCGCCTCGACGCGCACCGCGAGGCGGTTGTTCGCCGGCGGCAGCGGGCACACGTAGTGGTCGCTGAACGCGCACGGCGGCAGGTAGGCCTGATTGAAGTCGACGGTGACCGTGCCGTCGGCGGCGGGCGCGTCGATCTCGAGGAACCGGAACCGGTACGCGTCGACGTTGCTGGTGGCGTCGGCGATGACCGCGCTGAGCCCCTGGGCGGGATCCCCCGTGACGGTGAGCTCGACCGGCGACCCGTCGACCTCGAGCGCGATCGTGCCGACGGCGGGCTCCTCGCGCTCGTACCCGTCGACGCTGCGGATGACGTTGATCTCGCCCGCGGCCGCCGGGCGGAAGACTCCGGGCAGCGCCCACGCCTCGTCATGAGGGAACGACAGGATGCCGCGCAGCCGCGTGCGTCCGGGGGTCTCGGGGTCGAACACGCGCAACGCCGGCGCGCCCTCGCGGCTGATGGCCTTGAGGCGGAGGCCGCCCACGTCGAGGTGCTCCCCCGGCGCGAGGACGATCTCGTCGACCGGGGCCACGGACGCCTCGGCTCGCAGCCCGGAACCCACGACCTGCCCGCCGACTGCGCGCCAGCGACCCGGCGCCCCGTCGTACGCCCGCTCCTGGTCGTCGAGCCAGTGCGTGTGGCGAAGCGCGGCGATGCCGTGCTCGCTCGACACGGCGTGCCAGCGCGCGTCGGTGACGGTGTCGGTGTCGTTCGCGGGGAGGGTCATTCGAATCCTTCGTGCGGTGGCGGGGCGGAGTGCCCCTCCCATCCCAACACGGACCGGGCGACCGCATTCCCCCGGCGGCGCCGCAGGTGTCACGAGACGTCATCGGTATACCTTGCGGTTCTAGGTAACTTGTACTTCTATGTATCTAGAACTTCTAGGCATGGAGGACGACGTGAAGATCGGCAAAGACCTGGTCGCCGCCGCCGCGACGCCGATGGTGCTCGGCATCCTCGCGGAGGGCGAGTCGTACGGCTACGCCATCCTGCAGCGCGTGGGCGAGCTGTCGGGCGGGGAGCTCGAATGGAGCGACGGCATGCTGTACCCGCTGCTGCACCGGCTGGAACGCCTGGGGCACGTGGAGTCCTCGTGGGGCGCCTCGCCGAGCGGCCGGCCCCGCAAGCACTACCGGCTCAGCACGAGCGGGCGCACGGCGTTCGCCGAGCAGCGGCAGCAGTGGGCCGTCGTGAGCCGGGCGCTGCAGCGCGTGTGGTCGGATCGCGACGGCGGCACCGACTTCGCCGGGATGCCCGCGTTCGGAGGTGCCTGACATGGCGGACGACCTCGACCCTCGCATCGAGGAGCAGATCTCGACGTGGCGCGCCTATGTCTCGCGCCCGCAGGCGATCGTCGGGCGCGACGTCGACGAGCTCGAAGACCATCTGCGCGGCCAGATCGACCGGCTCGAGGCATCCGGCCTGGATGCAGAGGAGGCGTTCCTCGTCGCCGTGAAGCGGCTCGGAGGACTCGACGACCTGTCCCGCGAGTTCGCACGTGAGCACTCCGAGCGGCTCTGGAAGCAGCTGATGTTCCAGGACGAGCCACGCGCTCCGCGCACCGCGGGCGGGCTGCCGCTGGCGGTCGGCCTCGCGATCGGCGCCGCCCTCGCGGTCAAGGTGCCCGCGTTGTTCGGCATCCAGTTCGGAACCGACGGCGACTTCTACGGGCGCTGGTTCGCGTTGCTCGTGCTGCCCTTCCTCGCCGCCTACTTCCTCGTGCGCCGCCGGGCTGCCGTTCCGACCGTCGCCGTCGTCGCGGCCCCGTTCGTCGCGGCGGCCGTGGTGATGGCGGTCTACCCGTTCGCGCCGGGCGGCGCGACGCTGATGCTCGCCGCGACGCACCTGGCCGTGGTGTTGTGGCTGGTCATCGGCATGGCCTATGTCGACGGCCGCGTCCGCTCGAGCCGAGCCCGCATGGACTTCATCCGGTTCACCGGCGAGTGGGTCGTCTACCTGGCTCTCATCGCGCTCGGAGGCGGGGTGCTCATCGCGCTCACGATGGGGGTCTTCTCTGCGATCGGCCTCGATGCCGCCGGGTTCGTCGAGGAGTTCATGATCCCGTGCGGTCTCGCGGGGGCGATCATCGTGGCCGCCTGGCTCGTCGAGGCCAAGCAGAGCGTGATCGAGAACATCGCGCCGGTGCTCACGAAGCTCTTCACCCCGCTGTTCACCCTGCTGCTGCTCGCCTTCATCGTCGCAGGGCTCCTGCAGGGGAACCTGATCGACGGCAGCGCCACCGAGATGTTCGGCCAGCGCGACCTGCTCATCCTCTTCGACATCGTCCTGGTCGTCGTCGTGGGGCTGCTGCTGTACGCGCTGTCGGCACGCGATCCGCTGGCCGCGCCGTCCTGGTTCGACCGGATGCAGCTGCTCATGGTCGTCGCCGCGCTCGTCGTGGACATCATGGTGCTGGTCGCGATGATCGGACGGATCGCCGAGTGGGGAGCGAGCCCCAACAAGCTCGCCTCGCTCGGGCTCAACGTCATCCTGTTCGCGAACCTGGCCGGCGCCGCGTGGCTGCAGCTGCGCTTCACCATGCGCCGTGCGCCGTACGAACGCCTCGAACGCTGGCAGACGGGCTTCGTGCCGGTCTACCTCGCGTGGGCGGCGATCGTGGTGGTCGTGTTCCCGCCGCTGTTCGGCTTCGTCTAGATTCCGGATGCCTCGGCCCGGCCGGCCCGTGCCCAGTCCTCGGGGTACGGGCCGCGGCATCCATCCGGACGAGGCGTCCACCCTCACCGAGGGAACGGATCCCCGCGCCCGCGACGGCGTCGCAGGGGCCGCCGCCGCATCTGAATCCGCGGAGTCCTCCGCTGCGAGCGACGCGGGTGCGCCGTGTCGGCGCCGCCGCCTAGTCTCATGTCATGCGTCGGGCGCGAGGGGCGGAGTCATGAGCGACGCCGCCGTGCCCACCGCCGAGCGCTGGGTGCTCCACGTCGACCTCGACCAGTTCATCGCGGCCGTCGAGATCCTGCGCAACCCCGACCTCGCGGGCAAGCCCGTCATCGTCGGCGGCCGCGGCGATCCGACCGAGCGCGCGGTGGTCTCGACCGCGTCGTACGAGGCGCGCGAGTTCGGTGTCGGGTCCGGGATGCCGCTGCGCATCGCCGCGCGCAAGATCCCGGATGCCGTCATCCTGCCGGTCGACGCCCCGCTGTACCTCGCGGCATCCGAGGAGGTCATGGCGACGCTGCGCGCGCAGCCGGGCGCCGTGGTGCAGGTGCTCGGATGGGACGAGGCATTCGTCGGCGTCGACACCGACGACCCCGAGGGCTACGCCCGCAGCCTGCAGCAGGCCGTGCTCGAACGCACCCGGCTGCACTGCAGCGTCGGAATCGGCGACAACCTCGTGCGCGCCAAGAACGCCACCGACTTCGGCAAGCCGCGCGGGACCTTCCGCCTCACCGCCGAGAACTGGCTGGAGGTCATGGGCCACCGCCCCACGATCGCGCTGTGGGGCGTGGGCTCGAAGATCTCCAAGCGGCTGGCGCTCCTGGGGATCGAGACGGTGGCCCAGCTCGCGGTGGCCGACCCCGACGCGCTCACCGGAGAGTTCGGCCCGAAGATGGGCCTGTGGTACCGCCAGCTCGGGCGCGGCGACGGGTCGAACGTCGTCGACGACACCCCCTGGGTCGCGCGGGGCCACAGCAAGGAGACGACCTTCCAGGTCGACATCGTCGACCCGGGAGAGATCGCAGGGGCCGCACGAAAGCTGCTCGGCGAGGTGCTCGACGAGGTCGCCGCCGACGATCGCCCCGTCGTCGGTCTCGGCCTCAAGGTGCGCTACGCGCCGTTCCTCACGAAGACCTTCACGAAGAAGATCCCCTCGACCACCGACCGCGGGGTCGTCCTGGAACGCACGATGGAGCTGGTCGCCAAGATCGAACCCGGTCGCCCGATCCGCCTTCTCGGCGTCCGTGCCGAGATGGCGATGCCCGACGACGCCCGGGAGGGGCACACTCCGACCCGCGGCGGCTGGTGACTCCGCCGCTGACGGGCACTCGCAGAGCCTGTCACCGCGGCATGCCTCGACGTAGCGTGGAGTCATGGCTGACATCCGCGCCGAGGTGAAGGAGTTCCTGAGCTCCCGCCGTGCCCGGCTCACCCCCGAGCAGGCGGGGCTGCCCGCGTACGGCGGCAACCGCCGCGTCGCGGGCCTCCGTCGGGAGGAGGTCGCGATGCTCGCCGGCGTCTCGGTCGACTACTACGTCCGACTGGAGCGCGGCAATCTCGCCGGCGCGTCGGAGAGCGTGCTCGACGCCGTCTCCCGCACCCTGCAGCTCGACGAGGCCGAGCGCGAGTACCTGTTCGACCTCGCGCGCGCGGCCGGCCCCGGCCGCAAGCCCGCGCGCCGCCCGTCGGCGACGGTGAGACCTGCCGTGCAGCAGGTGCTCGACGCGTTCACCGAGGCCCCCGCGTGGGTGCGCAACGGCCGCCACGACATCCTCGCCGCCAACCTGCTCGCCCGCGCGCTGTACTCCCCCGTGTTCGACGACCCGCGCCGCCCCGTCAACACCACTCGTTTCGCGTACCTGAACCCCGCGGCCCGGGAGTTCTGGCGGGACTACGAGCAGATCACGCACGACTCGGCGGCGATGCTGCGCATGGAGGCGGGCCGCAACCCGCACGACCCCGACCTCATCCGTCTCGTCGGCGAGCTGTCGACCCAGAGCGAGCTGTTCCGCGAGCGCTGGGCGTCGCGCGACGTGAAGTTCCACCGCAGCGGCCTCAAGCGCCTGCACCACCCCGTCGTGGGCGACCTCGAGCTGAACTACGAGTCGATGGACCTCCCGAGCGAACCGGGCCTCGTGCTCAACGTCTACACCGCACCGGCCGGCTCCCCGTCCGCCGACGCGCTGAGCCTCTTGGCCTCGTGGGCGGCTACCCAGGCGGCCGAGTTCCGGGCCCACGACGCGGCCGCCACCGCCACCGGCGCCGCCGCCCGATAGCCCGAGGCCCCGCCCACACTGAGCCGCGGCATCCGTTGCCGGTGGCCGTTGCCGGTCGCCGTTGTCGGTGGCCGTTGCCGGTGGGCGTTGCCGGTGGCCGTTACCGGTCGCCGTTGCCGGTAGGCTCTCGCCGAGCCAAGGGATGTCCGCCGAAACCGAGGGCAACGTCCCCGGTCTCGGCGGACATCCCTTGTCTGGACGACACCGACCTCCCGCAGCGGAGCCCGTCAGGCCGGCATGACGACGAGTGTCGTGGCTGCGGCATCCGGCCCTGTGATCGGCCGGACGTACGCTGCGCCGTAGCGGTCGTACTTCGCGTGCAGCGCCGCGTCGACCTCCGCCGCGACGGCGGCATCGGCGAGCGCGAACGTCACGTCCTGCTCGACACCGCCGGCCGTCACGCGGCCGGTCCCGGACCGGGCGGCGCGGCGGAACCAGCCGTTCTCGGGGCCGTGCGCCGAGCGGACGTAGAGCGCGTCTCCGACCGCCGCGTGCCAGATCGTCACGGCGGGGCGGAGGGTCCCGTCGGGCCGTCGCGACGAGATGCGCAGCTCGGTGGCGGCGCCGATGCGGCGCAGCTGCGCCTCGTCCCACGCGCTCATGCCCCGCCCACCCCGGGATACTCGGCCTCCGTCAGCTTGTCGCCCCAGACCGTCTCGGGCTCCCCGGCGTCCGGCGGAGGCGCCTCCCACAGCGCGAGGTGGCACATGAACTGATCGGCGGCGGCGCCGTGCCAGTGCCATTCGCCCGCCGGGGTGTAGACCGTGTCCCCGGGGTGCAGCTGGATCGGCTCCTCGCCGCGCGACTGCACCCAGCCGGTGCCCTCGGTCACGTGGAGCGTCTGCCCCACGGCGTGCCGGTGCCACGCCGTGTGCGCGCCCGGGGTGAACCGCACCAGGTTCAGGCGGGTGCGCGACGGCTCCTCACCCGGTAGTAGGCGTTGAAGTAGACGTCGCCGCTGAACCATTCCTCCGGGCCCTTGGCGGTGGCCGCCCGGGGCTGTCTGCTCGTGCTCATCGTGCGTTCCTCTCAGAGCCCCACCATCGCCATGCCGGCGTCGTCGTAGCGGTTGCCTGCGACCACCGCGGCGAGCGCGTCGAGCGTCGCGATGTCGTCGGCCGACAGCGCCACGGCGGTCGAACCGGCGTTCTCGTCGACCCGCTCGCGCCGGCGGGTGCCGGGGATCGGGACGATGAACGGATGCCGCGACAGCAGCCAGCCGAGAGCCACCTGGCCGGGCGTCGCCCCGCGCGCGGCAGCGACCTCGCGCACGCCGTCGACGACGGCCTGGTTCGCGCGGAGGTTCTCGGGCTCGAACCGGGGGACGCGGCTGCGGATCTCGCCGGCGGCGAACGTCGCGTCGGCGGTCACGGTGCCGGTGAGGAACCCCTTGCCCAGCGGGCTGAACGGCACGAAGCCGATGCCGAGCTCGGCGCACGCCGGCAGCACCTCGGCCTCCGGGTCGCGCGTCCACAGGGAGTACTCGCTCTGCACGGCGGTCACGGGAAAGACGGCGTGTGCGCGACGGATGGTCGCCGCTCCCGCCTCGGAGAGGCCGAAGTGCTTGACCTTGCCTGCTGCGACGAGTTCGCCGACGGCGCCCGCGACCTCCTCGATGGGCACGTCCGGGTCGACGCGGTGCTGGTAGAACAGGTCGATCGCGTCGACGCCGAGTCGCTGGAGCGACGCGTCGGCGACCCGGCGGATCTGCTCGGGACGCGAGTCCGTGCCGACCATCCTGCCGTCCACGATGTCCCACCCGAACTTCGTCGCCACCACCACGCGGTCACGGATCGAGGCGATCGCCTCGCCGACGAGGACCTCGTTGTCGTACGGCCCGTACACCTCGGCCGTGTCGATGAACGTGACGCCCTGCTCCACCGCGTAGCGCAGCACGCCGATCATGTCATCGCGGTCGCCGGGATTCGGGCCGTAGCTCATCGACATCCCCATGGCGCCGATGCCGATGGCCGAGACCTCCAGCCCCTGACCGAGCTTCCTGGTGTGCATGGATCCTCCTCACGGCCGCCGGGCGCTCCCCCGCGGCATCCTCCATCCCACTCCTGCAAGACTGCGCGCGGGAGACCCCGGTGTGACAGGTACCGCGAGAACCCCCTGCGGCCTCAGCGGAAGTCGGCCAGGGCGCGGTGCACCGACGCGACGGCGCTCGACCCTTCGCCGACCGCGGCGGCGACCCGCTTCATCGATCCGCGGCGCACGTCGCCCGCGGCGAAGATGCGGGGCACGGAGGTCTCGAACGGCAACGGCTCGCGTCCCAGATCCTGCCAGCGCTCCAGCGACTGCACCGACACGTCGGTGCCGGTGCGGAGGAACCCGTCGGTGTCGCGATCGAGCTCGGCGAGCCACGATGTCGCGGGCTCGGCGCCGATGAAGCAGAACAGACCCCGCGCCGTGACGTCGCCGATCGAATCGATGCTGACGCTCTCCAGGGCCGATCCCCCGCCGAGGCCGACGACGCGGGATCGGGTGTGCACGTCGATCCGCGGATCCTCCAGCAGCCGGTCCACGAGGTACGACGACATGCGGCTGCCGAGGTCGGAGCCGCGCACCACGAGGTGGACGGGGCATCCGTTGGCCGCGAGATACAGCGATGCCTGCCCGGCCGAGTTCGCCCCGCCGACGACGACCACCGGCGACTCGAACACCTGCCGCAGCTCCAGCGGGGTCGCGGCGTAATAGATGCCGGCGCCCTCGAACTCGTTCCAGCGGTCGAGGTCCAGCGTGCGGTACGCGGCTCCCGAGGTGACGATCGCGGTGCGGGCGCGGATGACGCGGCCGTCGGTGAGCGTCACGTCGAGGTCCCGGCCGGCCGGGCGCAGGTCCGCCGCCTCGCACGGCGCGTACACGCGCACGCCGAACTTGAGGGCCTGGAGCGACGCCTGGCCGATGAGATCGCCGCCGGAGACGCCGAACGGGAATCCCAGGAAGTTCTCGATCCGCGACGTCGCCGCCGCCTGCCCACCGGGGGCCACGGCATCCAGCAGCACCGTGCTCAGCCCTTCCGAGGCACCGTAGATGGCGGCGGCGAGGCCGGCGGGTCCGCCGCCGACGACGACCAGGTCGACCACCTCGTCGGCACGGCCCTGATAGCTGAGTCCGAGCCGCTCGGCGACCATTCCCGGTGTCGCGTTCTTCATCGGCTCGCCCTGGATGAACGCGACGGGCAGGTCGTCGAGGCCGATGCCGTGCTCGCCCAGCGTCCAGAGGTCCCCCGGGGCCAGCTCGATCGCGGTATGGACGAGATCGACCCGCTCGGCGAAGCGCCGCAGCGCCAGGAAGTCCCGCGACGAGCGGGGACCGACGAGCTTGAGGGTGAGCGCGGCGGGCCCCGTGCGAAGGATCTCGCGACGCGCCCACAGGGCGTGCAGGACGATGTCGCACAGTTCGTCGTCCTCGGCCATCAGCAGGCGCAGCCGCTGGCGACTGACCCGCAGCATGCGCCCGGCCTTCGACGCTCGCGCCGACAGGAACGCGCCCTGGCCGTTGAGCAGGCCGAGCTCTCCGACGAAGCTGCGCGGACCCATGGTGCCCACGTGGGTCTCGCCCACCCAGCCGAACGCGACGCGGAGGATCTCGATCTCGCCGGTGTCGACGAGGATCAGGTCGTAGTCCAGATCGCCGGCCTCGAAGAGGCACTCCCCCTGTGCGACGTCCTGCGGCTCGCCGAACGCCAGCAGCCGCTCCCACTGCGCGTCGGTCAGTGAGGGTTTCATCATGCGCTCGTACTCGCGCTGCGTCATCTTCGCGTTGCCCATCGTCGTCGCCTCCCTCAGCGGTGGATCAGCTCGCGCCAGTCGGCGGGAACCCGGCCCTCGGGCCCGGGCGACGGCTGCGTCGGCGGACGGGATTCCGGCGGCGAGAGCCGGGGCCCGTCGACGTAGTCCTCGTCCACGTAGTCCCAGAACCACTCCTCGCCCGGCTCGAAGCTGCGGACGTACCGATGGCCCGTCGCCCGGTAGTGCGCAGTCGCGTGCTGCGCCGGAGAGGTGTCGCAGCAGCGCACCTGACCGCACACGGCGCAGCGCCTGAGGTGCACCCACCACCCGCCGACGTCGTCGCAGTCGGCGCAGCCCTCGCCCGAGGGCGGCACGGTGGGGTCGATCTCGCTCAGGCTCATGCGCCTGCCTCTCGTCGCACGCGTTCCGTCGGTGCGATGCTAACGCCCCCCGGCCGGGGCGGGGCGGCTAGAGTGACCTCCGATGCTCGAGGTCGCGGATGGGGTGCTCGTCGCCACGAGCCGGGTGATGTCGACGACGTCCACGATCCTGTGGCGCGACGGCGAGGCCCTCCTGGTCGATCCGGCGTGGCTGCCCGACGAGCTCGACGCGCTGGCCGACGAGCTGGTCGCGCGCGGGCTCCGTGTCGTCGGGGGCTTCGCCACGCACGCCCACCACGACCACCTGCTGTGGCACCCGCGCTTCGGCTCGGCTCCGCGCTGGGCCTCGGCGGCCACCGCTGCGCTCGCCCGCGACGAGCGCGACGACCTCGTCGCCGCGCTCGGCGGGGACTTCCCGCGCGAGCTCGTGGCGCTCATGGGGCGTGTGGAGGGGGTGGATGCCGCGATCCCGCCCTCGTCGGCTCCCCCGGGTTTCGCGCCCGAGCTGGTCGTGCACGACGGCCACGCCCCGGGCCACACGGCGCTGTGGCTCGCCGAGCAGCGCGTGCTGATCGCGGGCGACATGCTGAGCGACCTCGAGCTGCCCCTCCCGTTCGCACCGGACGACCTTCCCTCGTACCGCGCGGCGCTCGACCGTCTCGCTCCGTACGTGTCGCAGGCGGCCGTGGTGATCCCCGGTCACGGGATGCCGGGAGCCGACGCCTCGGCCCGCCTCGACGCCGACCGGCGCTACCTCGGCGAGGTCTGCGCGGGCCGGGTGCCCGACGACCCGCGCCTGGGCAACCCGGGGATGGCCGAGGAGTACGAGCGCCTGAAGCGGATGCTCGCGACCTGACGGCTCAGTCTTTTCGGATGATCCCCGTCACGCCCGCGATCAGCAGAGAGATCAGCACCCACCCCACCACCCGGATCGCCCCGAAGAGGAGTCCCCAGAAGGGGTCGACGACGCTCCAGGCCGCCGCCTCGCCGGTCGCGGCCGCAGGGAGGGCGGTGTCGACCGCGAACAGCCACGGGATCACCTTGTCGCCTGCCGTCGTCGCGTCCGGTCGGGTCGGCTGGAAGACCGCGATCGATGCGGCGGTGAGCGCCACCAGGTAGAGCCCAGCCAGCCAGAAGACCACGAGGCCCGGGTAGTACCCGTAGCCGACCGTGGCACCGTACAGCCGGCGCGGGGCACGCGCGAACGGTGACGCGGCACGGGTGGCGCGGCGCGAGGCGCGAAATCGCAGCCGCCGTGCATCCTCCGGCTGTCCGAGGTCGGCGAATGCCTGGGCGAGGGCCTTCCACGGCTGCTGCGAGAATCCGGAGGACCCCGCTGCGGACTGTGCCTGCGCACCGTCGAGCCAGCGGGTCGCCTCGTCGCGTGTCAGCGGCCCGGACTGCTCGGACGCGCCGGCCGGAGCCGCCGCGGTGGACGAGCGGGACGCCGCTCCCAGCATCCCGACGCGCCAGCCGTGCGCCGTCACGATCCGAGGCAGGGGCCTGCGGCCTGTCACGAGGTGGGTGATCGAGGTGCCCGAGAAGTCGATCCCGTCCGCCGTCGTCCCGTCGAGCACCAGCGTGCCGATGTCGGCCTCCGCCAGTGAGAGCCGTCCGAACGTGGCATCGGTCAGGTCCAGAGAGGTGCGGAAGGATCCTGCCATCGAGGCTTTCCCGGTCACGGTGGCGCCGGTGAGCTCGATGTCGCCTTCGACCGTCATCCGGTCGAACTCGATCGCCCAGCCAGGGTCGGTGAACGTCGCGTCGCGCGCACGGATCCGCCCTCGGATCACGGCTCCTCGGGCGCTGAAGAGCCCGGTGAATCGCGCGCCGATCAGATAGACGTTGCCGGCGACCTCCGTTCCTCCCAGCAGAAGGGCGAAGGCGTCACTGCTGAGCCGCGATCCGCTGAGGAACAGCTGTCCGCCGATCTTCGCCCCGATGATCCGCACGTCTGCGTGCACGACCGCGTTCTCGAGGAAGAGGCTGCCCTCGATCCGCGCCCGGTTGAGCTGGAGCGCACGGCCCGCGCGACCGGTCAGCTGCGCGTCGGCCGCATCCACCTGGCCCGCGACACGGATTCCCGGCGCGCGCACTTCGCCGTGGGTGACCATCCGCGCCAGCTGCAGGTTGCCGCCGATGTCCGCGCCGCCGAGCCGGAGCACGGTCCTGACCTCCCGTGTCTCCGGGAGGGCGATGACGGCGTCGGTGAGGTCCATCTCGCCTCCGCTGCGGACCCCTATCGCGTTGACCTCGCCGACGGCGTTCAGTCTGTCCAGTGCGACGCGCCCCCCGATCGAGGCGCCGCTCAGCACGAGCGCCACGCCGTCCGGCTGATGGAGGGTGGCCTCCGACAGCAGCAGCTGCCGGCCGATGCGGGCATCTTCCGCATCGACCGTCCCGTCGGCATCGATGCCGAT
>Ga0160460_100801_pt1 | contig 14254 bp, 10 predicted proteins | sample HID1973M_E6MG_FD_108238 | JGI IMG/M metagenome (GOLD analysis project Ga0160460, IMG submission 108238) | Enriched mosquito-associated microbial communities from UW Madison campus, WI, USA - HID1973M_E6 MG | ecosystem: Host-associated > Arthropoda: Insects > Digestive system > Unclassified ... | reverse complement strand
CACCAACGACAAGGCGGTGGACTTCAAGGCCGTGCTGACCAACATCAAGCGCAGCAACCCGGACATCATCTTCTACGGCGGCGCCGAGACGCAGTCGGCCCCGCTGGCCAAGCAGGTCAAGGAACTGGGCATGAAGTCGCCGGTGGTGTCGGGCGAAATGTCCAAGACCGACAACTTCCTCAAGCTCGCCGGCCCCGCCGCCGAAGGCACGGTGGTGTCGCTCGCAGGCCTGCCGCTGGAACAGATGCCGGGCGGCGCCGCCTACGAGAAGAAGTACGAGAAGCGCTTCGGCTCGAAGGTCCAGACCTACTCGCCGTACGCCTACGACGGCGCCACCGCGATGATGTCCGCCATGGTCAAGGCCGGTTCGTCGGACCCGGCGCGCTACCTGCCGGTGCTGGCGGCGACCAATATGCAGGGCGTGACGACCAAGACGCTGGCCTACGACGCGCGCGGCGACCTGAAGGACGGTGGTATCACGGTCTACAAGGTGGTGGGCGGCAAGTGGACGGTGCTGGAGACGATCGGCGGCAAGTAAGCTGGCGCGCAGTGCTGAACGCAGAGACGCCACCTTCGGGTGGCGTTTTTTTCTGGCGCACCGGGCGACCAGGCCTCAAGCTTCCCCCGGCGCCGGCCGACTCACCGGCAACACCCCGAACCTGTCGCATAATCCCGAGTCGCAGATCAAAACAGAAGGAGCAGTCCCGTGCAGGAAGCAAGCTACGACGGCGCCATGGCGCTGGCCGACCAGGGGCGCCATGCCGAGGCGATCGACATGGCAGGGCAACTGGCGGAGGCGCGGCCGGAAGTGGTCGATTACGTCACCTTGCTGGCGCGCCTGCATTTCGAGGCGGGCCATCCCCAGCAGGCGCTGGCCGTGCTGCAGGCCGCGCTGGACCGGCTCGATACCCTCGACCTGCCGCCCATGCACCGCTGGGCATCGCGTGGCGTACTCGCCCATCGCTACGGCACCCTGCTGATGTCGATGGGCCGCGACGGCGACGCCATCCCCTGGCTGCACGAGGCGGCCCAGCGCAACGGCCTGGCAACCGGCGACTGGACGGCCCACCTGCATGCGGGCCTCGCCAGCTACCGGGCGGGCGACTTCCCGGCCGCGGGCCGCTACTGGCACGACCTGCTGTACCGCGCTCCCGACCTCGGCCCGGCCGAGATCCTGCCGCTGGTGCGCGACTACATCGCCCGCACCGAAGCCGCCGGCCAGCCGGTGGAGCCGCTGATGCGGGTCTGCCTCGGCCGCATCGGGCTCGATAACCCCGAACTGCTGGACCTGGAGCCCGAGGCCGGCGACGCGCTGGCCTTCGATCAGGCCGAGCGCGTGCTGGCGGCCCACCCCGACTACGCCGAAGCGCGCCGCCTGCGGGCGCCGCTGCGCTTCGGTGCCGGCGACGCGAAGGGTGCCTTGCAGGACATGGGCCTGTACCTGCGCCTGCAGCCGGACCCGCAGGCACAGGTACGCGAACTGGCGTGGCGCCACCAGGCTGCCGCCGCCCTCGGCGAGTCGCAGCCGTGGGCGGGCTTTGCCATCACGCAGGACAGCGACGACGGCGCCGCCTACCTGCGCGCCGCCGATGCGCTGGCCGACTTCATCGATTCGGTGCCGGCCTCGGCCGCCGCGCTCGAGCCGCAGCTCATCGCCGCCTGCCGCGCTGGCCTCGCCCGCTTCGAGCAGTACTTCGCCACGGGCCGCGCCGATGCGCGCGGGCACGGCGGCAATGCCGACCCCCACCTGTATTCGGTGCTGTGCCGCCTGCTGTCGCGCCACCTGCCCGACGGCAAGGCGGACCTGGAGGAGCGCGTGGCGCTGCATCGCAAGGGCATGGCCGCGAGCGAGTTCATCGCGCACTGGCTCGACCTGCTCGACTGTCACGCCGCGGCCGGCGAGCACCCGAAGGTGGTCGAACTGGCCGGCGAGGTGCTCAACCGCTACCCGCTGGAGCGCGACCCGGCCAACGTCACGTGGGCCTTCAGCCGCATGATCGCCGCGCTGGCCGCGATGGGCGGAGACGAGCAGACCGAGACCGCGCGCGCCGCGCTGGCGCACATGGACGCGCGGCAGATCGCGCTGCCGGTGGAGGCGCGCAGCGAGGCCGCCCACGCCATGGCGCATGCGCGTGCGCATTTCGCCACGCTGCTCCAGTCGGGCCTGTCCGCCATGGACGAGGAGGCCCGCACCGACGCGCTCGCCGAACTCGACTCGCACCAGCGCCGCGCGTTGCTGGTGGAGGATGCTTGGGTGTTCCACCGCTTCGGCCAGATCCGGCGCGACCTTGGCGACGACCAGGCCGCGTTGCCGCTGTTCGAGGAGGCCATCGCGCTGGCCGAGGGCGACCCCGCCGACGAGGCGCCCGCCCGCGTGCAGCGCGGCCGCATCCTGTCGGCGCAGGGCCGGCATGACGAAGCGATGGCGGATTTCGAGGCGGCCTTTGCCGCCCGGGCCGACTGGGACGCCGAAACCTGGCTGCATGCCACCCAGGCCGCGGCGGCCGGACAGCACCGGGAACAGGCGTTGTCGTGGTTCGAAAAGGCAAGGGCGCAGAACGCCGCGGAGGGCCCCACGCGCGGCTTGTATGCCCGCGTCGAAACGACGCTGCGCACGACCCGCCCGGCCTGGAAACTCTGGGGGGTCTGAGGGCCGGTCTTTATCCGGTCAACTCCCGCCGACTTGGGCCGATCCCGAATGTAAAAACGCCATCCTGTAAGATGGCGTTTTTTGTGCGAAGTTGACGCGCAGTTGCCGAGGGTTTGCGTGTGCTGTCGGACAAAGCCGGATATCGGCCTGTCACGCGCTTCCTATACCATGTCGGCCATGACCGGATTGACCCAACTTTTCCCATCGCTTCCGCTGGCGCCCGGCGGCCTGTTCTGGGTCGGCCTCGCGCTGATCGGTGCCGGCCTCGCGGGCGAGATCTGCCGCAGCTGGCTGCGCCTGCCGCGCATCGTCGGCTATGCGGCGGTGGGCCTGTGTGCCGGCATGCTCGGCCGCAGCATCGTCGACGACGCCATGATCGCGCAGACGCGCGTCCTGATCGACATGGCCCTGGCGCTGGCGCTGTTCGAACTGGGCCATCGGCTCTCGCTGATCTGGTTGCGCGCCAACCGCTGGCTGTTGTTTACCAGCGTGTCGGAAAGCCTGCTGACCTGGGGGCTCGTCACCACGGTGCTGCAGTGGATGGGGGCGTCGCCCGCCATCGCCATTCTTGCCGGCGGTATCGCGGTCAGCACGTCGCCCACCATCGTGCTGCAGCTCAAGAACGAACTGCGTGCAGACGGTCAGGTGACGGAGCGGCTGCTCGCCATGTCGGCGCTCAACAGTATCTATGCGGCGGTGATCGTCCAGGTGGCCACCGGCTGGCTGCACTCCGAGTACGGCAATCTCGGCGCGGCGCTGTTGCATCCGCTGTACCTGCTGGTGGGTTCGTGCCTGCTGGCGTGGGTGGTGGGCAAGGTCGGCCACGCGATCTATGCGCGCATGTCGGCCGACGATCACTACAGTTTCCTCGTGCTGGTCGGCCTGATCCTGTTTACGCTGGCGTTGACGCGCCTGATGAAACTGTCGATGCCGCTGACGCTGCTGCTGGCCGGGGTGATCTTCAAGCACCAGGACCGCCAGCCGCATGTGTGGCCGACGCACTTCGGTAGCGCCGGCAGCCTGCTGATCATCGTGATGGTGGTCTCGCTCGGACTGCCGCTGACGGCCCATGACTGGGTGGTGGGCGGCAGCTTCGCGGTGGTGCTGGTGGTGCTGCGGCATGTGGCCAAGCTGGCCGGCGTGGCGTCGCTGGGGTCCTTCTCGGGCCTGAGCCTGCGCCAGTGCGTGGCGCTGGGGCTGTCGCTGGCGCCAATGTCGGGGCTGGCCTACCTGCTGATGTCGGACGTGGCGCGCCTGTACCCAGATACGGGCAGGCCGCTGGCGTCGATCATCCTGTGCGCGCTGGCGATCGAACAACTGCTGGGGCCGGTCATCGCGGCCTGGGCGCTGCGCTACGCCGGCGAGGCGCGGAATAACCTGGGAGGGCGCTGATGTCGCTCGAAGCGTTCAAGGAATCCGAGGCACTGACCTTCGGGGTCGAACTGGAGCTCCAGCTCGTCAACCGCCACGATTACGATCTCGCCCCCTTCGCGCCCGACCTGCTGCGCGCGCTGAAGGGCGCCACCCACGCCGGCGACATCAAGCCGGAGATCAGCCCGTCGATGATCGAGATATCCACAGGCATCTGCCATACCTGGCAGCAGGCGGTGGACGAACTGAGCACGATGCGCGACCTGATGGTGGCGGCGTCGCACTCGCTGAACCTCGGCATCTGCGGCGGCGGCACCCATCCGTTCCAGCAATGGTCCGACCGCACCATCTCGAACTCGCCGCGCTACCAGTACATCTCCGAGCTCTACGGCTACCTGGCCAAGCAGTTCACCGTGTTTGGCCAGCACGTGCACATCGGCTGCCCGAATGCCGACGAGTCGCTCTTCCTGCTGCATGCCATCGGCCGCTACGTGCCACACTTCATCGCGCTGGCGGCGTCGTCGCCCTATGTGCAGGGCGTGGACACCGGCTTCGCGTCGGCCCGCCTGAATTCGGTCGCCGCATTCCCGATGAGCGGGCGCGCCCCGATGATGCTGACGTGGGATGCCTTCACCGCCTACTTCAACAAGATGGTGAAGACGGGCGTGATCGAGAGCATGAAGGACTTCTACTGGGATATCCGCCCCAAGCCCGAGTTCGGCACCATCGAGGTGCGCGTGATGGACACGCCGCTGACCGTGGGCCGCGCGTGCGACATCGCCGCCTATATCCAGGCCCTTGCGCGCTACCTGCTGCTATCGCGCCCGTTCATGCCGCAGGAGGACGATTACCTCGTGTACACGTTCAACCGCTTCCAGGCCTGCCGCTTCGGACTGGAAGGCGAGTATGTGCATCCCAACGAACTCACGCGCATGCCGATAGCCGACCACATCCTGTCGATCTGCGACGCGCTGGTGCCCCATGCCGAGGCCCTCGGTTCGCTGCCTGCGCTGGAGAACATCCGCGCGCTGGCCCAGCGCCGCGACGGCGACGCCGAGTGGGTACGCAAGATGAATGGCGACTCACGCAGCCTGCGCGAGGTGGTACGCCAGACCGCTGACCGGTGGGCGGAGTGAGCCTGCCCGGCCCCTGTCGCAGTCAGCCCGGCCAGACCGGATCGCAGCGCACGTCGGTGCGGACCGAATTGGCGATATAGCAGCCGTCGTGGGCGGCATGGTGCAGCGCGTCGAGTTCCTCGCGCGACGGGCGGCGCTCGCCGGAGAAGGTGACGGCGGGATGGAGCGTCACCACGGTCATCGCCATGCGGCCTTCGGCGTTCTTCTCCATCACACCCGAGGCGGCGTCGACATAGTGGTCGACCACGAAGCCCTTCTTCGCGGCAATCGACAGGAACCACAGCATATGGCACGCCGACAGGGAGGCGATGAAGGCTTCCTCGGGATCGACGGCGCTCGCGTCCGACATCGGCAGCGGCACCACGTGCGGCGAGGACGAGCCCGGCATTTCCACGCCACCGTCGAAGCGGACCAGGTGGCGGCGGCTGTAGCGGTTGCCGGTGAAATCCTGCCCGTCGCGCTGCCAGAGGACTTCGGCGGTGTAGGTCGACATCGGGTGGCCTCCTTTCTGCGGCGGCTGTCTCAGGCGCCGTGCGGCACGGTCTCGCCGTCGCGCAGGCCGAGGTTGCGGTTGGCGGGCACGGCCACGTCGATCAGCTTCGGCTTGGGCAGGCCGAGCGCCTTCATCATCTCGATGAACGCCTCGCGCGTGCGGCCGGTGGTGCGGCTGTTGTGCTCGCGCTCGTCGGCGATGGTCGAATGCGTGCGGCCCTTGTAGTCGTGCGCGGGGTAGACCAGTGTGTCGCCGGGGAGCTGGTAGAGCTTCTGCGTGAGGCTGTCGTACAGCGTGCCGGCGTCGCCTGACTGGAAATCGGTGCGGCCGCAGCCGTCGATCAGCAGCGTGTCGCCGGTGAACACGCGGCGCACGAGGCCCCCGGGCGTCTGCTCTTCCCAGTAGTAGCTCGTGCTGCCGGCGGTGTGGCCGGGCGTGTGGATGGCGCGCAGGACCTGCGTGCCGAAGGTAAGGGTGTCGCCGTCGATCAGCTGCTTGAACGCCGGCTTGATGTCGCAGCCGGCGGGCGCCGCCGTGTAAGCGCCGGTGCGCCGCGCAAGGTGGCCGGCGGAGGTGATGTGGTCGGCGTGCGCGTGTGTCTCGATGACCCAGCAGAGCTTGGCGCGGGTGGCTTCGAGCATCGCCAGGTCGCGGTCGAACTGGCGATCGACGGGGTCGATCAGGATGGCTTCCTGCGTGGCGGCGTCGAGCAGCAGGTAGGTGAAGGTCGACGAGACGTCGTCGAAGAGCTGGTGGAGGGTCTGCATGGCGGCTTCCTCGCGTGGGGTGCCGCCATCATACGCCCGGGTGATGCATCCGGGGCACGGGTGGCGGCCGCCGTCTGTGCGTCAGCACTCCACGATATTGACGGCCAACCCGCCGCGTGACGTTTCCTTGTACTTGGTCTTCATGTCTGCCCCCGTCTCGCGCATGGTCTTGATGACGGAGTCGAGCGACACGTAGTGCTTGCCATCCCCGCGCAGTGCCATCCGCGCCGCGTTGACGGCCTTCACCGACGCCATGGCGTTGCGCTCGATACAGGGAATCTGCACGAGCCCGCCGACCGGGTCGCAGGTCAGGCCGAGGTTGTGCTCCATGCCGATCTCGGCCGCGTTCTCGACCTGGGCCGGCGTGCCGCCCTGCACGGCGGCCAGCGCCCCCGCGGCCATTGAGCACGCCACCCCGACCTCGCCCTGGCAGCCCACTTCCGCACCGGAGATCGATGCGTTGAGCTTGTAGAGCATGCCGATGGCGCCCGCCGTCAGCAGGAAGTCGATCACGCCTTCCTGGCTCGCGTTCGGCACGAAGCGGTCGTAGTAGTGCAGCACGGCCGGGATGATGCCGGCCGCGCCGTTGGTGGGCGCGGTGACCACGCGGCCGCCCGCGGCGTTCTCCTCGTTGACGGCGATGGCGTAGAGGTTGACCCAGTCCATCACCGAGAGCGGGTCGGACAACGCACGCTCGGCACGCTCGGTCAGGTTGCGGTAGAGGTCCGGTGCGCGGCGGCGCACGTGGAAAGGCCCGGGTAGTTCGCCGTCGGTGCGGCAGCCGCGCGCCACGCAGGCCTGCATCACATCCCAGATGCGCAGCAGGCCGTCGCGGACCTCGTCCTCGCTACGCCACACCAGTTCGTTTTCCAGCATCAGCCGGGCGATGGACTTGCCGCTCTGCGCGGCCATTTCCATCATTTGGTTGCCGTTGCGGAACGGCCAGGGCAGCTTTTCGGACGCGGCCAGCACCTCGATATTGGCGGCCCCCGCCGTGACGACGAAGCCGCCGCCCACCGACAGGTAGCGCGCCTCGCGCAGTGGCTGGCCGGCGGCGTCGAAGGCATGGAACTTCATGCCGTTGGGATGCTCGGCCATGGCCTCGCGGCGGTAGAAGACGATGTGTTCCTTCTCGACGAAGGGCACCGCGTGCACGCCGAGCACCGACAGCGACTTCGCCGCGCGCAGGGCCTTCAGGCGCTTGTCGATCGTATCGGGGTCGACGGTGTCGGGCGTGTCGCCCATCAGGCCGAGGATCACGCCCTTGTCGGTCCCGTGGCCCTTGCCGGTGGCGCCCAGCGAGCCGTACAGCTCCACCTTGACGCTGGCTACCTGCGGCAGCAGGCCGTCGCGCTGCAGGCCCTGCGCGAACATCAGCGCGGCGCGCATCGGGCCGACGGTGTGCGAACTCGACGGGCCGATGCCGATCTTGAAGAGGTCGAAAACGCTGACTGCCACGGATGTCTCCTTGAGGGCGATGCGCGCTCGGAGCGGCGCGTCATCAGCGTTGGACAGCATCAGCAGTACCAGGAAGCGCTGCTACCGCATGTTGTCTCCCCTCTCCCTGCGGGAGAGGGGTTGGGGGTGAGGGGCAGTGTATCCAATAGCGATGCCGCTTGACGAACCGCTTGCCCTCGCCCCCGCCCCTCTCCCCGGGGGAGGGGGAGAACACCATCAATCCACAGCGTACTCGCTCACCGGCACGCAGGAGCAGAACAGGTTGCGGTCGCCATACACGTTGTCGGCACGGCCGACCGGCGGCCAGTACTTCTGCGTGCGCAGCGACGCCACCGGGTACGCTGCTTCCTCGCGGGTGTACTTGTGCGTCCACGCGTTGGCGGTGACCACCGCGGCCGTGTGCGGCGCATGCTTCAGCGGGTTGTCCTCGCGGTCGAAGCTGCCGTCTTCCACGCGGGCGATCTCGTGGCGGATGGCGATCATCGCGTCGATGAAGCGGTCCAGCTCGTGCAGCGCCTCGCTCTCGGTCGGTTCGATCATCAGCGTGCCCGGCACCGGGAAGCTCATGGTCGGCGCGTGGAAGCCGTAGTCCATCAGGCGCTTGGCGACGTCCTCGTTGCTGATGCCGGTGGCCTTCTGCAGCGGGCGCAGGTCGAGGATGCACTCGTGCGCCACCAGTCCGCCCTGGCCCGTGTAGAGCACCGGGTAGTGCGGCGACAGGCGGCCCGCGACGTAGTTGGCCGCTAGGATCGCGTTCTCGGTGGCGGCGGTCAGGCCGGCCGAGCCCATCATCGCGATGTACATCCACGAGATCGGCAGGATGCTCGCCGAGCCGAACGGGGCCGCGGAGACGCCGCCGATGCCGTTGTCGTCGCGGCGATAGCCCACGCTGTCCTGGTTCGGCAGGAAGTCGGCCAGGTGCGCACCGACTGCCACGGGGCCCACGCCAGGGCCACCGCCGCCGTGCGGGATGCAGAACGTCTTGTGCAGGTTCAGGTGCGACACGTCGCCGCCGAAGTGCCCCGGCGCGGCGGTGCCGACCATGGCGTTCATGTTGGCGCCGTCGACATATACCTGGCCGCCGTGCCGGTGCACGATCTCGCAGATCTGCTGCACGCCCGCCTCGAACACGCCGTGCGTGGACGGGTAGGTGATCATGATCGCGGCGAGGTTTTTGCTGTGCTGTTCCGCCTTCTTCTCGAGGTCGGCGAGATCGACGTTGCCGTTGTCATCGCACGCGACCACGACCACCTTCATGCCGGCCATCTGCGCCGATGCCGGGTTGGTGCCGTGCGCCGACGACGGGATCAGGCAGATGTCGCGGTGCGCCTCGCCACGGCTGGCGTGGTACTTCTGGATGATCAGCAGGCCGGCGTACTCGCCCTGCGAGCCGGCATTCGGCTGCAGGCTGACGGCCGCGTAGCCGGTGGCCGCGCACAGCATGGCCTCGAGCTGGTCGATCATTTCGCGGTAGCCCACCGACTGGTCGAGCGGCGCGAACGGATGGATGTTGCTGAACTCGGGCCACGTCACCGGGATCATCTCGCTGGTGGCGTTCAGCTTCATCGTGCACGAGCCGAGCGGGATCATGGTGCGGTCGAGCGCGAGGTCCTTGTCGGCGAGCATGCGCAGGTAGCGCAGCATCTCGTGCTCGGCGTGGTGCGTGTTGAAGACGGGGTGCGTCAGGTAGGCCGACGCGCGGGCGAGGCCGGCGGGGATGGCGTCCTGCGCGGCATCTTCCAGGTGGTCGAAGCTCGGCACCGGCTTGCCGTTGGCATGCGCGAAGATCTCGAGCAGCGCGCAGACGTCCTGCCGCGTGGCGGTCTCGTCCAGCGAGATGCCAACGCGGGCGGCGCCGGCGTGGCGCAGGTTGATGCCGCGCGAGGTGGCCGCCGCGTGGATCGCTTCGGTGTTGTAGCCGGTCTCGACGGTCAGGGTGTCGAAGTATGCGGCGTTGACGCGGGCAAAGCCGAGCGCGTCGAGACCGCCCGCGAGCGTGGCGGTCAGGCGGTGCACGCGCTGCGCGATGCGCTTCAGGCCCTGCGGGCCGTGGTAGACCGCGTACATCGACGCCATCACGGCCAGCAGCACCTGCGCCGTGCAGATGTTCGACGTGGCCTTCTCGCGGCGGATGTGCTGTTCGCGCGTCTGCAGCGCGAGGCGGTAGGCCTTGTTGCCGTTGGCGTCGACGGTGACGCCGACGAGGCGGCCCGGCATCGAGCGCTTGTAGGCATCCTTCACGGCCATGTAGCCGGCGTGCGGACCGCCGAAGCCGAGCGGCACGCCGAAGCGCTGCGAGTTGCCCACGGCCACGTCGGCGCCCCATTCGCCCGGGGCGGCCAGCAGCGTCAGCGCGAGCAGGTCGGCGGCGACGACCACGAGGCCGCCGGCGGCATGCACGGCATCGGCAATGGCGCGGTAGTCGCGCACGTCGCCATTGACGCCGGGGTATTGCAGCAGCACGCCGAACGCGTGGGCATCGGCGGCTTCGGCTGCGGGGCCGACCTTCACTTCGATGCCGAGCGGCCTGGCGCGCGTCTGCACCACTTCCAGCGTCTGCGGCAGCACGTCGTCGGCCACGAAGAAGGTGTTCGACGCATGCTTGTTGACGCGCTGGAGCAGCGTCATCGCCTCGGCGGCGGCGGTGCCCTCGTCGAGCATCGAGGCGTTGGCGATGTCGAGGCCGGTCAGGTCGGTGACCATCTGCTGGAAGTTCAGCATCGCTTCCAGGCGGCCTTGCGAGATTTCCGGCTGGTACGGCGTGTACGCGGTGTACCAGGCCGGGTTCTCGAAGATGTTGCGCAGGATGACGCCGGGCGTCAGCGTGTTGTAGTAACCCTGCCCGATGAAGCTCTTCAGCACGCGGTTCTTGCCCGCCAGGCCGCGCAGCCTGGCGAGGGCGGCTTCTTCCGACAGCGGCGCGGTGAATTCGCCGAGGGGAATCTCGTCGGGGCGGCGGATGGCGGCGGGGATCACGGCGTCGATCAGCGCGGCGCGGCTGTCGAAGCCGAGCACCTTCAGCATGTGGTGCTGTTCGGCGGTGTCGGGGCCGATGTGGCGGGCGGCGAAGGCGTCGCGCGCCTCCAGTTCGGCCAGCGTCGGGCGAGCGGAAAGAGTGGGGTTGTGCGGGGCGTTCATTGGCAGGGACTCGGTTGGGCGCGCCGGCCGGTGGTCAGCCGGGCGGCGCGCCTGGAACAGTGGCGCGGGCTCAGGCGCCGACGCTGGCCTTGTAGGCGTCGGCCGACATCAGGCCGTTCACGTCGTCGGCATTGGCCGGCTTGAGCTTGAACAGCCAGGCGTCGAAGGCGTCGGCGTTGACGCTTTCCGGCGCGGCCGTGGCGGACTCGTTGACGGCGATGACTTCGCCGGCCACCGGTGCGTAGATGTCGGAAGCGGCCTTGACCGACTCCACCACCGCCAGCGCGTCGCCGGCGCCGACCGTGCGGCCCACTTCCGGCAGTTCGAGGAAGACGATGTCGCCGAGCGCATCCTGGGCGTGGTCGGTAATGCCGATGGTCAGCGTGCCGTCGGCTTCGACGCGCACCCATTCATGCGACTCGGTGTACTTGAGGTCGGCAGGGAAATTCATGGAGATTCTCCGGATATCAGGTTGTTCTTTGGATTCAGGCGCCCGCCTGCGAAAGGGGCGGGCGCGCAGGGCGACCGTTGGTGCGAGCCGGGGTTGGTCTCCCCCTCAGCTCACGAGTGCCTTGCCATTACGCACAAACGGCAGTTTAACCACAGTCGCGGCCAGTTTGCGGTCGCGGATCTCCACCTGCACCTCGGTGCCGATGGCGACGTCCTTCGGCAGGCGCGCGAAGGCGATGGACTGGGAGAGCGTCGGGCTGAAGGTGCCGCTGGTGATCTCGCCGTCGCCGGCCGGGGTCAGCACTTTCTGGTGGGCGCGCAGCACGCCGCCCTTGTCGCGCAGGATCAGGCCGGCGAACTGGTGGGTCTGGCCCTTTGCCGCCAGCGCAGCCTTGCCGGTAAAGTCGCGCTCGCTTTGCAGGTCGACGGTCCAGGCGAGGCCGGCGTCGAGCGGCGAGGTGTGGATGTCCATGTCCTGGCCGTACAGGTTCATGCCGGCTTCCAGGCGCAGGGTGTCGCGCGCGCCAAGACCGGCCGGGCGGACGCCGGCGGCGCCGAGCTTTTCCCACACGCCGGCCACGCTGGCGGCGGACACCACCAGTTCGAAACCGTCCTCGCCGGTATAGCCGGTGCGGGCCACCATGATTTCGCCCACGCCCGGGTCTTGCACGATCACGGCGTTGAAGGGCTTGAGCTGGTCGGCCGGCTGGGTGGACGGGAAGGCACCGGAGACCTTGGCACGGGCGTTCGGGCCCTGCACGGCGACGATCGCCAGCGGCTCGACGTCCTCGCCCGCGACGTCACCGCGGCGCGGAGTGATGGTCACGCCGCTGCCGGTGGCGGCGTTGCGGGCCGCAATCCATTCGATGTCGCCCAGCGCCGTGCCGGCGTTGACCACCAGGCGGAAGCTGTCTTCGGCGAAGAAGTAAACGATCAGGTCGTCGATCACGCCGCCTTGCTCGTCGAGCATGCAGGAGTAGAGCGCCTTGCCCGGCGTCTGCAGCTTGTCTACGTTATTGGCGAGCAGCCCGCGCAGGAAGGCGCGGGTATTGGGGCCGGCCAGGTCCACCACGCACATGTGGGAGACGTCGAACATGCCGGCATCGCCGCGCACGGCGTGGTGCTCTTCGATCTGGGAGCCGTAGTTGACCGGCATGTCCCAGCCGCCGAAATCGACCATGCGGGCGCCGAGGGCGCGGTGGATAGCGTTGAGGGGCGTGGCCTGGAGCGTCATGGGGTTCCTCGGGGGCGCGAGCGGTTGTCAGGGTCGAAAACAAAACAAAAAAGGGTCATCCGCCGTAGCGCTCGCCAAACCTGGCAAGCCGCTGCGGCGGATGACCCCTCTGTCCTCGATACCTGAGAGATTACAGGGCGGGTCCTTGCGGATCCGGTCCCCGTGCGCCCCTTCGGTGGACACGCTCACCATTAATGTGATCAATGGCGGGTGTCGCTCTCCAGAGTGCGGCATACATCGTGTGCATGCTGTATGCCGATCCGGCCGGTCCATGGTGCCTGAGAGTTTTCGGGTGATTCCCCTTCGGCGGCGCAGACTTCGCGCGCTCTCCCGGTCGGATGCGCGCAATGTACGGGAAGCCCTGTGGTTCTGTCAAACCTGCCGCAGGGCAGAAGGGCGCGATATCCTGCTTGCGCTTACCTGCGGTCCGGTGTGGCGACGTTGCCGACCACGCCGCCCACCGCGGCGCCGCCCAGCGTACCCAGCGCACTGCCGCCGGTCAGCACCGCGCCACCCGCCGCGCCGACGCCCGCGCCGATCGCCGTGTTGCGTTCTTTCGGGGTCCAGTCGGCACAGCCGGCAAAGCTCGCCAGCGTCACACCGATCATGGTCATTTTGGCCAGGGTCTGCATCATTTTCATCATTGCCTCCGTTGGGATGTGGAGCGCGCCACTTTTGCCGCGAACGACGGGCGCCCTGACCTTGGAAGGCAATCGATGTGCCAGTCGGCATGGCACCCCTGCGTGTTAACATCGACCGCTTTGCCCCGCCCCTCAGGCCCGCGTGCGGCGCATCCCTCTCATCCTCCCCCGCGCATGACCCACGGACTCAATCCCGCCCAATCCGAAGCTGTCCGCTACCTCGACGGTCCCTGCCTCGTGCTGGCCGGCGCCGGCTCGGGCAAGACGCGGGTCATCACGCAGAAGATCGCCCACCTGATCGAGGACAAGGGCTTCGAGCCGCGCCACATCGCCGCCGTCACCTTCACGAACAAGGCGGCGAAAGAGATGCAGGAGCGCATCGCCAAGCTGATGGAGGGCAAGACCACCCGCGAGGGCAAGCGCATCCCGCTCAAGCAACTGACGGTCTGTACCTTCCACTCGCTCGGCGTGCAGATCCTGCGCATGGAGGCCGAGCACGTCGGCCTCAAGCCGCAGTTCTCGATCATGGATTCGGACGACTGCTTCGGCCTCGTGCAGGAGCAGCTCGCCACCACCGACAAGAAGCTGATCCGCAGCGTGCAGAGCACCATCTCGCTGTGGAAGAACGGCATGGTCGACCCCGAGGCCGCCATCGCGCAGGCCGCGAACGCCGAGGAGCACCAGGCGGCACTGGTCTACCGCAACTACGTGGCCACGCTGCATGCCTACCAGGCCGTGGACTTCGACGACCTGATCCGCCTGCCCGCCGAACTCTTCGCGCGCGACGAGACCGTGCGGCTGAAGTGGCAGAACCGGCTGCGCTATTTCCTCGTCGACGAATACCAGGACACCAACGCCTGCCAGTACCAGCTCCTCAAGCTGCTGGCCGGCGGCTCGCACCTGCGCGCGCCGGCGT
>Ga0160460_100792_pt1 | contig 14415 bp, 17 predicted proteins | sample HID1973M_E6MG_FD_108238 | JGI IMG/M metagenome (GOLD analysis project Ga0160460, IMG submission 108238) | Enriched mosquito-associated microbial communities from UW Madison campus, WI, USA - HID1973M_E6 MG | ecosystem: Host-associated > Arthropoda: Insects > Digestive system > Unclassified ... | reverse complement strand
ACTTCTACCCGGCCGCCTTCACGCCCGGCTGCACGACCGAGGCCTGCGACTTCCGCGACAACCTCGCCTCGCTGCAGGCGGCGGGCGTCGCGGTCGTCGGGATCTCGCCGGACTCGGTCGATCGGCTCGCGGAATGGGCCGAGGCGGAGCAGCTGCAGTTCCCCTTGCTCTCGGACGAGGACCACGCCGTCGCCGAGGCGTGGGGCGCATGGGGCGCCAAGGTCGTGAACGGCGAGGAGCGCGTGGGCCTCATCCGCTCGACCTTCGTGCTGGATGCCGACGGTTCGGTGCAGTCCGCGGAGTACCGGGTCGACCCCCGCGGCCACGTAGACCGACTTCGCGCGCAGCTCGCCGCCTGAGGCGCTCGAGCCGACCCGCCGCTGCAGCGATGAAGCTGGAAGCGTTCAACCGGCTCGACGCCGAGGCCGCACGAGCCCTCGTCCGGCCCTGCGTCGACATCGACCGCTGGGTCGACGCCGTCGTGGCGGGACGGCCCTATCCCTCGACCGCGGGACTGATCGACGCGGCTCGCGCGAGCGCCTGGCCGTGGACGGTCGCCGAGATCGACGGCGCCCTCGCACATCACCCGCGCATCGGGGAGCATCCGACGGGCGGGGGCGCCGAGGCATCCCTCTCGCGTTCCGAGCAGGCGGGGATCGGGATGCCGCCCGCCGACGTCGTCGCGGCGCTCCAGGCGGGCAATCGCGCCTACGAGGAGAAGTTCGCGCGGGTGTTCCTCATCCGCGCTGCCGGGCGCAGCGCGACCGAGATCCTCGGTGCGCTGCAGACGCGGCTGGCCCACACTGAGGAGGAGGAGATCCCCGTCGTGGCGGAGCAGCTGCGGCAGATCGCGCTCCTTCGACTGGAAGGGATCATCGGTTCATGAGCCAGATCACGACGCATGTCCTGGATGCCGCGACAGGAGGCCCGGCGCGCGGTGTCGCCGTGGTGCTCACGCGCGCCGACGGCGTGGAGGTCGCGTCCGGGGTCACCGACGAGGCCGGCCGTGTCGCCGACCTCGGCCCCCAGCGCCTGGAGGCCGGTACGTACCGTCTCACGTTCGCCACCGGCGAGTACTTCTCCGCAGCGGGGCGCGCCACGTTCTACCCCCTCGTCTCGATCGACTTCTCCGTCACCGATCCCGGGCAGCACTATCACGTGCCGCTCCTGCTCAGTCCGTTCTCGTACTCGACCTACCGGGGGAACTGACATGCCGGAGCCCGCGATCGTCCTCGGGGCGAATCAGTACGGCAAGGCCGAGGTCCGCCTGGTCCGGATCGACCGCGACGGATCGCGTCATTCGATCATCGATCTCGACGTCACGTCGCAATTGCGCGGCGACTTCACCGCCGCGCACACCGAGGGCGACAACACCCGGATCGTGGCCACCGACACGCAGAAGAACACCGTCTTCGCCTTCGCCCGCGACGGCGTCGGCGCTCCGGAGGAGTTCCTGCTGAGGCTGGGACGCCACTTCACCGCGGAGTTCGAGTGGGTCACCGGTGGACGCTGGGAGGCCGAGCAGCACACCTGGAACCGCATCCCCGTCGACGGAGCGGGCCACGACCACTCGTTCGTGCGCGGCGGCACCGAGACACGCACCGCGGTCGTGACGTTCGCCGGGTCGGAGGCCACCGTGATCTCGGGGCTGCGCGACCTCGCGGTGCTGAAGTCCGCGGGGTCGGAGTTCCACGGGTTCGTCCGCGACCGGTACACCACGCTCGCCGAGACGGACGACCGCATCCTCGCGACCTCGGTCACGGCGAGGTGGCGATACGGCGGCCTGGACCTCGACTTCGACCGGATCTTCGCCGAGGTGCGCCGGCTGCTGCTCGAGGCCTTCGCGCAGACGCACTCGCTGGCGCTGCAGCAGACGCTGTTCGAGATGGGCAGTCGCGTCCTCGAGGGCCGGGAGGAGGTCGAGGAGATCAGGTTCTCGATGCCGAACCTGCACCATTTCGCCGTCGACCTGACCCCGTTCGGCCTCGACAACCCCAACGAGGTCTTCTACGCGGCCGACCGTCCCTACGGACTGATCGAGGCGGCGGTCGTGCGCGACGGCGCGCGGCGGGACCATCCCGCGTGGAGCGGCATCGCGGGCTTCTGCTGACGCCGTGGCCGGATCAGCCCTTCGGCATGCGGCTGACGAACCGCGTGGCGTCGACGCCCTTGCGCCGCGTCGGCCGCGAGCGCTTCGGCTTGCCGCCGACGTAGAGCCAGCCCAGCAGCTCCTCGTTCTTCCCGAGGCCGTGGGCCTTCGCGACGGCCTTGGCGCGCGTGTAGTCGCCGGTGCGCCAGAAGACGCCCCAGCCCGCCTCGTCGAGCACCAGGCTCAAAAGGTGCGCGACACCGGAGGCGACGGCCTCCTGCTCCCACCTCGGCACCTTGTGCGTCTTGCTGTAGCTGGCGACCACCGCGATGAGCAGCGGTGCGCGCATCGGCTTGGACGACGGGCCCTTGTCGCCCTCGGCCTTGCCGATCGCCTTGGCGAGCCGCTTGCGGTCGGCGCCGCGGATCTCGATCAGCCGCCACGGCCGCAGCGACTTGTGATCGGCGACGCGGCCGGCGGCGGCGACGAAGTCGAGGAGCTCCTCGTGCGTCGGCGCCTCGTCGGTGACCTTGGACCACGACCGCCGGGCCAGCGCCGCGTCCAGCGCGCTGGACATCACGCGGCCCCGTCTCCGGGCGTGAACTGCAGCGAGATCGAGTTCATGCAGTAGCGGTCGCCGGTCGGGGTGCCGAAGCCGTCGGGGAAGACGTGTCCCAGGTGCGAGCCGCAGTTCGCGCAGCGCACCTCGGTGCGCACCATGCCGTGGCTGTCGTCCTCGATCAGCTCGACCGCCTCGGGGCGGATCGACTCGTAGAAGCTCGGCCAGCCGCAGTGCGAGTCGAACTTCGTGCCGCTGCGGAACAGTTCGGCGCCGCACGCCGCGCACGTGTAGAGGCCGGCTCGGCTCTCATCGAGCAGCTCACCCGTCCAGGGGCGTTCGGTGCCGGCCTGGCGCAGGACCGCGTACTGATCGGGGGTGAGCTCGTCGCGCCACTGGGCATCGCTCTTGTCGACGGCGTAGGTCATGGTTCCTCCTCGGCCGCGAGATGCGGCACCTTCCATTCAACCGCAGTGGCTCACGCAAGGGACCGCCCCGCCTGGGCGTCGGCCGCGAACCGCGGGTGCCGCGCGCAGGGCATGCGGCAGGATGGCGGGGTGGCGGACGAGACCGGTGGTGACCAGACAGCGGCCGTGATCCAGAGGTACGCCCGCTTCGCACGCGAGGAGGCGCCGGACCGCTCCGCGCTGTACGCCGACTGGGCGCGTGCGGTGACCGCCGATCCGAAGGCGGCGGCGATCCTCGCCCGGATCCCCGCCACGCGCCGCCAGCCGCCGCTCGTGTTCGCGGTCACGCGCATGCTCGGCGCACCGGAGGCGCCGTCTCCGGTGTGGACCGCGTGGCTGCGCGAGCATGCCGACGAGGTCGTCGCCGAGGCATCCGTGCGTCGTCTGCAGACCAATGAGCCCCAACGGTGCGCAGCCCTGCTCCCGGCCCTCGCCACGATCGAGGAGCCGATCGCGCTGCTCGAGCTGGGCGCGAGCGGGGGACTGTGCCTGTACCCCGACCGCTATTCGTACCGGTATCGATCCGGCGACGGCGAGGTCGCGCTCGACCCCGCCTCGGGGCCGTCGGCCGTGGCGCTGGAGTGCGACGTCACCGGCGCGCCCCCGCTGCGGCTGCCGCAGGTGGTGTGGCGAGGCGGGATCGATCTCGCGCCGCTCGATGCGGCCGATGCGGGCGACCGCCGATTCCTCACGAGTCTCGTGTGGCCCGGAGAGCGCGGACGAGCCGAGAGGATCACCGCCGCCCTCGACATCGCCGCGGCAGATCCGCCGCAGCTCATCGCAGGCGACGCGTCCGACCCGCGGACGCTGCGGGCCGCTGCCGCCCTCGCTCCCGCGGGCGCACGGCTGGTCGTGACCACGCCCGGGGTTCTCCCGCACATCCCGCGCGCCGGCCGCGAGCGCCTGCTCGACGCCCTGCGCACCCTCGACGCGGTGTGGATCACGATCGACCCGCCGGGTCTGCACGAGAGGTGGCGGCCTCCCGTGGACGCAGGGTCGTGGGGCGGCTTCGTGCTCGGCCGCGACGGCGCGCCGCTCGCGGCGGTCGACCCGCTCGGCTCATTCGTGCACTGGCGCGCGTCGCGCACGGCGGGCACGGATGCCGCGGGCTAGCGTGGACGGGTGCCCTTGACCGACCGCGATCGCGCCATCCTCGACTTCGAGGCGGAGTGGCGTCGGCACGCGGGGGCGAAGGAGGAGGCGATCCGCTCGGACCTCGGGCTGTCACCGGCGCGCTACTATCAGCTGCTCGGCCGCCTCCTCGACACGACCGAGGCGCAGGAGCACGACCCGATGCTCGTGAAGCGCCTGCGGCGGCTCCGAGAGGCGCGCCTGCACGAGCGCGCAGCCCGCGCCGCAGACGCGCGCTGAATCTCGCCGGCGCTTCGCGGGAGTCGGGCTCGCATGCCCCGTGGGCGGCGGTCGCGCCACACCGCCCGTCGCAGACGGGGCGCCCAGCCTGCGGCGGGTAACATCGACGGGTGCCGACCACCAGCTTCCCCCGGGATCGTTTCGACGAACTGCCGGAGACGGACCGCGTGGGCGCTCACCGCGCTGAGAACCCCCGCATGCGCGGATGGGTCGTCCTGCTGTGGGCGGCGCTGGCGACGGTCGTCCTCATCGTCATCGGCATCTTCGGCACGCTGCTGGCCTCCGGGCGCATCGAGCTCGTGCCCACGCCCACCCCGACAATCGAGCCGGTGCCGGAGGTGACGCCCGTCGTGGACCCGACGTACGACGTCATGATCCTCAACGCCACCCCCGAGCAGGGGCTCGCGACCCAGATGAAGGACGTCGTGGTCGCAGCGGGCTGGACCGACGACAAGGTCACCGCCGGCGAAGCAGGATCCCAGGACTTCCCGACGACGACGGTCTTCTACGTCGATCCCGCCGACGAAGCCGCGGCCGCCGGACTCGCGGGCGTCATCGGCGGCGCCGAGATCGAGCAGAGCGAGGCGTACCCCGCGACGACGGAGGGCGTGCCGCAGCTCACGGTGGTGATCGGCCTCGACCGCACAGCGGCCGGGCAGGCCCCCGCTCCTACGCCCTGATCCCGGCGGCGCGTGTTTCACGCGGGTAAACACTTGTATGCCTGCGTGTCAACAAGTGACGAAACGCGCAGAGGCGGCGATTCCGCCTGCATACGATGAAGCCCTGCACCGCCGGCTACAGGAGACACGCATGACCCAGGGCACCGTGAAATGGTTCAACGCCGAGAAGGGATTCGGCTTCATCACCGTCGCCGACGGCCAGGACGTCTTCGTCCACTACTCGAACATCGACATGTCGGGCTTCCGCGTGCTCGAAGAAGGCCAGACCGTGGAGTTCACGGTCGGCTCCGGCCAGAAGGGCCCCCAGGCGGAGTCGGTGCGCGTCGTCTGACGCCACGACTCAGCGCCTGACGCTGATCGACCCGGGAGACGGGATGCCGCGAGGCATCCCGTCTCCTTGCGTTTCGCCCATCCTCGTCGCGGCTTGCACTCGATAGGGTCGAGTGCCAGAATGATTTAGCACTCGTGTTTGTTGAGTGCTAATACCCAAAGCCAACGTTCCGGAGGGACGACACACACATGGCAAAGATCATCGCTTTCGACGAGGAGGCCCGTCGCGGCCTCGAGCGCGGCCTGAACATCCTCGCCGACGCCGTCAAGGTGACGCTCGGCCCGCGCGGTCGCAACGTCGTGCTCGAGAAGAAGTGGGGCGCCCCCACGATCACGAACGACGGTGTCTCCATCGCCAAGGAGATCGAGCTGGACGACCCGTACGAGAAGATCGGCGCGGAGCTCGTCAAGGAGGTCGCCAAGAAGACCGACGACGTCGCCGGTGACGGCACCACCACCGCGACCGTCCTCGCCCAGGCGCTCGTGCGCGAGGGCCTGCGCAACGTCGCGGCCGGCGCCGACCCCATCTCGCTCAAGAAGGGCATCGAGAAGGCTGTCGCGGCCATCACCGCGGAGCTGCTCGAGTCGGCCAAGGAGGTCGAGTCCAAGGACCAGATCGCCGCGACCGCTTCGATCTCGGCCGCCGACCCCGAGATCGGCCAGCTCATCGCCGAGGCCATCGACAAGGTGGGCAAGGAGGGCGTCGTCACCGTCGAGGAGTCGCAGACGTTCGGCACCGAGCTCGAGCTCACCGAGGGCATGCGCTTCGACAAGGGCTACATCAACCCCTACTTCGTCACGGACCCGGAGCGCCAGGAGGCTGTCTTCGAGGACCCGTACATCCTCATCGCGAACCAGAAGATCTCGAACATCAAGGACCTTCTGCCCGTCGTCGACAAGGTGATCCAGGACGGCAAGGAGCTCGTCATCATCGCCGAGGACGTCGAGGGCGAGGCTCTGGCGACCCTGGTGCTCAACAAGATCCGCGGCATCTTCAAGTCGGTCGCCGTCAAGGCTCCCGGCTTCGGCGACCGCCGCAAGGCGCAGCTGCAGGACATCGCGATCCTCACGGGTGGCCAGGTCATCACCGAGGAGGTCGGTCTCAAGCTCGAGAACGCCACCCTCGACCTGCTCGGCCGTGCGCGCAAGGTCATCGTCACCAAGGACGAGACCACGATCGTCGAGGGTGCCGGCGAGGCGGGCCAGATCGAGGGTCGCGTGACCCAGATCCGCCGCGAGATCGACAACACCGACAGCGACTACGACCGCGAGAAGCTGCAGGAGCGCCTCGCGAAGCTCGCCGGCGGCGTGGCCGTCATCAAGGCGGGCGCGGCCACCGAGGTCGAGCTCAAGGAGCGCAAGCACCGCATCGAGGACGCCGTCCGCAACGCGAAGGCTGCCGTCGAGGAGGGCATCGTCGCCGGTGGTGGCGTCGCGCTCATCCAGTCGGGTCGCAAGGCTCTCGACTCGCTCGAGCTCACCGGTGACGAGGCGACCGGTGCGAACATCGTGCGCGTCGCGATCGAGGCTCCGCTGAAGCAGATCGCCCTCAACGCGGGTCTCGAGCCCGGTGTCGTGGCGAACAAGGTGTCGGAGCTCCCGCTCGGCCACGGCCTCAACGCCGCGACGGGTGAGTACGGTGACCTGTTCGCGCAGGGCATCATCGACCCCGCCAAGGTGACCCGCTCGGCGCTGCAGAACGCCGCGTCGATCGCCGGCCTCTTCCTCACGACCGAGGCCGTCGTCGCCGACAAGCCCGAGAAGGCCGCCGCTCCCGTCGGCGACCCGACCGGTGGCATGGACTTCTGATCCAGAACTCCACGACCGCGTAACGCGTTCACAGAACGGCCCCTCCTCGCGGAGGGGCCGTTCTGCGTTGCAGGTGTCAGCGGAACAGCCCGGTCGCGGCCAGTTCCGTGTCGGCGTACTGTCGACCGGCGGCGGACAGCGACGCGTTGATGGTCGCGAGCGACTCCTCGACCTGCCGCTGCGTGGCCCGCCACTGCTCGACCACCCCCGAGAACGCGGTCGACGCCGAACCCGTCCACGACGACTGCAACTGCGTGAGCTGCGCGAGCATCGCGTTGGATTCGGCCTGAAGGCGATCGATCGTGCCGCGCACGCTCGCGGTCGAGGTGAGGATGCTGTCGCTGTCGACGGTGAAGACGGCCATTCGGGGCTCCTGATATCGTGCGGCGGCCGGATGCCGAACCCGCGGTGAAGCCACGCTAGGCGCGTGCGGGGCCGTGGCATCGGCATCCGCCCTCACCTGTGGGGTTCGGACCGCCGGACGCGGCTGGGGAGGAGGGGCCTACTCGGGTGCGTCGGCCAGCCGCGCCATCGGCTGGGTCGCGAGATCGAGGTGCTCGGCGGCGTCACGGGCGTCGGCGAGCGGGAACTCGACGTGGAAGGTGGCGCCCCCTCCGGGGGTGTCCGACACGACGACCGAACCGTGCAGCGCCTCGACGATCGACGCGACGATCGACAGGCCCAGTCCCGATCCGCCCGTCTCGCGGGTGCGCGAGGTGTCGGCGCGCCAGAAGCGCTGGAAGATCTTGTCCTTGATCTGGTCGGGCACTCCTTCGCCATGGTCGATGATCTCGATCCAGCCCATGCGGGCCCGCGGGTCGACGCCGACCCGCAGCTCGATGGGGGAGTCCTCGGACGAGTATCGCCGTGCGTTGCCGAGGAGGTTCGTCACGACCTGCCGGATGCGGTTCTCGTCGCCGAGCACGACCGGTGGAAGCGCGTCGGCCGCCGGCGGCGGCTCCGCGTCGGGAAGGATCGGCGGCAGCGCTGCGCCTGCGGCTCCGGCTGCGGGCACCGGCTTGGGCCGCCGGCGCAGCAGCGACAGGGTGGCGCCGGCCCGCGAGATCGCGGAGGGTCCGCCGCCGCGGCGCTTGGCCTCGGGCGACACGCTGGTCTCCTCTTCCTCCGGCGGCAGCGCGGGCTCCTCCAACGTCGAGTCGATCACCGTGACCGGGCGCATCGGCGAGGCGGCGCGCACGTCGAGGGCGGCATCACGGGCGATGGGCCGAAGGTCGACGGGACCGATCACGACGTCGCGTCGTTCGTCGAGGCGCGCGAGGGCGAGCAGATCCTCCACGAGCACGCCCATGCGGATGGCTTCCTTCTCGATGCGCTCCATCGACTGCGCCACGTCCTCGTCGCCGCGGATGGCGCCCATGCGGTACAGCTCGGCGTAGCCGCGCACGGTCACGAGGGGCGTGCGCAGCTCGTGGCTCGCGTCGCCGACGAACCGCCGCATCTGCCGCACCGTGGAGTCCCGCTGGGAGAGCGCCGCGTCGACGCGGTCGAGCATCGCATTGATCGCCGTCTTGAGCCGGCCGACCTCCGTCGTGGTCGGCTCGATGTCGGTCATGCGCAGGCTGAAGTCGCCGGCGGCGATGGCGTCGGCGGTCGATTCCACCTGCCCGAGGCTGCGGAAGGTCAGGGTGACCAGGAAGCGGGTGGCCACGGCGCCGGCGATGAGGACCACGAGCGCGAGGATCGAGTAGATGCCGATGTACTGCGCGATCGTGCGGTTGACGGGGCCGAGGGGGAGGGCGACCAGCTGCGGGTAGAGGATGCCGGTGTCCTCCGACTGCGAGATCGACACCGTCGAGAGGAACTCGACCTCGCCGTCGGCCGAGCTGATCGGCTCGACCTTCCCGTCGTCGGTGACCGCCGTCTCGGGCGTCAGGGTGGCGGGGACGTCGGGAGGCGGGCCACCGCGCCCGCCCACGAGGGCGAGGAGATTGTCCTCAGGGTCCGTCGGCTCGTAGACGGCGACGAAGAAGTCGACGCCCGGGCTGTCCTTCCCTTCCACGACCAGGCGTCCCTCGACGGAGGAGAACTCCAGCAGCGGCGCTGCTGCCTCCGTGCCCCCGAGCGTGATCAGCTGGCTCTCGACGCCGTCGATGAGCGAGTTGCGCAGGAACAGGGCCGTGCCCACGCCGGCCGCGATGAGACCGACGGCCAGGAGCGCGACGGTGACACCGGTGACCTTCGCGCGCAGACTCGTTCCGCGCCACCACCGGGTGATCGCGTCGGGCTTGTGCGCCAGATCGTCCCCCTCGCTCGCTCCCGCGCTACGCGGTCTTGCCGGCCTTCAGCATGTAGCCGAAGCCGCGCTTGGTCTGGATGAGCGGTTCGGACGAGTGCGGGTCGATCTTGCGACGCAGGTACGAGATGTAGCTCTCGACGATGCCCGCGTCGCCGTTGAAGTCGTACTCCCACACGTGGTCGAGGATCTGCGCCTTCGACAGCACGCGGTTGGGGTTGAGCATGAGGTAGCGCAGCAGCTTGAACTCGGTGGGGCTGAGGTCGATGGACGCGTCGCCGACCTGGACGTCGTGCGTGTCCTGGTCCATCGTGATCTCGCCGGCCCGGATCACCGACTCCTCGTCGGCCTGCATGGTGCGGCGCAGGATCGCCTGGATGCGGGCAACGATCTCGTCGAGGCTGAAGGGCTTGGTGACGTAGTCGTCGCCGCCCGCATTGAGGCCGGTGATCTTGTCCTCGGTCTCGTCCTTGGCGGTGAGGAAGAGGATCGGCGCGGTGTACCCGGCGCCGCGGAGGCGCTTGGTGACGCTGAACCCGTTCATGTCGGGCAGCATCACGTCGAGGATGATGAGGTCCGGCTCTTCCTCGAGCACCGCCGAGATCGTCTGGGCGCCGTTGGAGACGGCCCGTACCTGGAATCCGGCGAATCGCAGGCTCGTGATCAGCAGGTCGCGAATGTTCGGTTCGTCGTCCACGACGAGGATGCGCGGTGCGGTCATGCCCTCATTATGTCGGCGGAAGCGATGCGGCGCCTGGATATCCGGCGATGCGCCCGAGAATCCGTCACTCGCCCGCCCGGCGGATCTCCACGCAGCAACGGTCCGCGGCGGGCGCGAGCACGGGGATCCGGGGGTCGGCGGTGCCGGCGGCGAGGCCCTTGACGAGTTCGAGGTTCGCCCCGCAGATCAGGGTGGTGTGGCGGGTGGCGAGCGCGTGGAACGGGCAGTTCGCCAGCACGAGATCGTCCGTCTTCGACGTCTCGCCGGACGCGTCGGCCCCCTTCGCGTGCGGCGCGTAGCCGCACATCACGAGTGCACCCTCGAGGTCGTGGCATCTTGCGCCGATCGCGGCGCCGGCGGCGAACGCCTCGGCGTCGAGGGCATGCCGCACGGGCACGCCGCGCTCGTCGGCCTGCTGGGCCGCTGCGGCGAGAAGTTCGCCGGCGAGCTCGTAGTGCCGCTCCGGGAAGGTGGCGGCGATCTCGGTCTCGGCCGCCCGGTAGAGCTTGGCTGGGCGACCGGCCCCGGGCCCGCTGCGACCCGATCGGCGCTCGTACGACACCGTGAGGAGGCCCGCCTCGGCGAGTCTGTCGAGGTTCACCGCCGCCGTGCTGCGCGGCATCCCGAGTGCGAGGGCGGCATCGTCGCGACTGATCGGGCGCTCGGCGGCGAGTCGGTACAGCTCGCGCCGGTGCGGGTCGGCGAGCGCCGCGACCGCGTCCGCGCGGTGGGGGGTGAGGGTGCTCACGGCGGGAGTCTACCTCTAAAAACAGAAACCTTGACAAAAGAATCGACGAGTCCTAGCGTCAGGGCAGGCGAGCCGATCGTGCTCAACACGAAGGAGTGGGGATGATGTCGACCCCGGCGCACCTGCCCGCGCTGCACGCCCTGCCCGACGACGCCCCCGTCGATCGCGACGCGGCGATGATCGCGGTCGCCGACCTGCTGGCGGCGCTCGGATTCGACCCGGACGAGGGCGATCTCGCCCAGACCCCCCGGCGCGTGGCCGACGCGTTCATCGAGATGATCACGCCCGAGCCGTTCGAGATGACGACGTTCGCCAACGAAGACGCCTACGACGAGCCGGTAGTGGTGCGCGGCATCCCGTTCGTGTCGCTCTGCCGCCATCACCTGCTGCCGTTCCGCGGCACGGCCACCGTGGGCTACGTGCCCGGCGAACACCTCGTCGGACTCTCGAAGCTCGCCCGCGTCGTCGCGCACCACGCGCGCGGACTGCAGGTGCAGGAGACGTTGACGGTCCAGATCGCACGCACGCTCGAGACGGCTCTGGAGCCGCGCGGCGTCGGCGTCGTCGTCGAAGCCGAGCACCTGTGCATGTCGGCGCGGGGCGTGCGCACCGAGACCGCCCTGACCACGACCACGGCATTCCGCGGCGTGCTGGCCGCGGACTCCGCTCTGCAGACGAGATTCGCCGGAGCGCGCCCGGTCTGACTCACCGACATCGAGGAGAGGAGTCGCGATGAGCCGAATGCTGATCATCGGGGGAGGCCTCGCGGGGGGAACCGCCGCCGAGGCCCTGCGCGACGAGGGGTTCGACGGTGAGATCACGGTCGTCGCCGCCGAGGCTCATCCTCCGTACCAGCGGCCCCCGCTGTCGAAGGGATACCTGGCGGGGCGCGAGGGAATGGATGCCGTCATCCTCCACCCCGCCGACTGGTACGCCGATCGCGGCATCCGGCTGATCACCGGAGTCGCGGCCACGTCGCTCGAGCCCACTGCGCATGCGGTGGAGCTCGAGGACGGCACCCGGCTGACGTACGACGCCGTGCTGCTCGCCACCGGCGCGACTCCGCGGATGATCCCGCTCCCGGGTCACGACCTGCCGGGGGTCATGACACTCCGGCGGCTCGACGACTCGGACGCGCTGGCCTCCCTGCTGCGGGACGGCGGACGACGGCTCGTGGTTATCGGGGCGGGGTGGATCGGCATGGAGGTCGCCGCCACGGCCCGCGGCTTCGGCAACGAGGTCGCGATCCTCGAACGCGACGCCGTCCCGCTGGCCGTGGCCCTCGGCGCGGAGATGGGCGAGGTGTTCCGGGGCCTCCATCTCGAGCACGGCGTCGATCTGCGCACCTCGGTCGGAGTGGACCGGATCGTCGGCGACACCCGCGCCACGGGCGTGGTGGTCGACGGCGAGACGCTGCAGGCCGACCTCGTGCTGGTGGGCGTCGGGGCGACGCCGAACACGGCGCTCGCCGAGGAGGCGGGGCTCGACATCCTCAACGGCGTCCTCACCGACGAGGCGCTGCGCACCAGCGCGGACGATGTGTACGCGGCGGGCGACGTCGCGAACGCGTTCCACCCGGTCCTGCAGCGGCACCTGCGCAGTGAGCACTGGGCGAACGCGCTGAACGCGGGCAAGGTCGTGGCGCGGTCGATGCTCGGGCGGCAGGCCGTCTTCGACGAGATCCCGTACTTCTACACCGACCAGTACGACCTGGGCATGGAGCTGTCCGGGTACGCACCTCTCATGACGGACGCCGAGCTCGTGGTGCGCGGCGATCTCGACGCGCGCGAGTTCATCGCCTTCTGGACGGACGACGGCCGTATCGTCGCGGGCATGAACGTCAACGTCTGGGACGTCAACGACAAGGTGCAGGCGCTCATCCGCTCGGGTGCGCGGCTCGATACCGCGCGTCTGCGAGACGCCGACGTGCCGCTGGAGGATCTGCTTCCGTGACACTCGCGCCCGACGCCTCCTCCGCCCTGCGCTCGCCGGTGCTCGACCTGCCGGGCGGTGCGCTCGACCTGTCGAGGCGCATCGCGGTCATGGCGATCGTGAACCGCACGCCCGACTCCTTCTACGATCGGGGTGCGACCTTCGAGCTCGGCGCCGCGGTCGCCGCGGGCTGCGCCGCCGTCGAGGCCGGCGCCGAGATCGTGGACGTGGGCGGCGTGAAGTTCGCGCCAGGTCCCGCGGTGCCGGTGGACGAGGAGATCGCGCGCGTCGTCCCGGTCGTGCGGGAGCTGGCCCCGATCGCCCGTGTGAGCGTGGACACCTTCCATCCGGAGGTCGCGTACGCGGCGATCGAGGCGGGTGCCGCGATCATCAACGACACCACGGGCCTTCACGATCCGGCGATGGCCGACGTCATCGCACAGGGGGGCGCGGGGGTCGTGATCGCCCACAGTCTCGCGGCGCCGCGCACGCAGCATCCGCTTCCGCGCTACGACGACGTGATCGGCGACATCGCCGATTTCCTCGTCGCGCGGAGGGAGGTCGCCAGGGAGCATGGCGTGCCGGATTCGCGGATCGTGCTGGACCCCGGGCACGACCTCAACAAGAACACGCGTCAGACTCTCGAGCTCACCCGCAGGCTCGGCGAGCTGGTCGGCCTCGGCGCGCCCCTGCTGGTCGCCCTGTCGAACAAGGACTTCGTGGGCGAGACGCTCGATCGTCACAAGCGCGACCGGTTGCCGGGGTCTCTCGCGGCGGCGGTCTACTGCGCCGTCCAGGGGGCGCGGATCGTGCGCGCCCACAACGTCGCGGAGACCGTCGACGCGATGCGCATGGTCGAGGCGATCCTGGGATGGCGGCAGCCCGCCTACGAACTGCACAACACGCGTCCCGACGGGAACGACTGATGCCCTCGCGTGCCGAGCTGTTCGACGCGTACGCACTCGACGGGCGCGAAGCCACGCGGGTGCGCATGAACTTCGTCTCGAGCGCCGACGGCGCGGTCACCCTCGAGGGCCGCAGCGGCGCCCTCGGCGGCGAGACCGACCGTGCGCTGATGCAGGTGCTGCGTGCCATGGCGGATGTCGTGGTTGTCGGGGCGGGAACCGTGCGCGCCGAGGGATACGGCGGCGTGAAGGTCGAGGCGGAGGATGTCCGGTGGCGCCGCGCGCACGGCCTCGACGACCAGCCGGCGCTCGCCGTGGTCAGCGGTGGGCTGCACCTCGATCCGGACGACTCCGTGTTCACGCAAGCGGTGCGTCGGCCGGTGATCGTGACGACGGATGCCGCCGCGACCGCCGACGGCGGGCGCTTCGAACCGGTGGCCTCCGTCGTGGCCTCAGGTCGCACGGCGACGGTGGATCTGGCGACCATGGTCGAGGGTTTCGCGCGCCGTGGCTGGACGCAGGTGCTGTGCGAGGGGGGACCGCACCTGTT
>Ga0160460_100787_pt1 | contig 14515 bp, 13 predicted proteins | sample HID1973M_E6MG_FD_108238 | JGI IMG/M metagenome (GOLD analysis project Ga0160460, IMG submission 108238) | Enriched mosquito-associated microbial communities from UW Madison campus, WI, USA - HID1973M_E6 MG | ecosystem: Host-associated > Arthropoda: Insects > Digestive system > Unclassified ... | reverse complement strand
GATGTCGCGCAGGAAGGTCACGTAGGCCGACGGGATCTCCATGTCGACCATGAAGTAGGCGTGCGTGAACGAGAACAGGATCAGCAGCTGTTCCTTCTTCAGCAGCACGGCGTCCAGCTCCAGCTTGCCCCCGGCGTTGTGCAGGATCGGGATGGCCAGCGGGTAGGTGCGGTTGCCGTTGATTATGCGGCCGATGATGAAGGCGGCCTTGTTGCGGAAGAACAGCGACGACAGCACGTGGACCTGGAAATTCGGCGCGATGCGGAAGTCGCCGAACAGGTCGGTCACGGCGCGTACCACGTAGCCGATGTCGCGCTTCAGGTCCTCGAACGGCCGTTCGAGCTGGTAGTTGTCGACGATGCGCTCGAAGCAGGCCGCCATGCCGGCGTGGTCGCCCGGATAGTAGGAGCGGAAGGTCGGCTTCGTCGGCGACTCCTCGTTCTCGATGTACTCGGTCGAGACCGCCGGGCGCAGGAAGATGAAGTCGTTGTTGAAGTACGAGCGGTGCAGGATGCGCGTGCAGACCGAGTTGAAGAAGGTCTCGGCCAGTTCCGGCTGGTGGTGGTTGGTCAGCAGGCCGATGTAGTGCAGCTTGACCTGCTGCCAGATCTCGCCCTCGATGTTCTCGGCGTCGTACTCGTCTTCCAGGATGATGCTGGTCTCGCGCACCCGCTCGTTGTAGAAGTCGATGCGGTCGCGCTGGATCTTCTGCAGCCCGTGCCAGTCCCCGTCCTCGAAGCGGCGCTTGGCGTCGATGCTCACCTCGCGGAACAGGCGATAGTGCTTGTCGAAGCCGTCGAGCATCGTTCTCGCCACATCGTAGGCGATCTGCGAGGAGAGCAGCTTCGGGAAATGGGCCATGGGCTGGGCGGGAAGGGGGACGTCCGGGAATTGTAAATGGGTTCGGTTCACTACTGCCGCGCTGTTCTCCCTCTCCCCTCATGGGGAGAGGGGAGACAACCGGCGGGAGATGATTCTTACATCGTCTCCGAGAACAACTCCCTTCCAATCAGCATGCGGCGGATCTCCGACGTCCCGGCGCCGATCTCGTACAGCTTGGCGTCGCGCCACAGGCGGCCGACGGGGTATTCGTTGATATAGCCGTTGCCGCCCAGGATCTGCACCGATTCGCCGGCCATCCAGGTCGCCTTCTCGGCGGTGTAGAGGATCACGGCGGCGCAGTCCTTGCGCACCTGGCGCACGTGGCCTGTGCCCAGCGCGTCGAGGTTCTTGCCGACCGTGTACAGGTAGCTGCGCGCCGCCTGCAGCGTGGTGTACATGTCGGCCACCTTGCCCTGGATCAGCTGGAACTCGCCGATGCTCTGGCCGAACTGCTTGCGGTCGTGGATGTAGGGCGTCACCACGTCCATGCACGCCTGCATGATGCCGACCGGGCCGCCCGAGAGCACGGCGCGCTCGTAGTCCAGCCCGCTCATCAGCACCTTCGCGCCGTTGTTCTCGCCGCCGAGGATGTTCTCGACCGGCACTTCCACGTTGTCGAACACCAGTTCGCCGGTGTGCGAGCCGCGCATGCCGAGCTTGTCGAGCTTCTGGGCCACCGAGAAGCCCTTCATGCCCTTCTCGACGATAAAGGCCGTCATGCCGCGCGCGCCGAGGTCCGGCTCGGTCTTGGCGTAGACCACCAGCACGTCGCAGTCGGGGCCGTTGGTGATCCACATCTTGGTGCCGTTCAGGACGTAGTGGTCGCCCTTGAAATCGGCGCGCAGCTTCATGCTGACCACGTCCGAGCCGGCGTTCGGCTCGCTCATCGCCAGCGCACCGATCCATTCGCCCGAAACCAGTTTGGGCAGGTACTTCGCCTTCTGCGACGGGCTGCCGTTGCGGTGGATCTGGTTCACGCAGAGGTTGGAGTGCGCGCCGTACGACAACCCCACCGACGCCGACGCCCGGCTGATTTCCTCCATGGCGATCATGTGGGCCAGGTAGCCCATGTTGGCGCCGCCGTATTCCTCCGACACCGTGATGCCCAGCACGCCGAGGTCGCCCATCTTCTTCCAGGCGTCCATCGGGAACTGGTCGGTGCGGTCGATCTCGGCGGCACGCGGGGCGAGTTCGGCCTGCGCCCAGGCTCGCACGCTGCTGCGCAGCATCTCGATGTCTTCGCCCAGGTCGAATCTCAGGCCGGGGAGTTCAGTCATGTCGGTCTCCTGGTGGTCGGTCAGACGTGGTCGAGGGTACGGACCACGCACAGCGTCATCAGCATGGTGGCCACCTGCTTGCGGCGGCCATCCTCTTCTGCATACACATCGCCTTGCGCGACGATCAGCGTGCGGCCCGGCTTGACCACCCGGCCCACGGCAACGAGCCGCTCGCCCTGCGCGGGCGACAGCAGGTTGATCTTGTATTCGGCGGTCAGCCCGGCCTCGCCGTCGCCCACCACCGACAGCGCGGCATAGCCGCAGGCGCTGTCGGCCAGCGCGCCCACCGCGCCGCCGTGGAAGAAGCCGTGCTGCTGGGTGACGCCTTCCGACCACGGCATGGCCAGTTCGACTTCGCCGCGTTCGACGCGCGCGATCGACGCGCCGAAGGTCTGCATCAGGCCCTGCTTCGCGAAGCTGGCGGCGATGGCGTCGGCACGGGCCGGCGAAAGTGACTGGGACGTTGAAGTGGTCATGGTCGGTGGCAAGCGGTGGCTGGGCTGCGGTGTCGGGATATTGTATTTACGTTTACGTAAACGTCAATTCAAATCGGCAGTAGCGGACCGCGACAGTATGCGGTCAGGCCGCGCGGTCAGGTTCGCCGGCATCGTCCGCGCGCTGGTGTCCGGCCAGTAGCGCGCGGCACTGGCGCTCGTGCTGGTCGATCTCGGCCAGCTGGGCCTGCAGGTCTTCCATCTGCCGCGCCAGCGTGGAGCGGTGTTCGGCGAGCGAGGTCAGGAAACGTTCGAGTTGCGGCGTGGTGTCCCGGGGCGACTCGTAGAGGTCCAGGATCTCGCGGATCTCGTTGAGAGTGAGCCCTAACCGTTTGCCGCGCAGCGTCAGCTTCAGGCGGGTCCGCTCGCGGCCGTTGTAGATGCGCTTGCGGCCGCCGGGGCCGGCGCGCACCGGCGACAGCAGGCCCTGGTCCTCGTAGAAACGGATGGCCCGCGGCGTCACGTCGAACTCGCGGGCGAGATCGGTGATCGTAAAGGTCTGGGCGGACGGCGCAACTGACATGGGCATTCCTGGAATTGAACGGTCGTTCGCGGAACTAAGAATTCGCTTAAGATGGCGCTTGAGATGGCGTTAGGCTGACCAGCATTGACGTTTACGTTAGCGTCAATGCCGGCCGCTGGCAACCTTCCCATGAGAGACGAGAGCGCCCGCCGCACAGGGTGCCCGCTGCCCCGAGAGACACCATGAATCCGCTCGAACACCAGCTCGAATACCCCTTTGCCGACACCATGCCCGAGGCCGGCGCCAAGCAGCAGGTCGCGCCCGGCGTGTACTGGGTACGCATGCCGCTGCCGTTCGCGCTCGACCACATCAACCTGTGGCTGCTGCGCGACCGCCACGACGGACGCGACGGCTGGACCATCGTCGACTGCGGCATCACGCACGACGTCATCCGGGAAAACTGGGAAAAGGTCTTCGCCAACGAGCTGGAAGGCCTGCCGGTGCTGCGCGTGATCGCCACGCACTTCCACCCCGACCACGTCGGCCTCGCCCACTGGCTTTGCAAGCGCTGGGACGCCCGCCTGTGGATGAGCCTGGGCGACTACATGACCGCCCGCGTGATGTGCGGCACACCGGGCGGCGGCCCCGGTTCGGCCGCCGGCGGCGACTTCGCCGCGCGCCACTTCTCCCGCCACGGCCTGACCGACGAGGAGAGCCTGGAGAAGATCCGCGGCCGCCGCAACTACTACACGTCGCTGGTGCCGTCGGTGCCCGACCAGTACGCGCGCATGCTCGACGGCGACATCGTCCGCATCGGCACCGATCCGGCGAAGTCCGACTGGCGCGTGATCGTCGGCTACGGCCACGCGGCCGAGCACGTGGCGCTCTACAACGCCGCGCTCAACGTGCTGATCTCGGGCGACATGGTCCTGCCGCGCATCTCGACCAACGTCAGCGTATTCGACATCGAGCCCGAGGCCAACCCGCTCCAGCTCTACCTCGATTCGCTCACGCGCTACGAGGACCTGCCGCAGGACACCCTGATCCTGCCCTCGCACGGCCGCCCCTTCCGCCAGCTCCACGCGCGCATCGCGCAACTGCGCCAGCACCACAAGGAACGCCTGGCCGAAACGCTGGCCGCCTGCGCCGAGAAGCCCTGCAACGCGCACGACATCGTCGCCGTGATCTTCCGCCGCCAGTTCGACATCCACCAGCTCACCTTCGCCATGGGCGAGTCGCTGGCGCACCTGCACGCGCTGTGGCATCGCGGCGAACTGGTACGCGAAACCGGCGACGACGGCATTACGCGCTTCCGCGCGGCCTGACGGATCGACCGGCCGATTGACCGGCTGATCTAGCCGAGTTGCGCGGCAAGACCGGCGAGGTAGCGCACGCCGGCCACCGCGCGGCTGCCGTACCACGACAGCATCTCGCCATCCACGCACAGCACGGGCTTGCCGATCTGGCGCTCGAGCGCGTCGGCGTGGTCCTCGGTGAAGCGGTAGGGTTCGCTCGACAGCAGCACGCAGTCGAGTTCGCGCACCAGCGCGTCGCTCCAGCGGAAGGTCGGGTAGCGCTCGCCCGGCGCGTTGGGGCGCACGCAGTCGCCGTCGACGCAGGCCGCGGGCGTATCGTCCGGCCAGGTCCGCCAGTTCACCAGCGCCAGCATGCGGCTGATGTAGGTGTCGCGCGAGACCGTCATCCACGGGTCCTGCCAGATCGCGTACAGCACGCGGCGCGGCGGCCACTGGCGAGCCCCCATCTCGTCCAGCGCCGCCCGCAGCCCGGCACTCAGCGCCTCCGCTTCCGCCACGCGGCCGAAGATGCCGCCCAGCAGCCGGTACAGCGCGAAATTGTCCTCCGGCGCGCACGGATGGGTGACGATCACGTGCGGCACGAAGGCGCGGATCTCGTCGACCGTCTCCTTGCGGTTCTCGTCGATATTGACCACCACGTGCGTCGGCGCCAGCTCGCGCAGCCTGTCGAGCTTCACGTCCTTGGTCCCGCCGACCTTCGCCACGGCCCGCACGGCAGGCTCCGGATGGATGCAGAAGCCGGTGCGCGCCACCATCCGCTCGCCCAGCCCGAGGTCGAACAGCAGTTGCGTGACCGACGGCACCAGCGAGGCGATGCGCACCTCGCCGGCGGCGGGCGCGTGCCGCTGGCCGACGGCGTCCACCCACACGCCGGGGGTGCCGGCGCTGGCGACGGTGGAAACCATGGACGGATCGTTCATGCCGCAAGCGTACATAAAAGAACGGCACGGCGCTCAGGCCGTGCCGGTCATCTACGGGAAGGCGCCGCGCGCCTGACAGCCTTACAGCTTCTTCTCGCGTACCCCGGTGACCAGGTAGTCCATGGTCTGGATGGCCGCGGTCTTGTCGCCGGCGATCGACGGCGACGTCACGTACTTGCCCTGCACCACGAGGGTCGGCACGCCGTCGATCTTGTAGGTGTCGGCGATCTTGTTGGCGCGCTGGCTGCTGGTCGTCACCGAGAACGAGTTGTAGGCGTCGAGCCACGCCTTGCGGTCGATGCCGTTACTGGCCATGAAGTCGGCGATCTCGTTCGTGTCGAGCATGCGCTTGCGCTCGACGTGGAGGGCGTTGAACACCTTGGCGTGCATCGCATCAAGCTTGCCCAGCGCTTCCAGCGTGTAGAAGATCTTGGTGTGCGGCAGCAGGTCGTCGCGGAACGCCACCGGCACGCGCTTGAACACCACGTCCTTGCCCTGCTTCTTCACCCACGCTTCCAGCTCGGGCTCGAAGTCGAAGCAGTGCGGGCAGCCGTACCAGAAGAATTCGGTCACTTCGATCTTGCCGGCCGGCACGGGCTGCGGCGCCTTCAGCACCTGGTACTCCTTGCCCGCCGTGGGCGCCGCCTGGACGGGGGTGGTCAGCAACAGGCCGCCGGCAACGGCGACGGTGGCAATCAGCGCGGCGAAAGTCTTCTTCATCTGAGGTTCCGGGTTGACGATGAACGTATGGAGCGTATGACACACGCCGGTCCGGACGGTTCAGGTCCGGGCGGACAGAAATTGTGACTTCCGGGAAAACGGCTGGCGGCGGGAAGCTGTTGACCGCCTGCCGCATGCTGCGGGAATTACTGGCGGGTAAAGCGGATCACCGACGCATCGAAACCGGCGGTCTGCAGGCGGTCGCGGGCCCGGTTCATGTCGTCGACCCTGGCGAACGGGCCGAGACGCACGCGGTACATCTTCACGCCGTTGACGTCGCGGTCGGTCACCCTGGCCTCGAAGCCCTGCATCGCGAGGTTCGCTTTCTGGCGGTCGGCGTCCTCGGCCGAGCGGAAGGCGCCCACCTGCAGCAGGTAGCTGGTCTTGGCGGCGTCGGCCATGGCGATCTCGGCGATCGGGTCGGCCACCGGATTCTCGCGCGCGGCGGGCTTCTGCGGCACGGCGGCGACGGTCGCGCCACGGTCGCCGTTGTGATCACCGGCTTGCGTCTGGGATGGCTGGGACGGCTGGGCCGGGCGCGACGGCTGCACGGCGGCCACCGGCGGCTGGCGCTCGGCCGGCACGCGCGCCACCGGCGGAGTGACCGGCGCCGTGGCCGGCTCCTCGGGCTGGCCGACCGGACGCGCCGGCGTCTTGCTCCACAGCGGCTTGTTGGGGTCCTCGGCCTCCTGCGGCTGGCTGCCCGGGGTGGGCAGCACGCTCGCCACATTGCCCGGCTCGGCCGGACGCGGGGCGTTCTTCTGCTGGAACGGGGCGGGCGACTTGGTGATGTACAGCGCCACCACCACGGCAATCGCCAGTCCGATGATCAGCCCGAGCACGAGGCCCAGGAACGTGCCGCCCCGCTGCTTCCCGAGGCGGCCAATGCGCGCGCTGCGCTTGCCTTGCTGTTGCATGAAGTCCTGAAGTCCTGAAGTCCCCGTGGGGGTGTTGCCGCGATTATAGAGCCGCCGGACCCCGACGGCTCCGCCTGCCATGGCGACTGATGGCGACTTACATCCGGCGCGGGGCCGACACCCCGATCACCGCGAGGCCGTTGCGCAGCACCTGCCGGGTGGCGGCCAGCAGCGCCAGGCGGGCATTCTTCACGGCCTCGTCGTCGACCAGCACGCGGTCCACGTTGTAGAAGGCGTGGAAGTCGCCTGCCAGGTCGCGCAGGTAGAACGCCACGGCGTGCGGGGCCAGTTCGCCGGCGGCGGCGGCCAGCATGTCGGGGAACTCGGCCAGGCGGCGGCCCAGCGCGATGGCCTGCGGGCTGACGTCGGTCCCGGTCACCGCGGCGAGGTCGGCATTGGCCAGTTCCGGCAGGCGGCTTTCCCAGTCCGGGCCGCCCCACGATTCGAAGATCGAGCAGATGCGGGCGTGCGCGTACTGCACGTAGTACACCGGGTTCTCGTCGTTCTGCTTGAGCGCGAGGTCCACGTCGAACACGAACTCGGTGTCGGCCTTGCGCGACAGCAGGAAGAAGCGCACGGCGTCGCGGCCGCGGGCGAAGTGCGAGGGCCAGTCGGCGGTGCCGGCGTCAAGGCAGCCGCGGATGGTCTCGTCGTTGCCGTTGGACCATTCGATCAGGTCGCGCACGGTCACGTACGAGCCGGCGCGCTTGGAGATCTTCACCTCCTCGCCGTTCTTCATCACGGTGACCATCTTGTGCAGCACGTAGTCGGGGTAGCCCTTCGGAATGCCGACGTCCAGCCCCTGCAGGCCGGCGCGCACGCGGGCGATGGTGCCGTGGTGGTCGCTGCCCTGCACATTGATGACCTTGCCGAAGCCGCGTTCCCACTTGGTCACGTGGTAGGCCACGTCCGGCACGAAGTACGTGTACGTGCCGTCCGACTTCTTCATGACGCGGTCCTTGTCGTCGCCGTCGTCGGTGGTACGCAGCCACAGGGCGCCTTCGCTTTCGTAGGTCTTGCCCTTGCCGACCAGCGCCTGCACGGCGGCGTCGACGCGGCCGTCGCTGTACAGCGACGACTCGAGGTAATAGTGGTCGAACTTGACGCCGAAGGCCTGCAGGTCGATGTCCTGCTCGTTGCGCAGGTAGGTCACGGCAAACTTGCGGATCGACTCGATGTCCTCGACGTTGCCCGAGGCGGTGACCGGCTCGCCATCCGAGGCGCTGACGGTCTTGCCGGCCAGGAAGTCGGTGGCGATGTCGGCGATGTAGTCGCCGTTGTAGGCCGACTCGGGCCAGCCGGCGTCGCCCGGCTTCATGCCGCGCGCGCGGGCCTGCACCGACAGCGCCAGCGTCTGGATCTGCACGCCGGCGTCGTTGTAGTAGAACTCGCGGTGCACGGCGTAGCCCTGCCATGCCAGCAGGTTGGCGAGCGCGTCGCCCAGCGCGGCCTGGCGGCCGTGGCCGACGTGCAGCGGGCCGGTCGGGTTGGCCGAGACGAATTCCACCAGCACATTGCCGCGTGCGCCGCGCTCCTGGGCGCCGAAGTGGTCGCCCTCGGCGAGCACCGCGCGCAGCACCTGGGCGCGCGCCGCCGGGGTGAGGCGCAGGTTGATGAAGCCGGGACCGGCGATTTCCAGTGCGCTCACCAGCGCCGCGGCGCGGGCGTCGGCCTGCACGGCGGCCACGATGCGCTGTGCCAGCTCGCGCGGATTGGTCTTGAGCGACTTCGCCACCTGCATGGCGATATTGCACGCCAGGTCGCCGTGCGCGGCTGCCTTCGGGCGTTCGAAGGTGATGGCGGGCAGGGCGGCGTCGGCCGGGGCAAGCGCGCGCACCGCGTCGTGGAACGCGGAGGCAAGATCGGAGGTCTGAACTGGCAGCATGGTGTCGGGGGCCCGTGGCCCGGTAGTCGGCACGCGGCGTCCGGTGTGTCGGAGCCGCCGCGTGGCGGGACATTGTGATGTCCGTGTAATTCTGAAACGCGGAATTTTATCAGGTGCTATCCTGACATCATGCCCCCCGCGGACGCCTTGAAAGGACAAAACATGCTGATCACCTTCAAATCCCACGCTGCGCAGGACCTGATCATGATGAAGGACCTGGCCATGACGCTGCTGGGGATCATCGGCAAGCATATGGGGGAGCGCGGCGTGATCACCACCGAGGAACTGCCACGCGCCATCCAGAAACTGGAAGCCGCCGTGTCGGATGCCAAGAAGATCCACCCGGCCGAAAGCTCGGTCGCCCAGGGCAACAGGGACGACGACGAGGAAGAAGAGCCGCTGCACCTCGGCCAGCGCGCCTACCCGTTCCTCGACATGCTGCGCGCCTCGCAGAAGGAAGGCGCCAATGTCATGTGGGGCGTCTGAAGGGGCGTCTGAACGCCAGGCTTTCGACGATACAAGAAAAAAGAACCCGGCTGCCGTAGCGCGCCGGGTATTCCGGGATGGGGGAAGCTGTCCGGAAAAATGGGGGGCCGGTTGGCTGCCGTGCGTCCCTTTGCCTGATCCTGCCTTCGGGACCCGCCGGGTCCGGATCGCACGGCCTGCCTGAATCCTCTTGAATACGTTTCCCTGCCCTGAGTTGCGCTGACCTGCGCTGCCCTCCGTCTGTCACGCCGAGGTCATCGATGCATGCGCCCCTGACAGGAAGTGGGCGCGGACGGCCGCAGCCGCCCGCGCCCGGGGCCGCACCAGGCTAGCGCCTGCGAGCCAGGCCCAGCACAGCCGTGACCAGCGCCACGATGAGGAAGATGACGAAAAGGATCTTGGCGATCTCGACCGCGCCGGCGGCAATGCCGCCGAAACCGAAGATCGCCGCAATCAGGGCGATGACGAAGAAAACGAGTGCGTAATGCAACATGGCCGGTCTCCCGATGGGCGGCTTGCGCCACGGCGCGCAAGCTCATAGCCTCATCGTAGGAAGCGGCCCGCCGGGCAGGCACCGATGGCCTGCCGATTCGACTGTCAGCCTTGTCCTACAGGTCGGGGCAATGCCGGCCACGGGTGACGCCCGTCGTGTAGGCGGAAGTCCGATTGACCGCCCCCTCCCGGCGTGCTTCCATCGACATGCTTCGCCTGGTGTGCCGCCATCGCCGCACCAGTGGACCAGACCGGGAAAACACCCGTAACGCCCCGCACAGGATTTCCCATGCTCAAGCTGCTCAAGCGTTATCTCCAGCCCCACTCCCTGCTGCTTGCCGGCGGCATCGTGCTGACGCTGGCCGTGCTGATCGCCTCGGAAACCGGCAATCTCCGCCTGCGCGAGAGCTACAACAGCGTGATCGCCTCGCAGCGCGCGCAGACCCGCATCACGGCGCTGATGTCGGAACTCGTCAACGCCGAGACCGCGCAGCGCGGCTACCTGCTCACCGGCAACGAGAACTACCTGGCGCCCTACTACCAGGCGCTGCCGCGCATCGCCGACCTGATGGAGAAGATCAACGCCCATTACGCCGACGACCAGGCCGGGCTCAGGCAGTTCGGCGAGGCCTCGCGCCTGATCGCCAGCAAGCTCAACGAGATGGCACTGACGCTGGTCTACGGCAAGCGCGACATGGCCGTGGCGCTCGACCTGGTGCGTACCGACTTCGGCAAGCGGACCATGGACAGCGCCCGCGCGCAGCTCGACCAGTTGCTGGCGCGCGAGGCCGCCACGGTCAGCAATAACCTGCAGGGCGCCGAGCGCGACGTGCAGCTCTCGCGCTACGGCATCGGCCTGCTCACGGCCATCAACATCCTGCTGCTGGTGACGGTGGGCCGGGGCCACGCCAAGCGCCTGGCGATGGCCGAAGCGACGCGCGCCCAGCTCGAACAGGAAAGCGAGCGGCTCGACCGCAAGGTGCGTGCGCGCACGCGGCAGTTGTCGGCGCTGGCGGGCCACCTGCAGCGCGTGACCGAGGACGAGAAGACGCGCCTCGCGCGCGAGCTGCACGACGAGCTCGGCGCCATCCTCACCGCCATCAAGCTCGACCTGCACTGGGTCCGCCGCCGCGTGCAGGAAACCCAGCCCGAGTGCGCCGAGAAACTGACCCGTGTAATGCTGCACGTGGACCAGGGCATCCAGATCAAGCGCAACCTGATCGAGGACCTCCGCCCGACCGTGCTGCTCAACCTCGGCCTGCGCGAGGCCGTCGCCCAGCTGGTGGAGGACGTGGGCGCGCGCAACCAGTGGCAGACCGAGCTGCGCCTGCCCGAGACGCTGCCGCCGCTGCGCGACGACGCCGCCATCGCGCTCTACCGCATCGTGCAGGAGTCGCTCAACAACGCCAGCAAGTACGCCGAAGCGAAGCACGTGTCGGTTGTGCTCGACTGCACGCACGAGCAGCTTGCGCTGGAAGTGCGTGACGACGGCAAGGGCCTTGCGCCCGACTTCGAGGCGGGCTGCGTGGGCCACCACGGCCTGCTGGGCATGGAGCAGCGCGCGACGGCGCTCGGCGGCGAGATGGATGTGACGTCCGCACCGGGACAGGGCGTGCGGGTGCGCGTGTCGGTGCCGCTGACGCAGGCCGTGCTGGCGCCGGAAGAGACGTCGGCCGAAGCGAACGGATGAGGTGCGAAGGCAGCCGGAACCGGTAAGCCGATCCCGCTAGGCAGCCCCGGCGTATTCCTCGATCACGCGGAACACCTGTTCCAGTTCGAGCGACTTGTCGAAGAAGTAGTCCGCGCCGGCGTCGGCGCACTGGCGCCGGTAGAGCGGCACCTGCGCGTGGTTGGTGTACACGATGCGGATGCCCGGCGCGGCCACTTTCTGCAAGGCGCGCAGCACGTTGATGCCGTTGCCCTGCCTCAGCTGGAGGTCGACCACGGTCACGTCGTAGGAGCCGGCCTGGGCGAGCCTGAGCGCCATGGTCTCGGTATCGGCCCAGTCCACCGTCTGGACGAAGGGCATTGCCGTCAGGTATTCGAGCAGCATCCCGCGCAGCACCTCCGAGTCCTCGATCAGGAGGACGCGCAGAGGCCGGTACGATTCGAGCGTGGCGTGCTGCGGAATCATGCGAAGCCCGCCTCTATTCGACCAGGCCGTTCTTGATCGCGTAATAGGTCAGGTCGGCGTTTGTCTTCATGCCCATCTTCTCCAGGATGCGCGAGCGGTACGTACTGACGGTCTTGACGCTGAGGAACAGCTCGCCCGCGATGACCGACACGGACTGCCCGCGCGACAGCTTGCAGAAGATCTGGAACTCGCGCTCCGACAGGGTCTGGTGCACCGGCTGCTCGGTCGGCTTGTCCAGGCCGCCGATCAACAGCTCGGCGACCACCGGGCTGACGTAGCGGCGGCCCTGCGCCACGGTGCGGATGGCCTTGACGAGGTCATCCGGGGCGCTCTCCTTGGTCAGGTAGCCCGACGCGCCGGCACGGATCAGGTTGATCGCGTACTGGTCTTCGGGATAGGTGGACAGGATCAGGACAGGAAGCTCCGGCATGCGTTGCCGGATCAGCTTGAGGACGTCGATGCCGTTGCGGTCGGGCATCGAGATGTCGAGGACCAGCACGTCGAACTCGCCGTTGCGCAGGTGGACCATCACCTCGTCGCCGGTGCCGGCCTCGGCCGTCACCTGGATGTCGGGTTCCTCCGCGATGAACTGGCGGAGTCCCGCGCGGACAATCCCGTGATCGTCGGCGATCAGGACGCGGATCATCAGAATCTCCAGAATTGGCCATCGCCCGCCTGCCGGGTGCAGGAGAACCGATAACCTCTGTCGGAATTGTAGTGCGGGGCTTGGCGGGAATATGTCAGTGTCGCGCTGACAATACGACAGCGGCTATGTGCCGCTTGAGGCTCCCCTCTCCCGCAGGCGGGAGAGGGGTTGGGGGAGAGGGCGAGCGTTTCCGGTAGCGTGGTGCCTTGCCAAACCACCCCTCTCCCCAGCCCTCTCCCCAGCCCTCTCCCCGTGCGGGGAGAGGGGGAAACGGCGGGGCGTCAGAGATTTGGCGCCAGTGCCCGTGCTACCGCGTTGCGGTCCTCGTGACTCCGGGCGGCCATGTCGTCCACCTGGTCCTGCCCGATCTTGCCGATCGTGAAGTAGGTCGAGTCCGGGTGCGCCAGGTAGAAGCCGCTCACCGACGCGGCCGGCGTCATGGCCAGCGACTCGGTGATGCCCATGCCGATCTCGGCACAATCGAGGAACGCGAACATCGGTCCCTTGACGGTGTGCTCCGGGCAGGCCGGATAGCCCGGCGCCGGGCGGATGCCCTTGTACTGCTCGCCGATGAGTTGCTCGTTGGTCAGCGTCTCGCCGGCCGCATAGCCCCACAGGTCCTTGCGGACCCGCTCGTGCAGGCATTCGGCAAACGCCTCGGCGAAGCGGTCGGCCAGCGCCTTCAGCATGATCGCGCTGTAGTCGTCATGGTCGGCCTCGAACTGCTTTTCCTTCTTGTCCACGCCGATGCCCGCCGTGACCGCGAACAGGCCGATGTAGTCGGCCACGCCGCTGGACTTCGGGGCGATGAAGTCGGCGAGGCAGCGGTTCGGGCGGCGCACGCCGTCCACCACCGGGCGCTCGCTCTGCTGGCGCACGTTGCGCCACGTCAGCGCAACCTTGCTGCGGGTCTCGTCGGTGTAGATCTCGATGTCGTCGTCGTTGACCGTATTGGCCGGCAGCAGCGCCATCACGCCGTTGGCGGTCAGCCAGCGGCCCTGGATCAGGCGCGACAGCATGGCCTTGCCATCCGAGAACACCTTGCGCGCGGACTCGCCGACGATCTCGTCGTTGAGGATGCCGGGGAATTTGCCGGCCAGGTCCCAGGTCTGGAAGAACGGGCCCCAGTCGATGTAGTTGGCCAGTTCCGCGAGGTCGTAGTTGCGGAATACGCGGCGGCCGATGAATTTCGGCTTCGGCGGCACGTAGGACGACCAGTCGATCGGCGTCTTGTTGGCGCGCGCCTGCGCCAGCGTCACCATCGGCGTGGCCTTCTTGCCGGCGTGCTGGACGCGGATGCGCTCGTAGTCGGTCTTCAGCTCGTCGAGGTACTTCGCGGCGCCGTCGTCCGACAGCAGGCTCGACGCCACGCTGACCGAGCGCGAGGCGTCCGGCACGTAGACCACCGGGCCCTCGTAGTGCGGGGCGATCTTCACCGCCGTGTGCACGCGCGAGGTGGTCGCGCCACCGATCAGCAGCGGGATCTTCTTCACGCGGAAGTAGTCGTCGCGCTGCATCTCGGACGCCACGTACGCCATTTCCTCCAGCGACGGGGTGATCAGCCCCGACAGCCCGACGATGTCCGCGCCCTCGACCTTGGCTTTCGCCAGGATCTCGTTGCACGGGACCATCACGCCCATGTTCACCACCTCGAAGTTATTGCATTGCAGGACTACCGAAACGATGTTCTTGCCGATGTCGTGCACGTCGCCCTTCACGGTGGCGATGACGATCTTGCCGCGCGCCCTGACGTCGCCGCCGGCCTCGGCCAGCAGGCGCTTCTCTTCCTCGATGAAGGGCAGCAGGTGGGCCACCGCCTGCTTCATCACGCGCGCGCTCTTGACCACCTGCGGCAGGAACATCTTGCCGGCGCCGAACAGGTC
>Ga0160460_100780_pt1 | contig 14621 bp, 13 predicted proteins | sample HID1973M_E6MG_FD_108238 | JGI IMG/M metagenome (GOLD analysis project Ga0160460, IMG submission 108238) | Enriched mosquito-associated microbial communities from UW Madison campus, WI, USA - HID1973M_E6 MG | ecosystem: Host-associated > Arthropoda: Insects > Digestive system > Unclassified ... | reverse complement strand
CGGCTCGCGCTACGAGGGCCACCGCAACGTGATCGACGCGGCGAAGTCCGCCGGCGTCGCGAAGCTCGTCTACACGAGCCTCGCCCACGCCGACGCGGTGGAGTTCGTGCTCGCGCCCGACCACCTCGCGACCGAGGAGTACCTGTCCGTCAGCGGCGTTCCCGCCGTGGTGCTGCGCAACAACTGGTACACCGAGAACTACACGCCCGACGTGCTGCGTGCGGCCGAGACCGGCGTCATCGCGGCCTCGGTCGGCGTGGCCACGGTCGCCGCCGCGAGCCGCGCCGACTACGCCGAGGCCGCCGCCGTCGTCCTCGTCGAGGACGGCCACCTGGGCCGCACCTACGAGCTGTCGGGCGACACCGCGGTGTCGTACGCCGACCTGGCCGAGGCCGCCGCCGAGGTGCTCGGCCGCGACGTCGCGTACGCGCCCGTCCCGCGCGAGCAGTTCGAGGCCGCACTCGCCGAGGCGGGACTCGACGCGGGCACCGTCGGATTCGTCGCCGAGCTGGAGGCCGGCATCGCCCGCGGCGTGCTCGCCGACGCCGACCCGACGCTCGCGCGCCTGCTGGGCCGCCCCACCACTCCGGTGGCCGACGGCCTTCGTACCGCCGTCGCGGCAGCGCGGGTGAACGCCTGATCCGACCACCGGAGGGGGACGGATGCCGCGGCCCGCGGCATCCGTCTCCCAGACAGTCGCCGAGACCGGGGATTGCCGCCGAGGCCGCGGACGACACCCCCGGTCCCAGCCGGAACGCCCGGTCTCGACGAGACTGCGGGCGGTCCGGCCGATCGGCGGGCGATTACGCTACTGCTGGGTCGCGCGGTCGATCGACATGACGAGGATCACGCGATCCTCCTTGTCGCGCGGCGGCGTCGAGCTGGGGTTGCCGTAGCGGTTCTGCAGGCGCACGTAGAACTCGCCCTCGGGGTCGGGGACCACTTCGACGAGCGTGCCTGCGACCTCGAGATAGTGGAAGGGCTGCTCGGGGTCGATGATCGACAGCGACATCGACGGGTTGTGCTGCAGGTTGCGGTACTTCTGCCGGTAGTTCGTGTGGGTGAAGCGGACGTGCTCGCCGTCGAACTCGAACCACATCGGGTTCACCTGCACCGTGTCGTTCGGGCGGATGGTCCCCAGGTGCGCGTACACCGGGAGCTCGAGCAGACGGCGGCGGTCAGCGGAGACGATGTCGTCGACGTGGGGCATGAATCCAGTCTGCCGTGGCCGTGGACCGGGGGGCGTCGCCGTCGGTCATCGCTGGACAGGGGCCGGACACGAACTACCCTCGGATCATGGTGACGCAGCCCGCACCCGGGTGGTACGACGACGGCTCCGGCAAGCAGCGCTGGTGGGACGGCACGCACTGGACCGACCAGTACATCGACCTGCGCGAGCGCGACATCGCACTGCGGACGGATGCCGGGCCCGCCGCTTCCGGGGCGGCGCAGGCCGGCTGGTACGACGACCAGCGCGGACGCACGCGGTGGTGGGACGGCCGGCGCTGGACGAGCGAGGTGCGCTACAGCGGCCAGGAACAGGACTTCGCCGGCGTCGTGATCGACGGTCGGTGGATCCACTACGGCGACCTGAGCCAGCCGGTGAGCGAGGTCGCGGCATCCACCGACTCGGGAGATGCGCTCCTGCGGCGTCCGGAGTTCACGAAGACGGCGGTCGAGCGCCGCATGTTCGGGCCGGCCGGCCCCATCACGGCGCGCACGCTCAATCGCGCGATCGACCGGGCCACGCCGCACCTCGTGATCGCGGGGCCCCAGGTGTGGGTGGCACCCTACCCCCTCGCCCGCGACGGGGAGGCACGTCGCTTCGTCACGTGGGTCAACAGCAGCGCCGACCACTACCGCTATCGCTGACGGCTCCGCTCAGTCCGGCACGACGAGGGGAAGCTCTCGTGCGTCGTCCCACCGCTCGGTCCAGCCGAGGCGGTCGAAGAGGGCGTCCAGCACCATGCCGGTGAACCCCCACACGAGGTGCTCGCCGGTCGCATGCCGCACGAGGAATCCGGGGCCGCGCCACTCCTGACCGCCCCGACGGATCACCGTGACGCCGCGGTTCGCGGGGTCGAGCAGGTCGGCGACGGGCGCGCGGAAGACGTCCGCGGACTCCGCCTCGTCGACCACACGGACCGGTGACGGATGCCGCCACCACGCCAGCACGGGAGTCACCACGTGCTGCGAGAACGCGAGCGGGATGTCGGCGAGCTCGCCCAGCACCTGGACGCCGCGGGGGTCGAGCCCCGTCTCTTCGCGGGCCTCGCGCAGGGCCGCCGCCACGGGTCCGTCGTCGTCCGGATCGATCCGCCCGCCGGGGAACGCCACCTGTCCCGGGTGCGCCCGCAGCGTCGTCGCCCGGGCGAGCAGCAGCACGTCGAGGTCGCGCGAGACCGCGTGTGCCTGCGCGTCGTGGTCGCTCGGGAGGGAGTCGAGCACTCCGAAGAGCATGAGCACCGCCGCCGGCCGCGGATCCGCCGGGGACGGGAGATCCAGGAGGGGTCCCGTCCCCGTCGCGGCGGCGTCGGCGAGCGCGGCGAGTTCGGCCCGCGCGCCCCGGGCCTGCGGACGCGCCTGGCGGGCGCCGGGAGTCGTCGGCTGCGGCATCCGTTCAGGCTACGCCGCCGCGGCGGCTCGCGGCCGCTGCGAGGCTCGCCGGTTGACCGTCGCGCCGCCGTGCCGCTACGTTCACCCCGTGGCGCGCCGCGCCGCCGCCGGGCGCACCGCGCCACGTGTGCCTGCGCTGCTGGGGAGCCGCATGATCACCGTCGACGGCCTTCGCGCCCTGCACGTCTTCGCCGCGGTGCCCGAGGAAGCACTCACCTACCTGGCGGGCGCCGTCGAGGACATCCGGCTCGTGACCGGCGAGTACTTCGCGCACGAGGGCGACGAACGGGCGCTGTTCGTGGTGATCGAGGGGCTCGCCGAGATCACCAAGCGCGTCGGGGGCGAGGAGCGCGTCATCGGCACGCGACGGCCCGGGCAGTTCTTCGGCGAGGTGCCGATGACGCTGAGCACGCCCTTCCCCGCCAGCGGGCGCGCCGGTGAGCCCACCCGCGTGCTGAAGCTCGAGCCGGCCGTTTACTACTCCCTCGCGGCCGTCGCCCCCTCGGTGCCCGATCGGGTCGCGGGTCTCGCACGGCGGTACCTCGACTCGCTGCAGACGATGGCCGCCGAACAGCGCGAGCCCGAGGTGCGCCTGGTCCACCCCCGGCGGAGCGCCCGCGCGCATCGGGTCATCGGATTCCTCACCCGCAACCAGGTCGACTTCGAGCGTGTGGAGATCGATGCCGCCCCCGGCGCCGGGCCGTACCCGGTGCTCGAGCTCGCGAGCGGTGCGCGGCTCGAGAACCCGTCGATGCGGCAGATCGCCGAGGCCGTCGGGCTCGACGTGACGCCGGCCGCCGACCACTACGACGTCGTCATCCTCGGCGCCGGTCCCGCCGGCCTCACGGCCGCCGTCAACGCCGCCGCAGAGGGACTGCAGACGCTGGTGGTGGAGACCTTCGCGCCGGGCGGTCAGGCGGGCACGTCCACCCGGATCGAGAACTACACCGGGTTCCCCTTCGGCATCTCGGGCGACGACCTCGCCCGGCGCGCGTTCACGCAGGCGAGGCGCCTGGGCGCCGAGATCGTCGTCACCCGCACGGTCGAGGCGCTGGACCCGTCGACGCGGGAGCTGACGCTCGACGGCGGCGACGCGGTGCGTGCTGCGGTCGCGATCCTCGCCACCGGTGTCGTGTGGCGCACGCTCCCGGTCGAGGGCGTCGACCGGTTCCTCGGCAGCGGCGTGTATTACGGCGCGGCCCGCAGCGACTCCGCCGTCGCGCAGGGCGCGCACGTCTGCATCGTCGGCGCCGGGAACTCCGCCGGCCAGGCGGCGCTGTTCTTCAGCCGCCACGCACGGTCGGTGACCATGCTCGTGCGCGGCGAGTCGCTCGAGGCGAGCATGTCGCGCTACCTCATCGACCAGCTCGCGGCCATCCCGGCGATCCGTGTCGAGACCCGCAGCGAGGTCGTCGCGCTCCACGGCGACGACACCCTCCGCTCCGCCGACATCGCCGACCGGCGCACCGGCGAGACGGCGCGACGCGATGTCGACGTGCTCTTCGTCATGATCGGGGCGGACGCCGAGACCGGATGGCTGCCACCCGAGATCGTCCGGGACGCGCGCGGGTTCGTCCTCACCGGCGCGGATGCCGCGGAGTCGGGCGCCTGGGCCGGGAGGCGCCGCCCCTTCGCCCTGGAGACCACGGTGCCGGGCGTCTTCGCGATCGGCGACGTGCGGTCGGGCTCGGTCAAGCGCGTCGTCGCAGGGGTCGGCGAGGGCGGCGCCGCCATCGCATTCACGCACCAGTACCTCGCGCTGGAGTCCTCGGCGCCGCACGGCTGAGGCCTCCCGCGGCCACTGTCAGCCGCGGAAGCAGGTCTCCGCCACGCGGGCGAGATCCCACAGATCGCTCACGCCGGCGAGCTCCCGCGCCGAGTGCATCGAGAGGATCGGGATGCCGACGTCCACGGTCCGGATGCCGAGCCGGGTGGCGGTGATCGGGCCGATGGTCGAGCCGCACGGCACGGCGTTGTTCGAGACGAACTCCTGGCTCGTGACGCCGGCCGCCGCGCACCAGCCGTTCCAGGCGGCCGCCCCTGCGGCATCCGTCGCGTAGCGCTGGTTGGCGTTGATCTTCAGGATGGGGCCGGAGCCCAGCATCGGCTGGACGACCGGATCGTGCTTGTCGGCGTAGTTGGGGTGCACCGAGTGCCCGACGTCGCTGGAGACGCACCACGACGCGGCCAGTGCGCGCAGCTGCTGCTCGCGGTCGGCGCCGAGCGACAGCCACAGCCGCTCGAGGACGTCGGAGAGGAAGGGACCGGCCGCGCCCGAACGCGTGCCCGAGCCGACCTCCTCGTGATCGAAGACCGCGAGCATCGCGATGTGATCGGCGTCGTGCCCCTCGGCTGTCCGTTCGAGGGCGACCACGCCCGCGTGCACGGAGGCGAGGTCGTCGAGACGGCCCGAGGCGAAGAACACGTCGTCGCGCCCGAAGACGGCGCCGCGCGCCGCATCGGCGGTGACGATGTCGTAGCCGCGGATGCGCGCCGCATCGACCCCGGCCTCTCGTGCGAGCTCGCCGAGGAGGTCGGCGGACTCCGCCGCACCCAGCCCCCAGACCGGCTGCGTCTGCGACTGCTTGTCCAGCGCGAGGTGGTCGTTCGCCTCACGATCGAGGTGGATGGCCAGCTGCGGCAGTCGCAGGAGCGGCCCGGTAGCGGCGAGCACGCTCGTGCCGTCGTCGAGCACGAGCCGGCCGGCCAGGCGCAGTTCGCGGTCGAGCCATGAGTTCAGCAGAGGTCCGCCGTAGATCTCCACGCCGGCCTGCAGCCATCCGAGCCTGCCCGTGGTCGGCCTCGGCTTGAGCTTGAAGCCCGGGGAGTCGCTGTGCGCGCCGAAGATGCGCACCCCGGTCGACGCGGTCGCGGTCGACGGAACGACCCACGCGATCGCCGCGCCGTCGCGGACGACCACGTACTTGCCGCCCGCCGGGGCCGGCCAACCGGCAGCCTCGTCGAGGCGTACGAATCCGGCACGCTCGAGGCGGCTCGCGACCTCGGCGGCGGCATGGAAGCTCGACGGCGACGATGCCACGAACGCGGCGAGATCGTCGGCATGCGCGAGCGCTGCGGAGCGGGCGGGGGCGGTGGTCGAGGGCACGGGTGAGCCTCCTGTGTGACGGCCGGCGGGTGCTTCGATCGTAGTTCGGAGGGCCTTCCCAGGCGCCGGGCGACGCCGGACCCGTGCCTTTGATCTGGCCTTTTCGAACTTTCCGCTCACATGTAACGTTCAGGTAACGCACCGGAAGCGTCCAGAAAGTACAACGAGACTCGGGGACTTGTGCCCGCCCGAACGGTCACGACGCGCCGCCCGATGGCGCATTTCGCTTATACGGAACCCGGTCTTACATGCGCTCCCACACGTCGTTTCTGCCCGCCCGCCGCACTGTCCGCCGCGCCGAACGCCGCCTCCGCCGCCGTCCGGTGCTGGTAGCGGCGACGCTCGCAGTGGGCGTGCTGGCCACCGCCGCATTCAGTTCCGCGACGCCCGCTTCGCAGGCCGAGGCATCCGGCCCGCTCACCGATTTCGCACTGGCCTCGTACACGACGGCCTCCGTGTCGACGGTGAGCGCCGTCGCTCCCCGGGCCGCCGACGAGGCCGTCCAGGACGCGACCGCCGCCATGACCGCGGCGACCACCGTGGCCTCCGACATCGCGGCATCGGGTCTGGATGTCGGGACCCCTGACACCACCGTGGACACCACCGGCCTCGAGGGCGCCGTCGAGCAGCTCGAGCGCGCGCAGTCGCTGCCCGCGCAGTACTCGACCCCGTTCACGGATGCCGTGACGACCCTCACCGCCTCGGTCAGCGAACAGGCGAGCGCCCTGCGCGGCAAGCTGGACGCGGCCATCGCCCTCAAGGCGAAGCAGGAGGCCGAGGAGAAGGCTCGCAAGGAGGCCGAGGCCGCCGCCGCTGCCGCGAAGGCCGCCGCCGAAGCCGCCGCCGCCGCGAAGAAGCCGTCGACGCCGAGCTCGCCCAGCGCCCCGGTGTACGCCACGGGCGGCGCCGTCGGCGGCACCAGCCCTGACGACGCCCAGGCGACGGCCCGCGTCATGCTCGGCAACTACGGCTGGGGCGACGACCAGTTCGGCTGCCTCGTGTCGCTGTGGAACAAGGAGTCCGGCTGGAACTACGCCGCCTACAACAGCGGCAGCGGCGCCTACGGCATCCCCCAGGCCCTGCCCGGCAGCAAGATGGGCAGCGCCGGCGCGGACTGGCAGACCAACCCCGCCACGCAGATCGCGTGGGGCCTGGGCTACATCTCCGGCCGCTACGGCAACCCGTGCGGTGCCTGGGGCCACTCGCAGTCCACCGGCTGGTACTGACCGGCACCTCACGGCTGCGGCCGGTCGACCCCCTGCGGGCCGGCCGGCCGCAGCCGTTTCAGCGCAGGAACTCGGTCGGATCGAACTGGTCGATCGGGATGACTCGCACTCGCGGCAGCGGAGCGTCGAACGCCTCGGCGTCGTACTCGAGGTCGAAGAACTCCACGCCGGGGATGCCGGTGAACTCCGCGCTGCGGAACTCGTGGAACGCGATCACCCCGACGCGCCGCCCGCCGGTGGCGAGGCGGGCAAGATCGTCGGCGAAGTCGCGGTCGTGACTCACGAGGGCGACATCGTCGTCCCGGTCGGCGAGCGCCCGCAGCGTGCGCTGGATCGCGATGTCGACGACTTTCTCGTCGGCCGGTCCCGACAGCGGGACCGGCTGGTAGCCGAGCGCGAGGAGCGCCTGCACGAAGGGCATCGGCAGGTGCGAGCTGGCATTGAGGAAGAACAGCCCCTTCGCGGGCCGCCCCCACCGGCCGGACACGAACGTGAGGACGCGGTCCCACCGCGGCCGCTCTTCGGGCTGAGGGCGGCGACCGAGGATCGATCCGCCGAGGGTCGCGTCGATGTTCTCACCGTCCACGAGCACCCAACTGCTGCGTTCCACGCCTGCTCCATTCGGTCGGACTCGCTCCGAACGTAGCAGTGCGACGGCGGGGCCGAGAGCGCGTCAGGGCGTGCGCAGGATCTTCTCCATCGACTTGCCTCGGGCCAGCTCGTCGACGAGCTTGTCGAGGTAGCGGATCTTCTGCATGAGCGGGTCCTCGATCTCCTCCACCCGCATGCCGCAGATCACGCCGGTGATGAGCGACGCGTTCGGGTTGAGGTCGGCGTCGGCGAAGAAGTCCTCGAAGGTCGTGTGCTCGTCGATGTGCTGCTTCAGCCCGGCGTCGTCGAAGCCGGTGAGCCACTCGATGACCTCGTCGAGCTCCTCGGTGGTGCGCCCCTTCTTCTCGACCTTCGTGACATAGAGGGGGTAGACCGAGGCGAAGCTGATCGAGTAGATCCGGTGCATGCCGACAGGCTACGCAGATGATGGTCCCGGTGGGTAGCCCGCCCACCGGGACCATCGCGCGTCTACGGGAGACGGAACGGCGACCCGAACGCCGAAGCTCGACCGCTTCGCGCTGAACTGCGTTGTGTTGCGCTGCCAGCCTAGGCAGAGGCATCCGCCACCGTCAGCCTGTTGACACGCCGCGCGCCCGACTGATATCCGACGCGCGGCGTACAGGCCTGGCCCTCGCCGTCAGTCCTCTCGGACGGCCACCACGACCTTCCCGAGGGCCCGGCCCTCGCCGTGCCGCGCCAGCGCCTCGGCGACCCGGGCGAGCGGGAGCACCCGGTCCACGGGCACCCGCAGCTCGCCCGCGACGCACCGCTCGGCCACCGGCACGAAGGCCGACGGCCCCTGCCGCACGAGGAGCACGCCCAGGCGCTTGCCGGTCAGCGCGCCGAGCAGCGCGCCCGCGGTCACCATCCGGATCAGCGCCCGTGCCGTGCCGCCCACCATCACGCATCGGCCGCCTCTCGCGAGCGCACGCGCGTAGGCGAGCACCGAACGGCGGGCCACAAGGTCTACGATCACGTCGTAGGGGCCGCGGCGCGTGAAGTCGTCGCGACGATAGTCGATGGTCTCCGCGGCGCCGAGCGACTTCAGGAACGCGAGCTTGCCGGCGTTGTCGACCGCCGTCACGTGAACGCCCTTCACGACGGCGAGCTGGACCGCGAGACTCCCCGAGCCGCCGCCGGCGCCGTTGAGGAGCATGCGGGCGCCGGGCTCCGCCAGCGCGACGGCGTGGGTCGCGATCGCGGCCGCCTGGGGAAGAGCGGATGCCTCGATGAACGACAGCTCCGGCGGCTTCGGGGCGAGCATCGCCTCGGGGACCGCCACGAACTCGGCGAAGCCGCCGTAGCGGGGCATGGTGTCGCCGAACACCTCGTCGCCGACCGCGAAGCGGGTCGACCGCTCGCCGACGGCGGCGACCCGGCCGGCGATGTCGGAGCCGAGGATCCGGCGCCGGGGCCGCAGCAGCCCGCCCAGCCGGGCGTAGGCGGGACTGCCGTGCAGCCCCTCCCAGTCCGAGAGGTTGACCGACGTCGCGACGATCTCTACCAGCACCTCGCCCGCTGCGGGCACCGGCCGCGGGACCTCGCGCAGCTCGAGCCGCTCTGGAGACCCGTACCGCTCGTACACGACCGCGCGCATGTCTTACATCGTGGAGCGGCGCCGGCCGTCGCACAACGGGCGGCCGCCGCAGACCCCGGCCGGCATCAGCCTCCTGACCCGGGAGGGAGCAGCGTCCGCAGCGCCGTGCCGAGCACGTCGGCCATGTCGGCGCTGATCGCGGCCGTGAGGTGGTGCGAATCGCGGTAGACGAGGGTGTTGCCGATGATCGGGGGGCATGCGTCGGGACCGCAGAGGTAGTCGTTGAGGTCGACGAGCGCGACCCCGCGCGTCGAGGCGGCCTCCGCCTCGCCCTCACGCGCCTGACCGGCCAGCGCGACGCTCCGCGGCTGCGCGCAGGCCTCCGCGTCGGAGAGGTGCGCCGACAGGCACGGCGCCGGGTCCTCCCGCATGTCGGGAGTGTCGGCGATCATCGCGACGGGCGCCTTCAGCGCGTCGAGGGTCCGCCCGAACGCCGCCGCCCAGGTCTGCGCGTCGCCGTCGACGCCGGGCGCCAGCTCGGGGTCGGTGAACGTCGCGATGAGCACGAGTGCAGGCGGCGACGCGTTGATCCGGTCGATCACGGCCTCGCGCCACTGGGCGCACTGCGGGTACGGCGCCCCCCGCCGCAGAGACTCGATGTCCGCCGCCGGGCAGGAGCTCTTCGTGTGCACCTCCACCGAGTAGCCCGCCGAGGAGGCGAACCCCTCGAGCGCCGGGAACCACTGCGCCGCATGCGAGTCGCCGAACAGCACGATGCGGGGGGCTGCGGGATCGCCGTAGAGGCAGCCCTCGGCATCCGTCGCGGCGATGCCGAGCATGCAGCCGTCGTCGTAGACCTCCGGGAGGCTGTCGCGCGCGTCGCGCAGCGCGGGCGCGAGGTTGTCGGGCACGTAGTCGGTGCCGCGCGGCGCGTCGACGATGACGGTGCTCGACGCCGCCCGTTCGACGTGCAGCGAGCGGGTGTCGGCGACCGCATACGCCGCGCTCGCGAGCCCGAGGCACGCGAGCGAGCCCGCCACGGCGCCGGCCAGCGTGACGCGCGCGCGGCGCGCGGTCAGCAGCGGCGCGCGCCGCACGGGGTCCTCCACGAACCGGTAGAGCAGCCACGCCGCCGGCACGCAGGCGATCGCGATAAGCAGCGTGATCCACAGCGGCAGCTCGCCCGGGAGCGCCGTGCCGGGAAGCACGAGCGCGGGCCAGTGCACGAGGTAGAGCGAGTACGAGATCGTGCCGACGAACACCATCCCCTTCGCGGACAGCATGCGCGTGGGCCCGCCGCGCGTGCGACCCGCGGCGATGACGGCCGCCGTGCCGAGCACGGGAAGGGCCGCGGCCGCGCCGGGGAAGAGCGTCTCGGACGAGAAGAGGAGGACGGATGCCGCGACCGCCGCGATCCCCGCCCACCCGAGCCCTGCCGCCCACCGCTCCCCCACCACCCGGGGGCGATGCTGCAGCGCCACCGCCACGAGTCCGCCGACGCCCAGCTCCCACGCGCGCGAGGGCAGCGAGAAGAACGCCCAGGGCTGCGCCGCGAACGTGAGCCACACGCACAGCGCGAAGGATGCCGCCACGACCCCCACCAGCACTCCGGTCAGGGCTCGACGCGAGCGGACCAGCACCCACACCAGGGCCAGCAGCACCGGCCACAGCAGATAGAACTGCTCCTCGACGCCCAGCGACCAGTAGTGCTGGAACAGCGACGGATTCGACGATTCGGCGAGGTAGTCGGAGTTCGCGGAGGCGAAGAAGTAGTTGGGGACGTACAGCGCCGTGGCGACGGCCGCCGCCCAGAGGTCGCGCATCAGGAGCGGCGGGTACCAGATGAGCGCAGCGAGCAGCGACAGGGTGAGCACCACGAACGAAGCGGGCAGGATGCGGCGTGCCCGGCGCGCGTAGAACTCGCCGAACCTGAGCCTCCCGTGGCGCTCCAGCTGACCGAGCAGGTGCGTGGTGATGAGGAACCCCGAGATCACGAAGAAGACGTCGACGCCGACGTAACCCCCGGGCAGGAACGGCAGACCGGCGTGATAGAGCAGCACGCAGCCGACCGCGATCGCGCGCAGTCCCTGGATGTCGGCGCGGAAGCCCGAGGGGTCGGGCTCGGCGCGGGCGCTGTCCACCACCCGAGCGACTCTAGGTCGGTCAGGTGAACGACAGCACCCCCCTTGACGAGCCGCCGAGGACACACCGGCATCCGCGTCGTCGCCCGGCGCGAGGCATCCGGCCGCCGGTCAGGGAGTGCGCACCGACGCCGGTCGCAGCCCCGCGATCGCGACGACCACAGCCAGCGCGATCAGCGCCAGGACCGCGAACGCGACGCCGTCCCAGCCCGCCGCGACGAACACCAGCCCGAGCGCCCAGCCGAACAGGCTGGACCCGCCGTAGCAGCCGAGGTAGTACAGGGACGAGGTTCACCCCCAGCCGGTGCAGCAGGGACGGCCCCGGCTCCGGGCGATGTCGCAGTGCGACGAACCCGCGCGCTTTCGGCACCAGCATCAGGAACGCGATCGCCGACACGGCGCACAGGATCGCGACCACCAGAACGCCGATCTCCCACCCGGCGACGTCGCCGACAGGTCCCGCCACGATGCGCCCCGCCAGTCCGCCGATCGGACGCGCCCGCCGTCGGGCGCACGAGGGCCGCGGGCTAGAGTCGAATCGCCGCAAGGGTCGCGGCATCCCCCATTTCCGGAACCCGTCCCCCGCGGGCGCAACGGTGCACGCACCTCCGAGGAGCACTCGTGTCCACTGCCGCCGAAACCGCCGATCGCTACCGCATCGAACCCACCGTCCTGCAGGCGCTGCGCCGGCCCCGCCTGCTCACCCGGGAGGTGATCGCAGGACTCGTCGTCGCCCTCGCCCTCATCCCCGAGGCCATCGCGTTCTCGGTGGTCGCCGGCGTCGATCCGCGGGTCGGGCTGTTCTCGTCGTTCGTGCTCGCCGTCGTCATCGCGTTCACCGGCGGGCGACCGGCGATGATCACCGCCGCAGCCGGTGCCGTCGCCCTCGTCATCGCCCCCGTCGCCCGCGAGTACGGCCCGGACTACCTCATCGTCACCATCGCGCTGGCCGGCGTCATCCAGGTGCTGCTCGCCGTGCTCGGCGTCGCCCGGCTCATGCGGTTCATCCCGCGCAGCGTGATGGTCGGGTTCGTCAACGCGCTGGCGATCCTCATCTTCCTGTCGCAGATGCCGCAGCTCGTCGACGTGCCGTGGGCGGTGTACGTGCTCGTCGCGGCCGGCCTCGGCATCCTCTTCGCGTGGCCGAAGATCACGCGCGCCGTCCCCGCCCCGCTCATCGCGATCGTGGTGCTCACCGTCGTCGTGGTGGTGTTCGGGCTCTCGGCCGTGCCGAATGTCGCAGACCAGGGCGAGCTTCCCCGGAGCCTCCCGGAGCTGCTCATCCCGAATGTCCCGCTCACGTGGGACACGCTCCGGATCGTCGCACCCTACGCGTTCGCCGCGGCGCTGGTGGGCCTGCTGGAGTCGCTCATGACCGCGAAGCTCGTCGACGACATCACCGACACCCACTCCCGCAAGACCCGCGAGGCCTGGGGCCTCGGCGTCGCCAACGTCGCCTCGGCGTTCTTCGGCGGCACCGGCGGCTGCGCGATGATCGGCCAGACGATGATCAACGTCAAGACCTCGGGCGGTCGCACCCGCGTCTCGACGTTCTTCGCCGGCGTCTGGGTGCTGGTCCTCGTGGTCGCCCTGGGCGACATCGTCGGGCTCATCCCGATGGCGGCGCTCGTCGCGGTGATGATCGTGGTCGCGTTCATGACGTTCGACTGGCACAGCATCCGCCCGTCGACCCTGCGGCGCATGCCGCTCAGCGAGACGTCCGTGATGCTCGTGACCGTCGTGGCGACGGTGTGGACGCACAACCTCGCGGTCGGCGTGATCCTCGGGGTGATCGCCGCCATGGTCCTCTTCGCCCGCCGGGTCGCCCACTTCACGACCGTGACACGCGAGGTCGACGGCGACACCGCTCGCTACCGCGTGGACGGCGAGCTCTTCTTCGCGTCGAGCAACGACCTCACGACGCAGTTCGAATACGCCGCCGACCCGCCGAACGTGGTGATCGACCTGTCGCGGACGCACGTGTGGGATGCCTCGACCGTCGCCGCCCTCGACGCCATCGTCACCAAGTACGAGGCCCGCGGCTCGAGGGTCGAGCTCGAGGGCATGAGCGACGCGTCCTCGCGGTTCCACGGCCGCCTGAGCGGGGAGCTCGGCTCGGCGTGACGCGTCGCGGCGCCCTCGAGAATCACCAGGTCTGGCAGGGCGGTTCGTCTCATCGCGGCCCACGCAGGCGTCGTGCCGCTCCCGCGGCCAGTCGCAACAGTGTGACGGCGAGCACGCCGATCGCCGTGCCGACCGTGTTCCACAGAACATCGTCCAGGTCGGGCACCCGGCCGGGGATCGAGGCCTGCAGGTACTCGACCGTGATCGACAGCGCGAGCCCGGCGACCATCGCCAGCCACCACACGCGGCGCGGCAACAGGGCCGCGACGGCAGCACCGAGCGGCACGAAGAGAAGTCCGTTGAGGAGCTGGTCGACGCCGATGTCGGGGAACAGGGTCAGCACCGGCGACGCCACCGCCTCGGTCGCGCGCAGAAACGTCCCCCGTGCCGGCGCGACGATCGCGCGCGGACCGAGCGTCAACGCGGCCACGCCCAGGAGGGCGACGGCGCCCGCGACGACGCGGAATCCGCGAGGGCCTGTGGTGGTGCGATCACTCATGATGGACGCCTTCCGGCCGGGAATCGGGTGGTCCGGCCGAACCAGTCCACGCGAGCCCGTGTTTCGCCGGCGTATGCGAAACGGCCGGGGAGACCCCACGCGCAGAACTCGAAGCTCGCTCCCAGGTTCGAGGGACCAAAAGGCACGAGGTATCCGTTCTCCTCTATGACGCCGCAGCCAGCCGCGTCGAACTGGAGGAATCGTGAGCAACGACTACCGCAAGACCCCCGAGGCGCTCAGCCGCCTCACCGACACCCAGTACCGCGTGACCCAGGAGGACGGCACCGAGCCGGCGTTCCGCAACGCCTACTGGAACAACCACGAGCCCGGCATCTACGTCGACGTCGTCTCGGGTCAGCCGCTCTTCTCGTCGACCGACAAGTACGACAGCGGGACCGGATGGCCGAGCTTCACGCAGCCCATCGAGCCGGACGCCGTCTCCACCAAGAGGGACTGGAAGCTGCTCCTGCCGCGCACCGAGGTGCGCTCGTCGGGCGCCGACAGCCACCTGGGCCATGTGTTCCCCGACGGCCCACGGCAGGCCGGGGGCCTGAGATACTGCATGAATTCCGCCGCTCTGCGCTTCGTACCCGCCTCGTCCCTCGAGGACGAGGGCTACGGCGCCTACCGACACCTCTTCACCACCGAGAACCAGGAGCACGCATCATGACCAGCGGTCCCTTCGACACCGGCGAGATCACCCGCACCCCCGGCACCGAGACGGCGGTCCTCGCCGGCGGCTGCTTCTGGGGCATGGAGG
>Ga0160460_100766_pt1 | contig 14892 bp, 5 predicted proteins | sample HID1973M_E6MG_FD_108238 | JGI IMG/M metagenome (GOLD analysis project Ga0160460, IMG submission 108238) | Enriched mosquito-associated microbial communities from UW Madison campus, WI, USA - HID1973M_E6 MG | ecosystem: Host-associated > Arthropoda: Insects > Digestive system > Unclassified ... | reverse complement strand
ACGCTGCTGCTCGACGTGCTGACCCGCGCGCTCGACCAGGCCGGCGTGGCGACCGAAGTGCTCGGCTTCACCACCAACGCCTGGCATGGCGGCCGCGCCCGCAACGACTGGCTCGCGCGCGGCCGTCCGGCGCATCCGGGCCGGCTCAACGAGGTCTGCCACATGGTGTTCAAGGCCGCGCGGCAAAGCTGGCGCCGCGCTCGCTCGGAGATCGTCGCGCTGTTGAAAGCCGACCTGTTCCGCGAAGGCGTGGACGGGGAAGCCGTCGAATGGGCCTGCGCGCGGTTGCATGCGAGCGGCAAGGCGCGGCGAATCCTGGTGGTGGTGTCGGACGGGAGTCCGATGGACTGCGCGACCGGGCAGGCGAATGACGAGGGTTATCTGGATAACCACCTGAAGGACGTGGTGGCCCGTCATGCGGCGCTGGGGGATGTGGAGGTGCTGGGGTTGGGAGTAGGACTGGATATGAGTCCGTTCTACCGGCGGGCGCTGGCGCTGGATTTGGGAAAGGGCGCGGATATGGAGGCGCTGGAAGAGGTGGCCGGGCTGATTTGCGCAGGGCGGCGCTGAATACAGGATAGTGGAAGGGCCCGGACTATGGCCACCGCCGGGACGGTCTGTCCCATCTGGGGAGTCATCGCAGCAGGGCTCTTCGACTCGTAATATGCCAGTCTGGCCCCGGCGTATGTGACGGGTCAGCAGGCCATCAGCGGACAGCGACCGGCCGCCCGCGTCGGCCCTTGAGCCGACCGTTCATGCAGGGAAAGAACGTGTCATCCTGCTCGATCAGTTCGAGCCGTTGCCTAGCGATCCTGCGCGCTTTCCAGGTTCACATCGCGCGGGACACTCAGCGTGACGACATTATTCGCCACCAATATTGAACTGAGTCTGGAATCTGGAATAGAAACTCGCAATATCTATCGAAAAAGCAAATCTCCTTCCATCAATTTCACCAGACACTTCACCTCCATTTTCACCGCGACCAATATAGATGCTTGGAACGGTTAGGCCGCGCAACCCAAAGCAGATCTCATGGCGCCGCCTGTACTCAAAAACGCGGTCAATCATTTCATCTTGATCAATATCTACTTCGTCGTAGAATTTCTCGATTGAACCAAATATTGAGCCATTCCATCTCACGCACTCCGGGATTGCCTCCTCAGAAATTGCTCTGGAATTATCTATTAACCAGATAATTAGCTCGCGCAAGTCCCATTTCACTGCAAGCAATAAATCACCTTGCTCGTTCGAGGAATAACAAACGATAAGCTGTATGAGTCCAATTTTTGCCCCATCGTGGAATCCTGCGCATCCCGGGGAGATTCCTTCAGAGGGCTCGAATTTAAGAATTAGCTCACACATCATTTACCCTTAATCATCTTATTGTATTCAGCCTTGCTAATATCGCCGTGCTGAACAAATTGGCGCAAGACACTAGCTGGTGCCTCATTTTCGGGAATCGGGTATCCGTGCCACCCGCCCGCATTATCAGGCTGAAATTCGTACACCTTTCCATCGCTTACGCCATAGCGTTGCTTTCCTCCTAGGATCGAAGACCCCAGCACCTCCTGTGCTTTGGAGTCATCAAGATCCATTGGCGTACCCCACCCGCCTGCGTCATGTTTCGGACTCGGAACATACTTCGGCGCATCGCCAGCATTGCCCTGCCCATTGCTGAATATCGCCCCCAGTCCCTCTACCAAATTGAGCGGATTCGGCAAGATGGTGCCGACCACTGCCCCGAGGTTCTCAATTGCATCTAGCGCTGGCTGAGCAATCACTTGCAGGACGCTCTTTTGCGACTGATCAGGCGTTCCCGTCAAGACGCCCTGGTCCCCATCATACTTTGGCTTGCCAGGTACCGAACCTGGCTTCTCGGGTTCGCCAGGCTTCGGAGGGAGGCCCGGACCAGGCATTGGCGGATGCATCGCCCAGTTGTACTGGGTGCCGAGTCCTCCGGCCGCACCTGCCGCCGCCGCATCTTGCGTAGAGCTCCCCGCAGCCGCTCCCGCACCGGCTGCCACAATGGTTCCAGCAATCTGCACCAGCGCCTTACGGTCCTGCTCAGATAGCTTCTGCAGATCCGGGTTGCTCAGAATCTGCTGGCCGACCAACTCAGCGGCGGCCGTGGCTGCGGCATCGCCTGCAGCGCCCGCCGCGAAGCTGCCTCCCATCGCTTTGGCCATCAGGCCGCCGATGACTGCGTGCACGGCAACCTTCACTTCGGGCGGCTGGTTTTGCGTCAGGGTGCCGACCTGGTCATACACTATCGGCGCCAGTTGCTGCGCCACCTGGCTCCGCAACTCGGTTAGTTCGCGCTGGTCCTTCACCTGCTGCGCATCAAAGATCTTGTCGATGCTCTGGTTAGCGTTGGCCGTATCGCGGTTCAGCCCAGCAACGGCCTCGTCGGCCGACTTGCCGGTCTTCGCCTGCTGGCCCGCGTCGTCGGTAATGATGGCCGTGCCCGGCGCAATCGCACTCTTGGTGATACCGACGGCACTGCCGTCAATCGACTGTTGCGCGTTACCTGCGGCGGTGGCCGCCAGGCTGCTGGCGCCGCTTTGCAGCAGGTTCGTGCTGCCCGCCCAGTCCGTGTGGGGACCCTGGACTGGGCCGAGGTTCGGGTCGCTCGCCGGCACACTCTTTCCCCCGCTGTAGCTCGCTACGACGGTCATCGAATCGCTGCTGTACTCGGCCTTGTTCTCGATGTCGCTGGTGGTGAGTGTCCCGGTCTTGAAGTGGTTGTTGGTGGGGTCCGCAGTACTCGCCAGAATGCCGCCCTTCAGGTCGGTGTTGCCCTTCACATCGAGGTTGAATCCCCCCTTGCCGGCATAGATGCCGCTTTGCTCCTGCACCGAGCTGTAGGTGCTGTCCGTATTGCCCTGGGTGACGCTGCCGCTGGCATGCACTGTGGTGCCGTAGCAGAACGGTGGCACGCAGATGCTGGCCTGCATGCCCGACGACGACTCCTTGCTGTGATAGGTCTCGGTATCCGGGCGGCTCTCGATGTTCAAGTCCCTGCCCACCGTGCCCTCCACGGTATCGCCGATAAGCTGGGCGCCCTTGAGATTGGTGTCGCGTCCGCTGACCACCGTGACCTTGTCGGTGCCCACCACGTGCGAGTTGTGGTTCGTGACCGCCTCGCCGTTGGCGCGGGCCTTGTTCTGGCTCGCGGCCAGCTCCAGCGTGAAGCCGTTCTGGTCCCCGCCCAGGCCAAGGCCGACCCCGATGCTGGCGTTGCTGCCCGAGCTGCGGCTGTCCAGGGTGGAGCGGTCCTGCGCGCTTTCCAGGTTCACATCGCGCGCAGCGCTCAGGGTGACGGTCTTGCCCTCGATCTGCACGCCGCGCCCGCTGATGTCGCCATCCGTCGCAAAGCCATCGGCCTCCTTCTGGCCGGAGCCAGTCGCGACGACCGTCACCGCATTGCCCGCCTTGACCTTGGTTCCTTGGTTGGTGCTCGCCGTGCTGTGCGCCTCGCTGCTCTGGCTGCCACCGCCTACGCTGGCGGTCACCTTGACCGCCGCCGTTTGGCTGACGCCACCGCTGGTCACGGTCTGGATGCCCTGGATGCCGTTGGCAATGGCAAGCCCCGCCTGTACGCCGTACAGCGTCGCCACGCGGCCATCCTTCTTGTCCTCGATGGCATGCGCAGCATTCTCGGCGGCCTGCACGGCAGTGACGGTGTAGCCCGACAGCGCCAGCGTCGTGCCGTACTGGCTGGTGCGATGACTTTCGTTCTGGCTGGCCGCGTCCGTGCCCGGGTCGAGGATCACGTTCTTGCCGATCATCGTCACGTCGTTGCCGGCTTCGATGTCGGCCCCGCGCGCGGTGATGTTCTCGCCCGCCACCATCGTCACGTTGCCGGACCTGTTGACCACCTGGCTGCGGATGGTGTTCTGGGTGCTTTGTGTGGCGTCAGCGTGATGCGACTCGCTGCGCACGCCCACCGTGCCGGAATATCCGGTTCCGCCCAGGTCGCCGATCTGGCGGCTGGCGCTGTCCGAGCGTTGCGAGAGGGTGTCCTGGCCGGACAGGATGTCGATCTTGCCCTTGGCGGCCGACAGCGCCACATCACGCTCGGCGGCAATGCCGCTGCCAGCAATCGTGATATCGCCGGTGCGGGCCTTCACGCCCACCGTGTTGCCGGTGATCACGCTGGCGTTCTGCTTGCTGCTGGTGGTGGCGCCGCTGGCGTTGCTCATCTGCGTGCCGAACGGCACCATGCCCACGCCGCTGTTGTTCGGGCCACCGCCGATGTGGCGGGCCACGTCACCCAGGCTGGGCAGGGCGCTACTGACTGTCCAGCCGCTGCTGCTGGCGCTGTTGGAGGCCTGATAGGTGTCGGTGGAGGCGCGCACCGCCACGTCGCGGGCCGCATCCAGCATGGCGGCGTCGCCCGCGCCGATCGTGCTGCCAGACACCAGGATGTTGCCGTCCAGCGCCTTGCCGTGGGCATCCGTCTCGCCGTTGCCGGTGGCGCGCACGCGCACATTGCCGGCTCCGGTCACGCTGCTGCCGCTGCTGGTGGTGGTGGCGCTTGATCCCTGGGCGTTGCTTTTCTGGTTGCCGATGCGCACATCGACCTGCGGCAGGGTGAGCGCGGACGCGCCCAGTTCCTTGAGGGTGCCGGTCACGCGCGAGACGGTGCTGGGGTCCTGCTGCACGGCCTGCAGGTTCTTGACCGTGTCGTAGGGGGTGCCGACAAGCGCCACGGACAGGCCGCTCGAATTGTTGCGCTGGCTGGCGTCCTGGTGCACGCGATCCACGCCCTCGGCAATCGTCACGTTCTGCGCCAGGATATCTATATTGCCTGTGCTGGCACGATCCTTGTTCCCTTGGCGGCCGGCAATCAGGTCGCTGCCGATGACGGCGGCATCCTTGCCGGCGGTGATGCTGACATTGCCGTTGCTGGCACCCACCACGCTGCGCGCATCGCTCTGGGTAATCGACAGGGTGTGGCTTGTGCCCGACGCTTCGCTCTTGCCGACCGACACGCCGACGCCGCCCTTGCCGGCAAAGCCCGAGATGCCGGACTTCTTGACCTGCCGGGCGTCGCTTTCCTCGCGGATGTTCTGGCCGGCGGTTACCAGCACGTCGCCCCGGGTGGCAGTCAGCGCCACGCCATCGGCTGCGGCGATGGCGCTCTGGCGCACGGTCACGTTGTTGCCACCCTTGATCCGCACGGAATCGCCGGACAGCGTGCTGCCCACGCCAATGTCGCTGTGGCGGCTCGACTGTTCGCTGGACGAGGTGCGAGAGACGATGCTGCCGCTCTTGCGCCGGATATCGACGCTGCTGTCGTGCAGCTCACGCGCCTCGGCCACGGTCACGTCGCGGTCGGCCACCACGTTCAGGGTGCTGCCGCCTTTGCCATCGGCGCCGGCCGTCACGTTGGCGCCGATCAAGGTCGAATTGCCCTTGCCATCGGTACGATCCAGTCCGCCGCCCTGGCTCGCCGGCTTGACGGCGGCCAGCGTGGCACTGCCGCCGGCCGCCAGATTCACGCCGATTGTGCTCTGGTCGCGGCGGTGGTCTTCCTGCTGGCGCTGCTTGCTCTGGCGCGCCACGTTGTCGTGGGTGGTCTCGTTGGTGACCGCGCTGGCGGTCACGTCGCCTCCGGCAATCATGGTCAGATCGGTGCCGGTCTTGACCTGGGTACCCTTGAGGATGGTGTCGCCGCCGCTGCTGGTGGTCAGGCTGCCCCCGGTCCTGACGGAGGTGACCGCGTGTTCAGTGCGGCTGTCCTCGCTGTGGTGCTTGTCGCTGTTGTAGACCGATTGGTGGGTCTTGCCCTCCAGCGTATCGAAGGTGAGGTTGCGCCCGGCCAGCACGGCGGCATCGCCGCCGGCGTTGATGGTTGACCCGGTGGCGGTGAGGGCCCGGCCCGCCGAGAGCAGCATGTCGCCCTGCGCGGTGATGCCCGCCTGCTGGCCGTAGAGGCTGGTCGACACCTTGGAGTTACCCGCCGCCGACTGTACGCCCAGCTGGTTGAAGAGGGTGACGTTCTGAATGTCGCGCCCGGCCACCAGTCCCACCTTGTCGCCGCTGATCTGGCCGGACTGGTTCAGGATGTCGCGCCCCGCCGAGATCGCCGTGATCCCCTGGCTGCGGATGGCGCCGCCCCGGTTCACCACATCGTCCTTGGCGGCAATCGACAGGCGGCTCTTGGCGTCGACGATGCCGCTGTTCTGCATCGTGCCAGCGCTGTGCAGCTCCAGGTCGTCAGCCGCGATCAGCGCGCCGTTGGCCTGCAGGTCGGCGGCATGCGCACGCGCGAGGTAGATACGTGGCACCAGCACGCTTTGGGTACTGCCGTCGGGCAGGGTGACCGTCTCCGACACCATCCAGACGATATCGGAGGTGAGCGCATCCATCTGCGCCTCGGTCAACGCCATGCCGGGCAGGATGTTGAACTGCTGGGCCGCATGCACGCCGGACGCCATCAGCGCCTTGTACTGCTCTTCGGCACTGTCATAGCCGGCGAGGGTGACCCGGCCGGTCAGGCGCGTCACCTGGTCGCGGATCAGCTTCTGCTCGTAGAAGCCATCGCCCAGGCGCTTCTGGGTCATGGCCGGATCGATGCCCAGCAGCCCCAGCATATAGTCCGACGAGAGGACGTTGCCGTATTGGGTGAAGCGCGGGTCGGTCTCGATCAGGTAGGTATAGCCCGGCTCGGTGTGGTACTTGTACAGGCCGTTGGTCGGCAGGCTGAGGGGCTGGTTGGCCAGGGTGACGGCAGACACGCTGTGCGCGCTCACCTGGGTGCCAGTCACGGCGGTGCTGCCAGTCCCCGCCATCGGGTCGCGCTTACCGACATCCTCGTTGCGGATATCACCGCCGAAGACGCTCAGGCGCAGTCCGGCGGTGATGTTGCCGGAGACCTTGCCGACCACGACGGGCGTCATCACCACGCTGGGTTGGACCACCGGCCCCACGTCCTGGTCGGTGAACTTGTTCCAGGCATAGGTGGACACAATGTCCTGCGTCGTCCGCTGATAGAGCGTCCGGCCCACATTGGCGACCGTGGTGGCGCCGAACTGGCCGGATTCCAATGCGCCAGAGGTGCTGCTCTGGTCGCCGATCTGCATGCTGCCGCCCGAGGCAATGGTGCTGTAGCGGTTCGTCAGGCTGCCGACGTTCGCCAGGATCATGGCGCCGCCCGAAATCAGGTTTGCTGCCGGCTGATTCGGATCAGCATCGCGATCCGTGGTTGTGGTGGTGGTCGTATCGCGCGCGATCTCGACGCGCTGCCATCCGCGCTGCGCGTCGTTGAGCGTCGCATATTCGGTGCCCGGGTCGTAGTGAACGTCGCGGTCGTACCCGTCCCAGTAGTTGACCTGCAGCACGCCATTGCTCTCGGAGAGCGTGTTGTAGTCGATCTGGGTGGCGGTGCCATTGATATCGACCACCAGCCGCTGCTTCGCGTCGTCGCGCGACAGGATCTGCGCAGCGGAAAAGGTAGCGTTGACGGGGGTTTTGTAGGGGCCTTCCCACAGGTCCTGCGTGCAACCCATCTGCGGATAGGCATTGGCGGTGGCGCAGTGGATGTACTTCTCGCGCTTGAGCTGGTGCTTGGCATCGACGGTGGTGTCACTGACGATCACCGGGTCCGGGCGCTGGTTGATCAACTCCTGCGCGGCGATCTCGACCACGCTGTAATCGCTGCCGCCCTCCATGGTGCTTCGGTCATTGAGCACCCGGCCGGTGCGGTTCTTGAGGTAACCCCGCTCGTCGCGCTCGCCGTTCGCCGCGATGTTCAGGTCGCCCAGGCTGTAGTAGGTGGCGCCTTCCGTGTTGATGACCAGCTCGCGGCCATACACGTTTAGGGTATCGGTGGCCGCCATGATGGCCGCCGCCCCGCTGTTGTGGATCTCGCGGGCGTTGGCGGTGACCTCGCCACCGATCACCGTTCCGGTATTAGCAAGCACATCGCTATTGGTGGCGACGGTATCGCCTTCGATACGGCCCGCGTTGGCGATATGCGCCGTGGCGTTCAGTGTCGTCGCGGCCGAATTGATGGTGGCGCCCGCCTCGTTGACGATGCGCCTGCCGTTGACCGTGAGTGCATTGACGGCCTCGAATTTGCCCTGGTTGTTGAAGGCGCCAGTGGTGCCAAAGGTGAAGTTGTGCTCGGCCTTGAGCAGATTGCCGGCGAAGTTGGTGTAATCGCCCTGCATGGCAAGGCGCAGATCGTGGCCGCTGTGGACGGTGCCGGTGCCGGTGAACGCGCCCGTGTCGATGCCGATGTCGCCATCGGCGACCACCGTGCCGCGCTCGTTGGACAACGAGGCCACTTGCACGGCGCTGTTGCCGCCTGATGCGAGTTTGCCGCCGTTATTGTTCAGCGCGGCGACGGCGCCATTGATCGTCAGGCCCGTGCCACCGTAGACCTGGCCGCCGGCATTGTTGAACGACTGGCCCATGTCAAGGGTCTGGGCGCCACCGGAGACGATTTGTGCGCTTGCGGTATTGGCAAGCTGCTGCGCCCGCACCTGCATATCACCATTGCCGCCGACCATGGCGCCGTTCGTATTGAGCAGCTTCGAGGCCGCTACCCGTGTCTTGCCGCTGCCGGTGTTGACGATCTGGCCCGCGTCATTGGTGAGCGTGCTGGCAGATGAAACGTCCAAGGCTGTGCCGCCTTGCAGGACCCCGCTGGTGTTGTCCACGTTACCGCCAAGCGCGGCGCTCAGGTCCTCGTCGGCCAGGATCGTTCCCAGCCGGTTCGATAGCGTCCCGCCGGCGAACTGAACCGACTTGCCCGAGAGGATGCCGCCGTCGTTACGCCATGTGACCTGGCTGCCATCAACCGTCAGGCGCTGTCCGGCATAGATTTGCCCGCCGGAATTGTCCGCCGACTGGGTGAGGTGCAGCCCCAGGTTGGTGCCGGCGATCAGTTGAGCGTCGCCGGTGTTGACCAATTGGTCGGCGGTGACCGTTGCAGCGCCATTGCCGCCGATCACGCCTTTGCTGGTGTTCTCGATGCGCTGGGCGCGGATTGCCGCGAGCCCAGCCCCCGCGTTTGTCACGCGGCCCCCGGCATTGGCAAGCAGTCCTTCGGCAGACAGCGACAGGTCGCCCGCATCGGTCAGCACCTGACCACCGGTATTGTCGACGTTGCCGCGGATCGTCAGGGCAGATCCGTTCTGCGCATAGAGCGTGCCGACGCGGTTGGACAGTTGCTGTGCATAGCCATCGATGCGTGCGGCGCTCACCTTGGCGCCGTCGCTGCGCAGAAGGCCGGCGGCATTGGCTGCGAGCGCTTGACCCGCCGTCACGGTGGCGTTGGCCAGATCCAGCGCGCCGGATTGGGCGGCAAGCGCAATGGCGCCGGCAGCGCGCGTCTGACTGCCCGCGAGGCTGACGTTGGCGCCGGTGACTGTCATGTTGCTGCCGGCGAGGTTCTGGCCGGTCGCCACCACGCCCTGGGTGCCAGTGAGGGTCAGGTTGCCGGCCTGGGTCATGTTGCCGTTGGCGTCGATGCCGGCAGCCACGGTGCCGCTGGACTGTACCGACTGGCCCGCAACAGCCAAGTCCTGGCCGGCGATCAGGGCGCCCTTATTCTGGATATCGCCTGCGCTGGTGGCCGAGAGGCTGGCACCCGCAGCCGCGGAGCCGCTGTTGTCGATGCCTTGCGCGCCATGGATCGCGAGCGCGCCAGCCGACGACGTGGTGCCAGACAGCGACACCCGGCCGGCGCTGTCGATGGTAAAGTCGCCCGCCTGGGCAGCGAGCGTGCCGGCGCTGCGCACGCCGACACCAGCCTCGGTGCCCATCAACCTGATGCGATTCGCATACATGCCGGCGAGATTCGCCACATCGATGCCGACTGTCGGGGCCGAGTCGTCTCCCTGGATCACCCGCACGCCGAGATTGGCGTAGTCCACCTGGTTGGCGCCGGTGATCACGTTGGCGGTGTTGGCCCATAGCGTGCCGTTGACCGCGACAGACCGGGCGATCAGGTCCACCTGATCGAGGCTGGTGCCGTTGAAGCCGGCGCCCTCGACCTGGACGCCGCCACGCGTCACGCGGAAGGCGGCAAGACTCCCGTCGCCGCCGAACACAGGGGCACCCGTGGTCAGGGTGGCCCGACCGGCATTCAGGAATCCGCCGCCGTTGATCGAGATGCCATTACCATTCGAGATGATTACGTCGGCCCTTTGGCCTGCCACCTCGATATATCCATTCAATTGCGATGGGTTGGCACCCGTCACTTCGTTCAAGATCACCCGCGCCGGGCCGCTCCCACCAAGGTTCGCGTTGCCGGGTACAAAGCCGCCCAACTGCGTCCGAGTGATGACCGTGGCGTTATTGAGGATCGCACCGCGCCCATCGACCGAGAATTGCTGGTACTGGTTGTGAGATACGCCAGCAGCCGATGGCGCAGTGATCCCTACCAGTGGCGTGCCGTTGGGCGCCGACGTGACGTTCGGGCCGTGCCCGGCGCGCGGATCGGACACGATCTGCGCAGCGCCTACGTGGACGTACCCCAGCGAGAGCAGTATCGCCCAGGCCAACGGACGGAGCGTCGCACAGACCGCGCCACGCTCACCCACGGTGCCCACTACGCCCTCCCATGAAGCGGTCTTTTGCGCGCCGTTGGCGCACTCGGGCACCGCCATCGACATGCCGCGTTTCTTGTTGAAGACCAGACGATATTGGCTCTTGTTCATGTCGTTCGCAAACCAGGAGACGGGCGTGGGCAATCAGCAGCCATGGAGGCTTCTGTATATCGCTTCCGTACGGTCGACAAATGGATCGAGGCCGAACGAAAGCTCACTACGCCGCCGCGCCGCGGCGGACATATAAACCAGGTACTCACGATTGCGCAGGATCTCTTGCAGGCGACTGGCAATTTGCGAGGGCGAGTGAGGCTCGACAATCCAGCCGTCCACGTGATCCGCCACGTTCTCTGGCAACCCGGCGAAGTTCGTGACGATGACGGGCTTTCCCATTGCCATCATTTCCCGGCAGGCAAATGAGATTGTTTCCACTGCATGCGAGAGAACGACGCCTACATCCAGCGCAGCAATTGCAGGCCGAACGTCTCTCACCACGCCGAGGGCCGTGATGGAAGCCTCCATCTCCAGCTTGCGAATCCGGGCCAGCTTCGGTGGATCTGGCAGTTCACCGGCTACCAGAATATGGATGGCCGCGCGCTCGTGTGCCGGCAAGCTCGCCACCGCCTCGACAAGGTCCATCGTGCCCTTCCAACCGGTGAAGCCATTCACGGTGCCGACGATGAGCTTTTCGCAATTGGATTCGCCTGCCAACTCGCGGCGGACTTGCTGTGCTGCCGCCTTTCCGTAGGGCAAGAAATGAGAAACGTCCACGCCGTTGTGAACGGTCGAGACGCCGCATGCGCGATAGGGCGTCGCCGACATGATTCTTGCCGTGTCATGGCTGACGGCAATGACGTGATCCGTCGCGACATTTGCACGCAGGAAGCTTGACAATCCGTGTCCAACCGCGGTGGATGCGTGGCGCGTATACACCACCTTGGGCTTCGGCCCCGAAAGCCCTGCCATGGCATACATCAGCAATCTGTGGTCTGGCGAGCCATTGACATGGATGACGTCAAAGCGCTCTCTGCGGAGAAGATTGCGTAGCGTCTTGCGAATCCGCAGTATGGGCAGCAGGTGCTTGGGCTTGCTCGGAAAATCCATGGCAACCACCTCCACCCCTGGAATCTCCCGAGCTTGCGCGTAGAGATCGCTGGTAGCGGGGCACGCTACGAAGACTTGATGGCGACTAGAGAACGCCTTCGCCAGTTCCCGGATGTAGGTGGTATGGCCGCCGGCCCAGCCCACATGAGCATTGGTAAACAGGAGCTTCATTGGTGTTTTCAGTATTGAAGAGTCAGCGTGAATCCGCCTGCCGGCGAGCGCGTGGGAAAGCTGGCGGGCTTCACCAGCCCCCAACCAAGGAAAGCGTCGTAGAACAGCCCCTTCAGGGGGCTGCCGCGTAGACCAACCGCCGTGCCTACCAGCATGCGGCCAGCGAGATAGTCAGCGCTGCGCCCACCAATGGTGCCGGCGTCGAGCCCGAGGTAGATGCTCTGACCGGTCGCGCCGAGCGGGATCTCCACATCGTTGCGCCAGTAGGCACCGCGCTCGGCAGCGAGCGTCACGTCGCCATCGAAGCCGCGCACGGTCCAACGGTTGCCGATGGAAACGAACTCGCTGGCGAACAGTGCCTGCCGGGTGTACTGTCCGTGCACCGTGGTGATGTAGCGCAACGGCACGCGGCTTCCATCGCCGCCGGCAGGCACCGAGAAGGGCACCATCAAGGTGGCGTCCAGCGTGGCCAGGTGATAGAGGAACTTGCTACGCTGGCCAGGCGAATTCGGTTCGATCGTGCGAATCTCGGTCTGGCCATTCAGCCAGGGCACGCCGAAGCGGTAGGCCAGCGACAGATCAAGCTGCGACGCACCGAAGTAATGACGATGTAGCCAGCCGACTTCAGCAAAAGTCGTGCTGCGCTGCTGATTGAGGATCTCGGTGTCCTCGATAAATGCGCGGCTCCGCCGATGGCCAAGACGGAACTGCAGGGAGTTCTTCTGGAATTGGTCGCGTTGAAACAGGTACTGCGCCTTGAATTCGGTGGTCCTGGAATTGCCGCTGGACTCGAAGACCTGGTTCACGCCAGCGATACGCTGGAAGTAGTTGTAGCTACTACCCGTGGCGCCGAGCGTCCAATTACCCCAAGGCACGGAATACGAGGCATTGGCGCCGCGTGTGCCGCGCCCGCCCTGATTGACATTGGCGTCGTGGCCAACGCCAACGTTGAAGAGGTCGTTCAACCCAAGCGGGTTGTCGATGCCCAGCGACAAGTTGCCCTGCAGGCGGCCGGTGCCCGTGCTGCCGCTGTCATCGAGCGAGGCAACCAACTTCCAGGCCTTCGTACGCTTGACCGAAATAACGACATCGGATTCGCCGGGCACCTCGCCTGGGACGATCTGCATCTCGACATCCTGGCTGGGCACGCGCTTCATCTGCTCCAGCCCCTGTTCGAGTTCCCGGATATTGAGCAGGTCGCCGGGGCGGGATGGAAAAGCACTCTGCCACGTGCCGCGCAATGAATCGCCCGAAAATCGGATCTGGCGTATGACGCCTGGAATCAGCGATAACTGCAGCGTGCCGGATGACAGATTTTGCTCGGGCACGGCCACGCGCGTGGTGGTGTAGCCCCGGCCAAGAATCTGCGCGCCCAGGCGGCGAATAATCGTATTGACGCCTTCGCGGCCGAGGCACTGGCCTGCGAACTGATCCAGGAAGTCCCGTGCGAAGCGGAAGGTGTCCATCGGCAGCCGACTGGCCCCCAGGGCCCGGATTCGGGCCGGAAGCGCCTCGGGTACTGAGAGTTGCACGCGTGAGAGGGCAAAGCACGGGGCGTCGATGGGGAGCTGCGTCGATAGCGCTTCCCGCTCCGCAGCGGCGCCCTCCAGTAAGACCCTCGGTGCTCGCACCTGGCGCGCACGCTCACCAGCCTGTTCGATATTGCGCTCGCGCTGCAGTTGCTGATTCTGTTCCAGCCGCGAGCGGCGCAAGGTGTCCTCGACTTCAGGCCGCACCTGAGCATGCGCTGTCCCCGCCAGAGAGAGACTGGCAGCAACCGGTATCGCGCGGCGCAGGAATGGTGTAAAGCAATGACCCATGCTTTCAGATCGACTGTTGTTCTTGTTTGACGGATTTCCGGCATGCCGGCAGCCTCCCGCCTCGCGCCAGGTTTCGCGACAGATGTTGACCAAGGAGCACAAGCTGCCATCAACGTCCAAAGCGCAAAAAGGAGCCAGGCTGCCACGGGGAGCAGCAGCCTGGGCGCAAGTTGCCAGTAGCCGGGGTGACCAACTACCAGCAGGGGCTCAAGACGGCGAAGCGTGTCAATGAATGAGGAGACTATCCGTGTCGATTACGGCTGGATATAAGACGATTCCAAATCCGCCAGAGAATTTTTAATTTTCGGGATCGGGCATTGTCCAAGCGACACAAGAGCCTGAAGGCGCCTTTGCGGTGCCCCAGTCACCGAAGGACCGCGCCGCCGCGCCGATGCAGAAGCTCGGCATGTTTCCATAGTGGAAGCCATGGAAATGATCGGGCGAAAACTGGACGATCAGAGTGTAGGGAGGGGGAGGGGGGTAAGGAAGCAGGTTGTCGCCGGCGTTCACCTGATGAACACGGCGGCCCCCGGTGTCACGTCGGGGAGCTTCATGCTGCCATCGAGCCGGTAGCTGACAGCACCGACCGGCCGATCGTCTACTCCGATTGCGGCGCCCATTATTGCTGGTCCGTCGGCTCTCACGGATACGCGACGTGAACTTGATCCGCTCGATGTCGCGCCAAGGACGCTTGCCAGATAATGCGGCCTCCGGCCGCTGTGGAAAGCCGTTCTAACGCGAGGTGAAGAAATGAAGCTTGGCTATGTCATTGTCTATACGAACGATGTGCTTCAAACGGTGGCGTTCTACGAGCAGGCATTCGGCCTGACACGTCGTTTCGTGCACGAAAGCAATCAGTACGCCGAAATGGAAACGGGAGACACGACGCTCGCGTTCGTCTGCGACGAGCTCGCGGCCACGAGTCTTCCGCTTCAGTACCGGAAGAACCAACCCACCGAGATGCCTGCCGGTATCGAGGTCGTACTGGTCAGCCCCGAGATCGAGGCGGCCTACGCGCAAGCAGTCGCAAACGGTGCAACGCCGGTCAAGGCCCCAATAGAAAAGCCTTGGGGGCAATGGGTGGGTTATGTGCTCGACAACAATGGCGTGCTGGTCGAGCTTGCAACGCCACTCCAGTGATCGGCGCCCCGGGGATTGTATGAGGGTGTATGAGGGCGGTGGGTAACGTCTTCGCGAGGGCTGGGAAAGGCACGGCTCAGTGAGGCGATGGGCTT
>Ga0160460_100754_pt1 | contig 15009 bp, 11 predicted proteins | sample HID1973M_E6MG_FD_108238 | JGI IMG/M metagenome (GOLD analysis project Ga0160460, IMG submission 108238) | Enriched mosquito-associated microbial communities from UW Madison campus, WI, USA - HID1973M_E6 MG | ecosystem: Host-associated > Arthropoda: Insects > Digestive system > Unclassified ... | reverse complement strand
GTCCACGCCGTCACGAGGTGGCCGCTGGCGACGGTGGTGCTCGTGGTCGGGCTGCTCGCCTGTGCGACCCTCCCCGCGGCGCACCTGCGCCTTGCGCTCCCGGACGCCGGCTCGATGGAGGAGGGCGAGCCGGGCCGCGTCACCTACGACCTCATCGCCGAGCACTTCGGGCCCGGGTACAACGGGCCGTTGCTCGTGACGGGGTCGGTGATCGAGAGCACGGACCCCGTCGGGCTGATGGACGACCTCGCCGCCGAGATCGCCACCGTCGGCGGCGTCGCGTCGGTGCCGCTCAGCACGCCGAACGAGACCGGCGACACCGGGATCGTGCAGGTGATCCCCGAGGGCGGACCGGACTCCGTCGCCACCGCGGATCTCGTCGCCACGCTGCGCGGCATGCACGACCACTTCGAGAGCGAGTACGGCGTGGATCTCTCGGTGACCGGCTACACCGCGGCCGGCATCGACATCTCGGAGCGGCTGGCGGGCGCCCTGCTGCCGTTCGGCATCCTCGTCGTGGGGCTCTCGCTGGTGCTCCTCGCGATGGTCTTCCGCTCGCTCGTCGTGCCGATCACCGCGGCGCTCGGGTACGTGCTGTCGATCGGGGCGGCGTTCGGGCTCACGACGCTCGTGTTCGTGGACGGCGTGTTCGCCGACGCCCTGAACGTGGCATCCGTCGGCACGGTCATCAGCTTCATGCCGATCATCCTGATGGGCGTCCTGTTCGGGCTCGCGATGGACTACGAGGTGTTCCTGGTCAGCCGCATGCGCGAGGACTACGTGCACCACGGCGAACCGGTGCGTGCCGTGCACGATGGTTTCGCGGCATCCGCCCGCGTCGTCACCGCAGCCGCCTCGATCATGTTCGCGGTGTTCGTGGCGTTCGTGCCCGAGGGCGACGCCAACATCCAGCCGATCGCGTTCGGGCTCGCCGTCGGCGTGGTGATCGACGCGTTCCTGGTGCGCATGACGCTCATCCCTGCGGTGCTGGTGCTGTTCGGCCATCGCGCCTGGTGGATGCCGGCGTGGCTGGACCGCCTGCTCCCCGCGTTCGACGTCGAGGGGGAGGGGCTCGCGGAGGAGCTGGCGCTCGCGGACTGGCCCGGCCGCGACCTCGCGCTGGCGGCAGAGGGCGCGAGGGTGCACGGGCATCGGTCCACCCTCGACGCCGAGCTCGCACCGGGTGGGACCCTCCTGCTCGAGGGGGAGGACGCGGCGGAGCGCCGTGCGATGCTCGCCGCGCTGGGCGGCCGCGCCGAGCTGACCGAGGGACGGGTGAAGGTCGCGGGGCTGGTGATGCCCGCCCGCGCCGGCTCCGTGCGCGCGCAGACGTCGTACTGGCGGGTGGCGCCGGACGGCGGCGGCCTCGACGCGGCGCTGGAGTCCCGGCCGGCGCTCCTGTTCGTGGACGGGCTGGACGACGTCGGCTCGCCCGTGGCGCTCCGGCGTGTGCGGGAGGAGCTCACGGCCGCCCTCGAGGCCGATCGCCGTCTCGCCCTGGTCGTGGCAGCACGCGACGCGGCCGATGTCCAGGAGGCGCTGCCCGCCGACGTCGCGCCCGCCGTGGCCCGGCTCGCCGGCGACGCGGACCGGGAACCCGTCCTGGTCGCGGCGGCGTCCCGGCCGACGGCGGAGGCCGACTGATGGCCGCGTTCGGTGCGACGTCGGGAACGCCGCGACTGGGCAGGCTCGCCGTCATCGGACTCATCGTCGTGCCGCTGCTGATCGGCGGGATCCTCGCGTGGGCGCTCGCCGCGCCCACGGCCCACCCCGAGCGGCTCACCGCCGCGATCGTCAACGACGACCAGCCCGTCACCGTCGACGGACAGTCGGTGCCGCTCGGCCGGCAGTTCACCGCCAGGCTCATGGCCGCGCAGGAGCCCGTGCAGCCCGGCGCGGACCCCGACGCTGCGCCGCCGCAGAGCCTGGACTGGGTGCTCACGAACGATCGCGACGCGGCCGAGGGTCTTGCCTCGGGCCGGTACGCGGCGGTCGTGCACATCCCCCGGAGCTTCTCCGCCGATGCCACCTCGATCTCCGGGCCGGGTGCACAGGCGCGGCAGGCGGTCGTCGAGGTTCGCACGACGCCCGCGTCCGCGTGGCTCGACCCGGCGCTGACCGGCGCTGTCACCGAGGCCGCGACCGCAGCCCTCGGTCGCGAGCTCACCGGCCGGTACCTGCAGCAGGTGTACTCCGGGTTCAACACGATCGCCCAGCAGATCGGCCAGGCGGCAGACGGTGCCGACCAGGTCGCCGCAGGTGCGGCCTCGGCCGCCGCAGGAGCGGCGGAGCTCGCCGACGGTGCCGGCGCGCTGGCGTCGGGGCTCGCGTCGCTGAGCGCCGGTGCCGCCGGACTGTCGTCCGGGCTGGCGCAGCTCGATGCCGTCGCGCAGCCGCTGCCCGGTGCGGCGGCGGACATCGCCGGCGGCGCGAACCGGGTCGCCAGCGCCCTGGACGAGGCGCTGCGACAGGCGGAGGCCGCCACGCTCGCCTTCTCGGGGGTCGTCGCCGAGCTGTGCGCGCTGCCGGGGCCGGGCGCGCTGTGCGAGCGTGCCACGCAGGCGCTGCGCCAGCTCGAGGCGGCGGATGCGCGCCTGCGCGACCTCGTGACGGGCGCGCGACGTGTCGCCGTCGGCAACGACGCCCTCGCCGCCGCGCTGCCTCGGGTCGTCGGCGGCATCGACGACGCGGCGACGGGAGCGCAGGAGGTGTCGGCGGGAGCGGCGGCATCGACGGCGGGAGGCGGGGACCTGGCCGCCGGGTCCGCCCAGCTCGCCACCGGCACCGCGCAGGTCGACTCGGGCGCCGCGGAGCTCTTCTCGGGGCTGGAAGCTGCGTCCGGCCAGCTGCCGACATACTCCGACGACGACATCCAGACGCTGTCGGCGGTGGTGGCCGAGCCCGTCGTCGTGGATCAGACGACGCCGGCCACCGGCATCCAATCAGTTCCGCTGTTCACGATGATCGCGCTGTGGCTGGGCGCACTGGTCACCGTCGTCGCGGTGCAGGCGGTGCCGACCGCGCGGCTGCTCAGCGGGACGCGCTCGGTCACGATCGGGCTGCGCACGGTCGTGCCGACGGTGGCCGTCTGCGCCGCACAGGGGATCGTCGTGGGCGCCGCCGTCCTCGCCTCGGTGGAGGTGAACCCGCTCGAGTGGTCCCTCTTCGTGGCATCGGCCATGCTGTGCGGTGCGGTCTTCGGCCTCGCCAATCAGGGCCTCGCTGCGGCGTTCGGCGCCATCGGCCGCATCGTCGCCGCCCTCATCGCGATCATCGCGCTCGCGGCCGGCCTCGCCTCGACCGTGCCTCCCGTCATCTCGCAGATCGCGGGGGCGCTGCCGACTGCGGCGGCCACCGCCCTCCTGCGCGCGGCGCTGACCGCCGACGCGTCCGGCGTCATCCCGGCGGTGATCGGGCTGGGCCTCACCGCCGTGGCCGGCCTCGCCCTCGTGATCGCCGGGGTCGCTGCCCGGCGCCGCGTCCGCGTGGACGCGGCGGCAGGCTGACCCCGCGGCTCACGCCTGGACGCGGACCTCGGTGCCCATCGGCGCCCACTGGTACAGGAACGCCGCGACGTCGACCGGCAGGTTGACGCAGCCGTGGCTCATGCGGTGACCGAAGTTGTTGTGCCAGTACGCGCCGTGGAGAGCCTGATCGCCGTTGAAGTACATGACCCAGGGCACGTTCTTCGTGTAGTAGTTCGGCGGCTTCGTCAGATCGGGGTTGCCCATGTTCTGCGAGCGCAGCTTCGCCGTGATGCGGAAGCTGCCAGGGGTCGTGTCGTGGCCCGGCAGGCCGGACGACATGGCCGTCGAACTGACGACGGCGCCGTTCTCGTAGAAGTACGCGCGCTGGTCGCTGAGATCGACCACGATGTTGCGGGCGAGGGTCGTCGTGCTGACCGGCACTTCGGCGACCGGGAGCTTGTAGACCGCGTCGCCCGAGCCGAGCTGGGTGGCGAAGGCTGCTGCCAGGCCCGCCGTGTCTCCGAGCTGGCGGCCGGACTGGCCGGCGGCCTCGGTCTGCAGCACCTTGCCGGCCGTGTCGGTGATGACGATCGAGTTCTCGGGAGCGCGGTCCACGGCGCCGGCGAGGGTGTCGACGAGCGGCTGGATCGCCGCGGCGTCGGCGGTGATCGCGAAGGCGTCGCCCCGGGGAGCGACCGTGAGCCAGGATGCCGCGACCGCCCGGTCGATCGGCACGGTGCGTTCATCGCCGACGTAGAAGCCGGCCGTGTCGAGCATGCCGTTCAGCTGCGCGACGGTGGCGTCGGCGGTCTCGGTCGAGATGTCGGCGGGAACCTCGGCGGCGACGGGATCGAGCTGGACCCGGGTCTGCCCGGCCTCGAAAGCCGCCTGAATCGCAGCCTGGACCGTGCCGACGTCGATGCCGGTGCCCGGGACGGCCGGCGTCGCGACGTACGTCGCGGTGGCGGCGTCGAACGCGAGCGTCGCGTCGGTGGGGTCGGTGTACAGCTGGGGTGCGACCTCGCGCAGAGCGGCCGTGGCTGTGCCGGGATCGAGCTCGATCTCGGCGTCCGTCGTGGCGAACCAGGCCGTCGGGTTCCACATCGGGTGCTGGGAGAACGCGGCGTCGGCCAGCGCCTTCGCATCGACCGCAGCACCGAGTTCGGCGCCGGTGACCTCGGCGTCCTCGCCCGAGCCGGTGAGCACGACCGTCGTCTCGGCCAGGCGCTGCTCGATCGCGTCGGCGGCGGCGCCCGGCGTGAGCCAGCCGACCGGGACACCGGCGACCGCCGTGCCGGGTGCGATGAGCACGAGCGAGGAGACGACCAGGCCGACCACGGCGGCACCGGCCACCGCGCTGACCCAGATCGCGGTGTGCCTCTTCTTCGGCTTGGGCTCGGCGGGCGCCCACGCGTACGTGGGGGAGCCGTCCGCCGGCGCGGTCGCGGTCGCGACGGCGGCCGCTGCGCCCGACAGGTCGGTGGTCGGCGTGGCCGCGGACTCGGCGCCCGGAGTGAGCACCGCGGTCGCGACGGCGCCGGTGTCGTGCCCCTCATCGACGGATGCCCCGGGGCCGGCCTCGGCAGCGGGTTCTTCGAGCTGCGGCGCGGCGTCGGTCTCGGTGGCCGGCGTGGCGTCGGTTTCGTCGACCGGCTCGGCCTCGTCGGCCGGCTCGGCCTCGTCGGCCGGCTCGGCCTCAGCAGCGGGTTCTTCCGCGGGCTCGGCTTCGTCGACCGGTTCGTTCTCGTCTGCCGCCTCGTCGGCGGGTTCTGCCTCGGCTTCGACGTCCGCGTCGCCGGCGGACACGGTCTGGTCGGCCGGCTCGGCTGCGGGCTCGATCTCGTCGGCCGGCTCGGCTCCGGGCTCGGCCTCCGCCTCGTCGCCGGGGGAGTCCTGCTCGCCCGCGGGCGCGACGGACTCCGCCGTCTCGGTCTCCGCTGGAGCCTCGGCATCCGTCTCGTTCACGGCCTTCGATTCCGTGGTGTCCGCGGTAGCGGACTCCACGTTCTCGACGGCCTGCTCGGCCTCGACGGCGTCATCCCCGGACGCCTCTCCGGCCTGCGGCTGGGTCGCCAGATCCGTCACGCCACACCCCCGACTGTGATCAACGCTTCCCCCATGGTAAGCGACGCGCCTGGATGCTGAGGTCACGGGCTGGTCACGCACGAACCGCCGGTCACGGCGGGAAACGCGAGGCGGTTGCGACGAGGGGTCTCATTTCGCAGATCACGGTTTTGTAAAGCATCCGGCCAAATCGGGGCGCAAGGCTTGCGGAAAGTTAGTTCGTAAGGTCTACTAACAAACATGCCCAATACGGAAGCGCGACGCGGCCCTTCCATCATCGACGCGCCGCAGAGTCCCACCGCGAATGCCCGCGCATTCGCCCCTGGCCGCACGCTGCGCCAGGGCGCCAAGGTCCTTCCCGAGCATGCGCGCGGTCACAACCGCTCGCTCGTGCTGCAGACCCTCTTCCATCAGGGCGCGATGAGCCGGGCCGACCTCTCGCGCGAGACCGGGCTGACCCGCGTCACGATCTCCGACCTCGTCGCCGAGCTCATCGCCGACGGCTTCGTCGCCGAGATGGGCGTGCGCGAGGCGTCAGGACCGGGGAAGCCCGCGATCCTCGTGGATCTCGACCACGCCGGGCACCGCATCATCGGGCTCGACCTCTCGGGAAGCGACACGTTCATCGGTGCGGTCCTCACCCTCGACGGCGGCATCGTGGCGCGTCGCGAGGTCCCGGTTCCCGCCGCCGACGCACTCGTGGACACCGTTGTCGAACTGGCCCGGGCCCTCGTCGCCGACTCGCATGCCCCGGTCCTCGGTGTCGGCGTCGGCACGCCGGGTGTCGTCGACGATCGCGGCGTCATCCTCACGGCGCCCAACTTCGGCTGGGCCGGCTTCGATCTGGAGGGTGCTCTGCGCGGGGCGCTCGGGGTGCCGGTCCTGGTCGCGAACGACGCCAACGCCGCTGTGCTCGCCGAGTACACGTTCGGAGGAGCGCCCGACGACGTGCTCCTCGTCAAGGTCGGGCGCGGTGTGGGCTCCGGACTGCTCCTGGCCGGCCAGCCCATGCGCGGCAGCCGCTTCGCCGCGGGCGAGATCGGCCATGTGACGGTCGGCACCGACGGCGGCCCGCAGTGCGCCTGCGGCAAGGTGGGATGCCTCGAGGCCTGGCTCTCGGTGCCGTCGCTGTCGTCGCGGCTGAGCGCCGCGTCCGATCCCGCGGACCACGAGGGCATCCTCCGCGACGCGGGGGAGCGGCTCGGCATCGCACTGGCGCCCGTGGTAGGCGCGCTCGATGTGTCGGAGATCGTCCTCTCCGGCCCCCCTGAACTCCTCGGCGGCTCCCTCGCGGAGCAGACCGTCGAGACACTCCGTGCGCGCACGCTTGCGCCGTCCGTCGACGAAGGCGTACGCGTACGGATGACGGAGCAAGGCCAGGACATCGTCCTGCGCGGCGCGGCCGTCATGGTCCTGTCCGGACAGCTCGGGGTGTCCTGACACAGGTCGATTCCCCGGGGGATCCCCCCGGATCCCGAAACACCATGGAGGTCTCCTCGCGGAGCCTCCGACCCGGAGGGGCCGGCCCGGCCCCTCCGACCCACCAAGAGAACACCGAGAACGAAGGAAGACACCATGAAGAAGACGCTTGGAGCTGTGGCGCTCATCGGCGCCTCGGCACTGGTGCTCGCCGGCTGCGCCGGCAGCAGCGACAACGGCGGCTCCTCCTCCGAGGAGGGCGCGGAGATCCGCGTGTGGCTGGTCGGCACCGACACCCCGCAGGACGCCCGCGACTACCTGAAGAAGACCTTCGAGGACGAGAACCCCGGCTCGACGCTGGTCATCGAGGAGCAGCAGTGGACGGGTCTGGTCGACAAGCTCACCACGAGCCTGTCGTCGAACGACAGCCCCGACATCGTCGAGATGGGCAACACGCAGGCCCCCGCGTTCACCTCGAGCGGCGCGCTGCTGAGCCTCGCCGACATCGAGGGCGACCTCGGCGGCGACGACCTGCTCCCCGGCTTCGTCGAGGCCGGCAGCTGGGACGGCACCCTGTACGCCGCCCCGTACTACTCGGGCGCGCGCGTCGTCTTCTACAACACCGCGATGTACGAGCAGGCGGGCGTCGCTGTGCCCACCACGCTGGACGAGTACGTCTCCAACGGCGTGGCCCTCGCCGGCGCGCTCCCGGGCGTCTCGGGCGTCTACTTCCCGGGCAAGGACTGGTACAACGCGCTGCCCTTCATCTGGGAGAACGGCGGCGAGATCGCCGTGCAGGACGGCGACGAGTGGGACGCGCAGCTGTCCAGCGACGAGTCGCTCGCCGGCCTCGCGCAGGTCCAGGAGCTCATGACCAAGGCCTCGCTCGCCCCGAAGGACGGCGACGAGACCGAGGGCTGGGTGCCCTTCCGCACCGAGCAGTCGGCCACCTACTCGGCCCCGAGCTGGGCGTACTGGTCGATCGTCGCCGACGAGGACAAGCAGCCGACGGCCGTCGCCGACACCACCGGCTACTACGCCCTCCCGGGCATGGACGGCGGCGCCGCACAGGTGTTCGCGGGCGGCTCGAACGTCGGCATCGCCGCGAAGTCGAAGAACCCCGACCTGGCCAAGAGCGCGCTGGAGATCATGCTGAGCGACGAGTACCAGACGATCCTCGCCGAGAACGGCCTGGTTCCCGCGCTCGTCTCGCTGGGCGACAAGGTCGCCGCGGCGACCCCGGAGCTGGCGACCGTCATCGCCGAGGCCGCGGCCAACGCCAAGCTGACCCCCGCGTCGCCGAACTGGGCGGACGTCGAGGCGCAGGGCATCATGCAGGACCTGTTCGTCAACATCGCGAACGGCGGCGACATCAAGGAGCTCGCCACCGCTGCCGACGAGCAGATCGAATCGATCCTGAACGGCTGACATCACCGAATGGGGTGCTCCGTGCCGCGGGGCACCCCATTCCATGCCCGCACAGGGCTCGACACAATCTCTTGAGAGGAGGTTTGCCATGACGACCGTCCCCGCAGAGGCGTCCGCACCGCCGGCCCCGCCGCCGACGTCACGGCCAGACCCCGAAAAGCCGAAGAGGCGCCGCTTCCCGTGGGCGCCGCTCGCGCTCCTCACGCCGGCGCTCATCATGCTCGCGGTCTTCATCGGCTGGCCGCTGGTGCAGCTGGTGATCATGTCGTTCCAGAAGTTCGGCCGTGCGCAGATCTTCGGTGCGCCGCCCGAGTTCATCGGCATCGACAACTACGTCGCCGTGCTGACGGACCCCGAGTTCTGGGCCGTCCTCGGCCGCAGCGTGGCGCTGTGCGTCGTGAGCGTCGTCGCCACGATGCTCCTCGGCGTCGCGATCGCCGTCATGATGACCAAGCTGGGCGCCGTGATGCGCACCGCCGTCTCGGTGTCGCTGCTGCTCGCGTGGGCGATGCCCGCGCTCACCGCAACGATCGTGTGGGGCTGGATCTTCGACACGCAGTACGGCCTCGTCAACTGGGTGCTCACCCAGGTCACGGGTCAGAACTGGGTCGGTCACAGCTGGCTCATCGATCCGGCGAGCTTCTACGCCGTGGCGGCCATCATCATCACGTGGGGCGCGATCCCGTTCGTCGCGTTCAGCACTTACGCCGCCCTCTCGCAGGTGCCGGACGAGGTGCTCGAGGCCGCCTCGCTCGACGGCGCCGGAGGCTTCGCGCGGTTCCGCCTCATCGTCTTCCCCTACCTGCGCTCGATCCTGCTCGTGCTGCTGGTCCTCCAGATCATCTGGGACCTGCGCGTCTTCGCGCAGATCTACGCGCTCCAGTCGATCGGCGGCGTGCGTGCCGAGACGAACACGATCGGCGTCTACATCTACAGCGTCTCCATGGCGTCGGGCGACCTCGGCGCCGGCGGTGCGATCTCCGTGGTCCTCGTCGTGATCCTGCTCGCGATCTCCGGGTACTGGATCCGCACGATGCTCAAGGAGGAGTCATGACCGCCCGTCCTCGCCGCGTGATGTCGCGCGTGCTGCTGAACGTCGCGGCCCTCGTGGTCATCGTCTCGTCGCTGTTCCCCGTCTACTGGATGGTGAACACCTCGCTGCTGCCCGCCTCGGCGGTGCGCTCGACGACCCCGCACTGGTGGCCCGACGAGTTCACGCTCAGCAACTACCAGGAGGCACTCACCGACGACAGCCTGCTCAACGCGCTGTTCAACTCCGTCGCGGTGACGGGGCTGACGCTGGTGGTCACGCTCGTGTTCGCGTTCCTCGGCGCGATCGCCGTGTCGCGCTTCCGCTTCCGCTCCCGCACCTCGTTCATCGTCGCGATCCTCGTGATCCAGATGATCCCGGCGGAGGCGATGATCGTCTCGGTGTTCCGCGTGCTGGACGGCTGGTATCTGCTCAACACGATCATCGGCCTCAGCTTCGTCTACATCGCGACGGTGCTGCCCTTCACGATCTGGACGCTGCGCGGCTTCGTCAACGGCGTGCCCGCAGACCTCGAGGAGGCTGCGATGATCGACGGATGCAGTCGCACGGGCGCCTTCTGGCGCATCACGTTCCCGCTGCTGGCCCCCGGCCTCATCGCGACCGGCGTGTTCGCCTTCATCCAGGCCTGGAACGAATTCGTCTTCGCCCTGGTCATCATGACGCGACCGGACTCGCTCACGCTGCCCATCTGGCTGCGCGCGTTCGTGCAGGCGACGAAGGCGACGGACTGGGCCCTCGTGATGGCCGCATCGACGATCATGGCCATCCCCGTGATCGTGTTCTTCCTCTTCGTTCAGCACCGCATGACGAGCGGTCTGGTGGCAGGGGCGGTCAAGGGCTGATGTGCACGAACCACCACGCCGCCTCCCGCGGGGAGGTCGGCCGATGAAGGTCGGGCTGGATGTCGGCGGGACCAAGACCGACGCGGTCGCCGTCGACGCGTCGGGCGCGATCGCCGGTCGCATCCGCATCCCCACGGGATGGGGACCGGATGCCGTGGCCCAGACGGTCCTGGACGCGGTGCGCGCCCTCGGGGCCGAAGCCGGGGTGGATCTGTCGGCCGTGCGGTCGGTGGGAGTCGGCATCCCGGGGCAGATCGAGCCTGGCACGGGTCGTGTCGTGCACGCGGTGAACCTCGGTGTGGACGAGCTCGATCTCGCCGCCGCCGTCGCCCCCCAGCTGGGCGTTCCGGTGCAGGTGGAGAACGACGTCAAGGCGGCCGCGCTCGGCGCGAACGCGCTGCACGCGCGGGACGGTGGGCCGGCGCGCGGATCGATGGCGTACCTCAACCTCGGCACGGGCATCGCGGCGGGCATCGTCTCGGACGGCGTGCTGTGGCGCGGCGCGCGCGGCACGGCCGGGGAGGTCGGCCACATCTCGGTCGACCCGAACGGACCGCTGTGCCGGTGCGGTCAGCGCGGCTGCATCGAGGCCTTCGCGGGCGGCGGTGCGATCGCCGAACGCTGGGCACAGCGCTCCGCACTGCCGGTGCGCGACGTGTTCGACGCCGCCGACGCGGGTGACCCGTCGGCGCGGCAGCTGCGCACGGGTCTCGCCCGCGGCGTCGCCGCCGCGATCCGGGTGCTGGTGCTGACGGCCGACGTCGATATCGTGGTCCTCGGAGGGGGTGTGACGGCGTTGGGCGATCGACTGATGACGGATGTCGCAGCCGAGCTGTCGGCCAGTGCCGAGGCATCCCCGTTCATGCGCTCGCTGCACCTGACCGAACGAGTCGAGCTGCTGCCGCCGGGTTCGCCGGCTGCGGCGCTCGGAGCGGCTCTGGTGGGCGCGGAGGGCGACGCCACATACGACGCCGAGGAGGCACTGGTCCATGGCTGAGATCGTCATCGTCCCCGACAAGGCCGCCGCGGGTGCGCTGGTGGCCGACCACATCGCCGAGCTGCTGCGCGCCAACCCCGAGACCGTTCTCGGACTGGCGACCGGCTCGACGCCGTTGCCGGTGTACGAGGCGCTGCGCTCGCGCCTGGACGGCGTGGACGTGTCGCGCGTACGCGGTTTCGCGCTCGACGAGTATGTGGGCATCGACCCGGCGCACCCCGAGAGCTACCGCTCGGTCATCACTCGCGAGGTGGTCGAGCCGCTCGGCCTGAACCCCGATCTCATCCGCACGCCCGACGGCACCCCGGAGGGGATCGAACATCACGGCGAGGAGTACGACGCCGCGATCCGTGCGGCCGGCGGCATCGACCTGCAGATCCTCGGCATCGGCACCGACGGCCACATCGGCTTCAACGAGCCCGGCTCGTCGTTCGCGTCGATCACGCGGGTGAAGACCCTCACCGAGCAGACCCGCCGAGACAACGCGCGGTTCTTCGACTCCGTCGACGACGTGCCGATGCACTGCATCACGCAGGGGCTCGGCACGATCCTGCGCGCCCGTCATCTCGTGCTCCTGGCTTTCGGCGAGGGCAAGGCCGCCGCGGTCGCCGGCGCCGTCGAGGGGCCGCTGTCGGCGTCTGTGCCGGGGTCGGCGATCCAGCTCCACCCTCGTGCGACCGTGGTCGTCGACGAGGCGGCCGCGTCGCAGCTGGCCCGCGCCGACTACTACCGCTACGCGTACGCCAACAAGCCCGATTGGCAGGGCATCTGAGCCCTACGCTGGGGTCATGAGCGATGAGGCCGAGGTCATGACGGCCACCCCCGTCCCCGCCGTGCGGGATGCGCGGCGGGCATGGATCGTCGGAGGGTCGCTACTGGCGGCCGACGCGGTGCTGGTGCTGCTCGCCCAGAGCGCCCCGCTGTTCGCCTTCCCGGGCGCGCAGCTCGTGCTCGACCTCGTCTGGGCCGCGGCACTCCTGGTGTTCGCCTTCGGGATCCGCGGAGCCGGCAGCGTCGTCGCACGACAGCCGCTGGGCATCGTCGCGCTCGTGATCGCCGCAGCCGCGCCGCTGGCCTCGAGGCTGCTCTGGTGGGTGATCCCGATCCAGACCTGGGACGCGGCGACCGCGGTGTCCGTGGGCACCGTGATCGCCGTGCTGACGCCTGTCGCGTTGATCGTCGCGACGGTCGTCATCGGCCGCGCGGGCGCGGTGCCGCGCGGCTCGCGATGGGTGCCGCTCATCGTCGTCGCGGTGGCGGTGGGCGCCCAGGTGCTCGCCCAGGTCTTCGTCGTGGCCGCCAACGGCAGCCTCGTGCAGCCCGACCTGGTCGCGATCGTGTTCGGCACCGCAGCGGTCGGCACCCTCGGCGGGCTCGTGCTCGGCATCCTCGCGATCGTGTTCGCGCCCCGTGAGGCGCCGCGCCCCGCCGCCCCGACGCAGGTCTACCCGCCCGCCTCCTGACTCGGCCGCAGGATCTCCGGCATGCATGTCGGGCGCGGCTCTCATCCGCGGGTGAGAACGGGAGATCCGGCGGAGGCAGGACGTCAGGGCCGGGATCGTCCTGCGTAGCTCAGATCTCGTGTTCAGGAAACGGATGCCGCGGCTCAGCGCGCGAAGACCTTGCCGGGGTTGAGGATGCCCTGCGGGTCGAAGACACGCGTGATCCGACGCTGCAGCTCCCACTGATCGTCGCCGAGCTCGTCGGCGAGCCAGCGCCGCTTGAGCACACCGACGCCGTGCTCGCCGGTGAGGGTGCCGCCGAGGCGCAGCGCCGCCCGGAAGAGGTCGTCGGCCGCCGCCCAGATGCGCTCGGGCGCCTCGACGACGCCGAACTCGTCGGGCTCGGCCTCGAAGATGAAGTTCGGGTGCAGGTTCCCGTCGCCGGCGTGGGCGACGGTGGGGATGACGACGCCGTGCTCGCGCTCGACGCGCGCGATCTCGTCGAACATCGCGGGCAGGGCGCTGCGGGGCACCGAGACGTCTTCGATGAGCGCCGTGCCGAGCGACTCCATCGCGGGATGCATCGACCGGCGGATCGCCAGCAGCCGCTCGCCCTCCTCGCGATCGTGGGACACCGCGACGGTCCCGCCGGAGCGACGGAGCACGTCGGCGATGGCGTCCGCCTCGGCGACCGCGGCCGGCCCGTCGGTCTGGATCGTGAGCTGGGCCGCGCCGGGGGTCGGGGCCGCCAGGGCCAGGAGGGCATGGACGGCGGCCAGGGACGCGGCATCCATCAGCTCCATGATCGCCGGCTGTGCACCGGACGCGGTGACGGCGGCGGATGCCTCGGCCGCCGTGCGCACGTCGGCGAAGGTCGCGGCGATCGTGCACACCTCGCCCGGGACGAGGCGACGCAGCTTCAGCGTCGCCCCGACCACGACGCCGAGGGTGCCCTCGGAGCCGATGACGAGCGACGTCAGGTCCAGGCCCGTGACGCCCTTGACGGTGCGATGGCCGAGGTGCAGCAGCCGGCCGTCCGCGAGCACGACGTCCACGCCGAGCACCGCGTCGCGCACGACGCCGTACTTGGCGCACAGCAGCCCGCCCGCTCCGGTCGCGATGTTGCCGCCCACGGTCGAGATCGCACGGCTCGCGGGATCCGGCGCCCACCACAGTCCGTGCGCAGCGAGAGCGGCGTTGAGATCGGCGTTGAGGATTCCCGGCTCGACCACCGCGAGGAGGTCGTCCGGGCGCACCTCGAGGATGCGGTCCATGCCGCGCACCGACAGGGCGATCTCGCCGCGCCCCGCGTTGGCGCCGCCGGCAAGGCCCGTGCCGGCACCGCGGGTGACGACGGGTGTGCGCGTGCGGGTGGCGATGCGCAGCGTCTGCTGCACGTCCTCGATGCTCCGCGCGTTCACGACGGCGATCGGCACGCCCGATGCCGCGTGCCCGGACTTGTCGGCGCGGGCGGCCGCGAGCGAGGCGGGGGAGGTGTCGACGCGGTCGCCGAGTGCCTCGCGCAGCAGGGCGAGGGCGTCGGCGCCCGAGGTCACGACAGGCGCCTGCGACCCGCGACGAGCCCGGCGGTCACGGCGACGACGCCGAAGGCGAGGCCGATCCAGGCGTTGCCCATCGACCACCAGGCGGCGGTCGCGGACGCGTAGACGAGGAGCTCGACGAACGCGCGCACGAACGGGTGCACGGCGAACACGGCGCGCGGCGACACGAACAGCGCCCACAGGAGGATCGCGATCGCCGGGGCCGCGAGGCCGGCGACGATGTTCCACGGGAACGCCCACATCGTGAACCCCCACAGGGCGAGCGTGCCGATCGCGAAGATCTCGCACACGAACACGATCACGTCGATCGCCGAGAGCGGCGGACGGGTTCCCGGCGCCGGCTCGGCAGGGCGCGCGGGAGTGACGTTCGGCGTGTCGGACATGGCTTCCAGTCTACGGCGGCCCGCGCCCCCGGACCGCCGGACGATCGGCGCCCGTCAGTGCCCGGGACGGGGTGCTCAGTCGCCGGTGCCGGCCGGGGTCGTGGTACCCGCATCGTCAGGGACGGACACGCTGCCCGGCTCCGACGAGGTCTGCGCCGGGACCGCGCTCCGCTTGACGGCGCCCTTGCCGTTGCCGCTGCCCACGCCGGTGTTGCCGCCGTTGCCGTTTCCGGTGCCGTTCGTCGGCGTGCCGTTGCCTGTCGAGCCCCCGCTGCCGGTGTTGCCGCCGTTGCCGTTTCCCGTGCCGTTGGTGGGATTCCCGGTGTTTCCGGTATTGCCGTTGCCGTTGCCGTT
>Ga0160460_100742_pt1 | contig 15236 bp, 13 predicted proteins | sample HID1973M_E6MG_FD_108238 | JGI IMG/M metagenome (GOLD analysis project Ga0160460, IMG submission 108238) | Enriched mosquito-associated microbial communities from UW Madison campus, WI, USA - HID1973M_E6 MG | ecosystem: Host-associated > Arthropoda: Insects > Digestive system > Unclassified ... | reverse complement strand
GTGTTCGAACGCGTGATCTCGGCGATCGACGGCGGTGCGGCCGGCGCGATCCCCGTACTGCCGGTGGTCGACACCATCAAGCGCGTCGCGGGCGAGGAGATCGTCGCCGCGGTCGACCGCGCGGAGCTCGCCGCCGCGCAGACGCCGCAGGGCTTCAGGCGCGACGTCCTCGATGCGGCATATGCCGCCGCGTCCGCCGACTTCACCGACGACGCCGCCCTGGTCGCCGAGGCCGGGCACGCCGTGTCGGCCGTGCCGGGGCATCCGCTCGCCTTCAAGATCACCACGGCGGCCGACCTCGACCGCGCCCGGCACCTGATCACGGCGCCCGCCCTCCACCCCGCAGCGCACCTCGCCGCCGCCCCGCCGGCGCCCCGGGTGGGCGTGGGCACCGACGTGCACGCGTTCGGCGGCGAAGGGACGCTGTGGCTGGCGGGACTCGAATGGCCGGGCGAGGCGCCGCTCTCGGGACACTCCGACGGCGATGCGGTCGCCCACGCGATCGTCGACGCGCTCCTGGCCGCGGCCGGTCTCGGCGACATCGGGACGCACTTCGGCACCGATCACCCCGAGTACGCCGGCGCGCACGCCGGGGCGTTCCTCACGCGCACCGTCGCACTGCTCGGAGAGGCCGGCTGGCGGGTCGGCAACGTATCGGTGCAGGTGCAGGCGAACCGTCCGCGCTTCGCGGCGCGACGGGTCGAGTCGGAGCGCGCGCTGTCCGCCGCCCTGGGCGGCGCGCCGGTGTCGGTCTCGGCGACGACCACCGACGGCCTCGGCTTCACAGGACGTGCCGAAGGCGTATCGGCCTTCGCCGTCGCGCTCGTCGTGCCCGCGTGACCCGGCCGGGGGCGCCGGGAGTCAGAGTGCGCGCGTCATGAAGACCGAGAACGGGTCGAGCACGTAGTCCCCGAAGGGGCCGCAGAGCACGAAGCCCTCGCTCTCGTACAGACGCTGGGCCGGCGCGAAGTCCTCGGTGGTGCCGGTCTCCAGCCACAGGCTCGACATGCCGCGCCGCCGCGCATCGTCGACGATGTGGCGCACCAGCGCGCGGCCCGCCCCGGCGCCGCGGAAACGATCGTCCACGCGCATCGACTTGATCTCGCCGCGGTCGACGTCCAGCGCCTTGAGCGCACCCACTCCGGCCAGTTCGCCGTCGATCCAGGCCGTCCACACCGACAGCGACGGATGCCGGAGCGCCTCGATGTCGAGGGCATGCACGCTCTCGGGGGGAGAGGTGTCGTGCATCCCCGCGAGGTGGAAGGCGACCAGACGTCGTGTGGCGTCGCCGCTCAGGTCGTCGGTGCGGATCTCGATGGTGCGCTGCATGTCGCGCCCAGTGTGCCACGCGCCGATTTCGGCGTTGTTTCCGCGTGCGGCGGGCCTGTTCTCACGCCTCCACGGCGTACGGCGCGGGATCGCGCGGCGTGCGGGAGCCCCACGCGAGCAGAGCCAGACCCGCGGCGAGCACCACGAGCCCGACGATGGCCAGCGCCGAGAGCCGCTCGCCGAGCACGACGATGCCCAGGACGCTCGCCGTGAGCGGCTCGCCGAGAGTGAGGGTCGCAGCGGTGGCCGCGGTGAGTCCGCTGAGCCCCCAGGTGAACAGCACGTAGGCGACGGAGATGGTCGCCAGGCCCAGCCACAGCGACATCACCACCCCTGCGGTCGTGCCGAGCCAGGCGAGATCGACGAAGGGGAGGGCGAAAGCGCAGATGATCGCGGAGCTCGCGCCCATCGCTCCCACCACGGTGAAGGGGTCCCAGCCGTCGTCGAGCAGGCGTCGCTGTGCGTTGGCGATGATCGCGAACGAGGCCCCGGCGCCGATCGAGCCGAGCAGGCCCAGCGGATCGGTGCCGCCGGCCGTGCCGGCCTCGCCGCCGAAGCCGAGCAGCACGACGCCGATCGTCGCGAGGGCGGTGGCTTCCATCCAGGTGGGGGTCGGCATCCGTCGCGTCAGCGCCCATTCCAGCAGGCCCGCGAGGATCGGGGCGGAGCCGAGCGCGACGACGGTGCCGACCGCGACGCCGTTGCGCGCCGTGCCGAGGAAGAACAGGGGCTGGTAGAGGGCGAGACATGCGCCTGTCAGCACCATGAGCGACAGCGGACGGATGCCCCACGCGGGCCGCGGCGCGCCCGGGGGCCGGCGCCGCGCATGACGGGCGGCGAGGGAGAAGGCGATGATCGCCAGCCCGGTGCCGCCGATCACCATGCGCATCACGCCGATGGACAGCGGCGTCGTGCCCTCGGGGCCGAGCGCCTGCGATGTGCCGGTCGTCCCGAACAGCAGGGCGGCGGCGAGGACGGCGAGCACATGCACCCCCTGTTTATATCCGATTCGGCACCCTCCGCCGGCATGCCGCGTACAGGCGCACTCAGGGTCGGCGCGGTGCCCGCCGGTAGGCTGGTGCGGTGACGGTTCAGCTGTACGACACCAAGGCGCAGGCCCTGCGCGACTTCGTGCCCCTCGACCCCTCGAACGTCACCATCTACGTGTGCGGTCCGACCGTGCAGTCCGGGCCCCACATCGGGCATCTGCGGGGCGCGCTGAGCTTCGACATCCTGCGTCGCTGGCTCACCCATCGGTACGGGCGCGTCACGTTCGTGCGCAACGTCACCGACATCGACGACAAGGTCCTCGGCAACGCGACCGACGGCGAGCCGTGGTGGGCGCTCGCGTACCGCATGGAGCTCGAGTTCACCCGCGCCTACACCGCGATCGGCATCCTCCCGCCCACCTACGAACCGCGCGCCACCGCGTCGATCCCGCAGATGCAGGAGCTCATCGAGCGTCTCATCTCGACGGGGCACGCCTACGCCGCGGCAGAGGGAACGGACGCCGAGGGCGACGTCTACTTCGACGTCCGGTCGTGGGCCGACTACGGGTCGCTCACGAACCAGTCGCTCGACGCGATGGAACCGGCCGCCGACGCCGATCCGCGTGGCAAGCGCGACCCCCGCGATTTCGCCCTCTGGAAGGGCGCCAAGGCCGACGAGCCCGCGTCGGCGACCTGGGCCTCTCCGTGGGGGGCCGGGCGTCCGGGGTGGCACATCGAGTGCTCCGCGATGTCGCGTCGCTATCTCGGCCCCGAGTTCGACATCCACGGCGGCGGCCTCGACCTGCGCTTCCCCCACCACGAGAACGAGCTCGCACAGTCCACGGCGGCGGGTGACGGGTTCGCCCGGTACTGGGTGCACAACGGCCTCGTGACCGTCGGCGCGCAGAAGATGTCGAAGTCGTTGTTCAACTTCGTGCTCGCCGAGGACCTGCTGCGCGAGCGCGACCCCCTCGTGGTGCGCTACGCGCTCGCCGCGGCGCACTACCGCTCGAGCCTCGACATCACCACCTCGACGTTCGACGAGGCCGAGGCGGCCCTCGAGCGCGTCCGCACCTTCCTCGAGCGCGCGATCCGCACGCTGCGCGGCACGCAGGACGTGCGGTTGGATGCCGCGGTCCCGGCCGCGTTCGCCGCCGCACTCGACGACGACCTCGGCGTGCCCCAGGCGCTCGCGGTGCTCCACGAGACCGTGCGCGACGGCAACACGGCGCTCGACGCCGGCGACCGCGAGGCCGCACTGCGCGCCTTCGCCGACGTCGCGGTGATGTCGGGCGTGCTCGGCATCGATCCGCTCGACCCGCACTGGCGATCGACGGATGCCTCGGCCGAGGCATCCGCTCTCGACGCGCTGGTGCAGACGATGATCGCGCAGCGCGCCGACGCGCGCGCGGCGAAGGACTGGGCGGCGGCCGACCGCATCCGCGACGCGATCGCGGCGGCCGGCATCGCCCTCGAAGACGGTCCCGACGGGACGCACTGGAGTGTCGCCGACGCTCCTCGCCCGGCGGAGAGCAACTGACGGGGCCGCGCCCCGCATGAAGGAGAACTGATGGCGAAGCCAGGACGCCCCGGCGCCAGCAAGGGCAACAAGAAGGGCCCCACCAAGGGCACCGGCGGCAAGAACAAGCGGTCCCTCGAGGGTCGGGGTCCTACCCCCAAGGCGGAGGACCGCGCGTGGCACCCCGCAGGAAAGCGCAAGGCGGCCGCTGAGCGGTACGCGGCCGCCGGTGGCACCGGCAAGCCCGGGCAGTCGGCACCGCGTGGGTCCCGCCCCGGCAAGAAGGACGACGACACCGAGACCGTCACCGGCCGCAACTCGGTGCTTGAGGCGCTGCGCGCCAAGATCCCCGCGACGGCGTTCTACATCGCCCAGCGGGTCGAGATGGACGACCGGGTCAAGGAGATGCTCGCGATCGCCACCAACCGCGGCATCCCGGTGCTCGAGGTGACGCGTCCCGAGCTCGACCGCATGGCGGGCTTCGACGGCGTGCACCAGGGCGTCGCGCTGAAGGTGCCGCCGTACGAGTACGCGCACCCGCAGGACCTGCTCGAGAAGGTGATCGACGCGGGCCAGACCCCGCTCTTCGTCGCGCTCGACGGCATCACCGATCCGCGCAACCTCGGCGCGATCCTCCGCTCGACCGCCGCGTTCGGCGGACACGCGGTGATCGTGCCGCAGCGCCGCTCGGCGAGCGTCAACTCGGCCGCGTGGAAGACCAGTGCCGGGGCGGCGGCGCGCGTGCCGGTGGCGCTCGCATCCAACCTCACGGCGATGCTCAAGGACTTCAAGAAGCAGGGTGTGTTCGTGCTCGGCCTCGACGGCGGCGGTGACGTCTCGCTCCCTGCGCTCGAGCTCGCCGACCGCCCTGTGGTGATCGTGGTCGGGTCCGAGGGCAAGGGGCTGTCGAGGCTGGTCACCGAGACCTGCGACCAGGTGGTCTCGATCCCGATCTCGTCGAGCACCGAGTCGCTCAACGCGGGAATCGCGGCATCCGTCGCCCTGTACCAGGTCTCGACGCTGCGCAACGCGCCGCCCGCCTGAGTCCCCGCGTGACGGCGAAGGAATGACGCCGTCCGTCGCACGTTCATCCACGCAGAGCCGGCGCGCGCCGGCCACATCACACGTCGAAAGGCAGCACATGGCACGCATCGCCGTCATCGGAGGCTCCGGCTACGCCGGCCGTCACATCGTCGCCGAGGCGGTGAGCCGCGGCCACAGCGTTCTGTCGATCGCTCGCCGCATCCCCGCCGAGCGCCACGCGGGGGCCATCTACATCGAAGGCTCGCTGACCGACGTCCCCGACCTTCTCGCGCAGATCGAGGGAGTGGACGTGGTGGTGTCGGCCGTCGCGCCGCGCGGCGACATGCAGGGCCTCGTGCGTCCGAACATCTCCGCGCTCGCCTCGCTGCTGCCCGACGGCGTGCGCCTCGGCGTGATCGGCGGCGCCGGCGGCAGCCTCGTCACCGCGGGTGGCGAGCGGGTCGTCGACCTCCCTTCCTTCTCCGAGGACTACAAGGCGGAAGCCCTCGAGGCGATCGGCGTGCTGGAGGACCTCAAGGAGGCGCCCGAGTCGCTGGACTGGTTCTACATCCATCCCGCCGGCGGTTTCGGCGCGTACAACCCCGGTGAGCGCACCGGCGAGTACCGGGTCGGCGGCGACGTGATCGTCACCGACGCCGAAGGGGAGTCGTACATCTCGGGCGAGGACCTCGCCGTCGCGATCGTGGACGAGATCGAGAACCCGCAGCACCCGCGCAAGCGGTTCACCGTCGGGTACTGACCGACGCGAACGCGAAGGGGCGGGTCTGCGCGGCAGACCCGCCCCTTCGCGCATGCCGGTGCGGCTCGCCTCACACGAGGTCGCGCCAGTCGATGTCGTCCTCGTCGTCGTCGATCACCGGGTTGGGCGAGGTGATGATCGAGAGCGAGACGGTCTCGGTCGGCGGACCCATCAGGGTCGCCTCGTCGCGGCGGTGGCGCAGCACGTTGTCGATGTAGCTCGTCAGCGCCTCGGCCAGCGGAACGGACTTGCCCTTGGCCTGCGACAGGTACCAGCGATGCTCGAGCAGCTGGTGGAACACCTCGGCCGGCTCGAGCTTCGAGCGCAGGTCCCACGGGATCGCCTTCACCACCGGTTCGAAGACGCGGGTGAGCCACTCGTGGGCGACCATCTCCTCGTCGTCACCGAGTCGCGAGATGCGCACGCGGAACTCGTCCAGGTCGTTGAGCAGGCGCCGCGCCTGGTTCTCCTCGACGTCGAGGCCCGTCAGTCGCAGCAGGCGGCGCTGGTGGTGCCCCGCATCCACCACCTTGGGCTGGATCGAGACGCGTGTGCCGTCCGTGGTCGCCTGGATGGACATCTCGCCGATGTCGAACCCGAGATCGTTGAGCCGCTGCACGCGCTCGGTCAGCCGGTAGGCCTCGTCCGCACGGAAGGTCTCCTCGTCGGTGAGCGCCGCCCACAGCGAGTGGTAGGCCGACACGATGCCGTCGGCGATCGCGATGGCGTCGACGCCCCCTTCGAGACGGCCGCCGGCCTCGAGGTCCATGATCTCGCCCGCGATGTTCGTGCGGGCGACGTCGAGATCGTGCGCACGCTGACCGGGTGTGAGCCCGCTCTCGTGCAGCTCGCCCGTCTCGGCGTCGACCAGGTACGCGGCGAAGGCGCCTGCGTCGCGCCGGAACAGCGTGTTCGACAGCGAGACGTCGCCCCAGAAGAAGCCGACGTTGTGCAGACGCACCAGCAGGAGCGCGAGCGCGTCGACCAGGCGCGTGGCGGTGTCGGGGCGCAGCACCTGCGTGAACAGCGCCCGGTAGGGGAGCGAGAACTTCAGGTGCGCGGTCACGAGGGCCGCCGGGAGCGGCTCGCCCGCGGCATCCGTGCGCCCGGCGATCACCGCGACGCGCTCGACGCACGGGACGTCCAGACGGGCGAGGTTGCCGAGCATGTCGTACTCGCGCTGGGCCATGGCCTGGGTGGTCTCCTTGATCGCGACCACGCGGCCCGAGAGGTTCGCGAACCGCACCAGGTGGCGCGAGATGCCCTTGGGCAGGAAGACGATGTGGCTCGAGGGCCATTCGCCCAGCGGCGTCGACCACGGCAGTGTCAGCAGACCCGGATCGACGCTCGAGGCGGTGATGCTCAGGGCGTCAGGCACGTCCCCTCCTGGAAAACGAGCGACGGCGCGGGGGGATGTTGGTCCCACCCGCGCCGTCGCGAACGAATCAGCGGTTACGCCGCGGCGATCGCCTTGTCGGTGAGGCGCTCGCCCGACTCGATGTCGAACACGTGGACGTGTCCGGGCACCGGCGCCAGCGTGACCTTGTCGCCCGCGATCGGGTGACGACGGCCGTCGACACGCGCGACGATGTCGGTGCGCTTGCCCGCGACGTCGGTGTGGCCGTACAGGTAGCCGTCGGCGCCGAGCTCCTCGACGAGGTCGACGGTGACCGTGAGGCCCTTGCCGTCGGCCGGAGCGACCTGGATGTCCTCGGGGCGCACGCCGATGGTGACCTCCGAGCCGTGCGCCTTGCCGAGCGTGTCGGCCTCGACGCCCACGACCGAGTCGCCGAACTGCACGCCGCCCTCGGCGATGTGCGCCGGGAACAGGTTCATGGCGGGCGAGCCGATGAAGCCGGCGACGAACACGTTGTTCGGCTTCTCGTAGAGGTCGCGCGGGCTGCCGACCTGCTGCAGGAGGCCGTCCTTGAGGACCGCGATGCGGTCGCCCATGGTGAGGGCCTCGGTCTGGTCGTGGGTCACGTAGACGGTCGTGACGCCGAGGCGGCGCTGCAGCGACGCGATCTGCGTGCGGGTCTGGACACGGAGCTTGGCGTCGAGGTTCGACAGCGGCTCGTCCATGAGGAACACCTGGGGCTGGCGGACGATCGCGCGGCCCATGGCGACACGCTGACGCTGACCACCCGAGAGGGCCTTCGGCTTGCGGGTGAGGTACTCCTCGAGGTCGAGGAGCTTGGCCGCCTCGAGAACGCGAGCGGCGCGCTCCTCCTTGCCGACGCCGGCGATCTTGAGCGCGAAGCCCATGTTCTCGGCGACCGTCATGTGCGGGTACAGCGCGTAGTTCTGGAAGACCATCGCGATGTCGCGGTCCTTCGGGGGGACGTCGGTGACGTCACGGTCGCCGATCAGGATGCGGCCCGAGTTGACCTCTTCGAGGCCGGCCAGCATACGCAGCGACGTAGACTTTCCGCAGCCCGAGGGGCCGACGAGAACCAGGAACTCGCCATCGGCGACCTCGAGGTTGAGCTTGTCCACAGCGGGGCGAGTGCCCCCGGGGTACAGACGAGTTGCGTTGTCAAACGTGACGGACGCCATGTTCTCTTCTCCTTCACCGGCAGGTACGTGCCGGACGATCCGTAGTGATGGAATGAGCGGGGGCTTACCCGCACGCCCGCCATCGGGCGCACGAACAGTATGACACGGCGCGCGCGGAGCTTGCGTCTGGGCATTTCCCAGGGTGGCTGACTAGCATCGTGGACGGCCGCTTTCCCGTTTGGCCCCGCCGGATCACCGGCACGCTTTCCGCCCCGAGAGGTTCCATGTCGAGCGACGAGTCACAGAACGCCGCGCCCAGCGAGCGCCGCGACGCGGTGCGCGAGAAGGCGCAGCAGGTGAAGGCGCGCCAGTCCCGCGCGCGTCTGATCCGACGGACGTCGCTCGTCGCGGTGGCCGTGGCATTCGTGGCCGTCATCGCCGTGGTGGTGACCTGGACCGTCTCCTCGAGCGCCTCGAAGCCGACCATGAGCCCCCAGAAGGGCGTCGACGGCGGGTTCGTCGTGACCGATGTCCGCGGCGGAGGGGTCGCAGGCGAAGATCCGGAATCCAACGGCTCGGTCGACGGCGAGGCCACCACGACCCCCGATGCCGAGCCCACGCCGACGCCGACGCCGACGGCGTCGGACACGACGGCGGTCGACATCCGGGTGTACGTCGACTACCTCTCGACGGGCTCGCGCGAGTTCCAGCTCGCGAACACGAAGCAGCTGTCGCAGTGGGTCGACAACGGCGCCGCGACGCTGACGTATTACCCGGTCGCCATGCTCACCGCCAAGTCGAACGGCACGAAGTACTCCCTCCGCGCGGCCGGCGCCGCCGCATGCGTGGCGCAGCACTCGCCCGATTACTTCTTCGCGTTCAACGACGCGCTGCTGCGGCAGCAGCCCGAGGTCGACTCCGACGGCCTCAGCAACGAGGAGCTCGCCGCCCTCGCGATCGCGACAGGCGTCGACGGGCCAAAGGTCGTGCGCACCTGCATCGAGGACCAGGCGTACGCCTCGTGGGCGAAGACGGCGACCGAGCAGGCGCTCAAGGAGCTTCCCGGCACCGACGGCGTCGCCCTCACGGGAACCCCCATGGTCCTCGTCAACGGCACGCAGTACGTGGGCAGGCTCGATGACCCCAAGGAGTTCGCGCAGTTCGTGCTGACGGTCGCGAGCGACGCCTACTACAAGGCCAGCCCGACACCGACGCCCACGCCCACCCCCTGACGGGCTGCCTGCGCGGGCGCCGCTAGACTGGACGCTCTGCCGACTTGGCGCAATTGGTAGCGCACCGTACTTGTAATACGGGGGTTACGGGTTCGAGTCCCGTAGTCGGCTCCAGTTCCGGGACCCGTAGCCGAAGGAAGCCTCTCGCGACCGACCGCGGCCCCGCGGCCAGGAGAGGATGGATCGGGTGACCGAGCGCCGCCTGCCCGTGTGGATCGGCATCGGCGGCGCCGCGCTCATCGGCGTCCTCACCGCCGTGCAGGCGCGCATCAACGGGCAGCTCGGCGTCCGCATCGGCGACGGGTTCGCCGCCGCCGTGATCTCGTTCGGCTCCGGGTTGATCGTCGTCATGGTGCTTTCGGCTGCGCTGCCGCAGGGACGGCGGGGCTTCGGGGCGCTGATCGCGGGGCTGCGGGGCAGGCGCATCCCGCTCTGGATGCTGTGCGGCGGCGTCGCCGGTGCGCTCTCGGTCGCCACTCAGTCGCTGGCGGTCGGCATCATCGGGGTCGCGCTGTTCACCGTCGGTGTCGTCGCCGGCCAGACGGTGAGCGGACTGCTCCTGGACCGCGCCGGGATCGGCCCTGCGGGCGTGGTCGCGGTCACCCCGGCGCGCCTGGTCGGCGGTGTGCTCGCGGTGCTCGCCGCGGCCGTGTCGCTGGCCGGCGGCGTGCATGCGCCGCTGGTCCTCCTCGTGCTGCCGTTCCTGGTGGGTGCGGGCATCGCGTGGCAGTCCGCGGTCAACGGCCGGCTGCGCCAGCGCGTGGGCACGCCGCTGACGGCGACACTCGTGAACTTCATCGGCGGCACCGCCGTGCTCGGTGTGGCCGAGCTCGTCCACACCGCGATCGCCGGCCCGCCGACGTCGTATCCGTCGGACCCGTGGCTGTACCTGGGCGGCGTGATCGGCGTGACGTACATCTTCCTCGCCGCGGCACTCGTGCCCTACACCGGCGTCCTGCTGCTGGGCCTGGGCACGGTGGTCGGCCAGGTGATCACCTCCGTTCTCATCGACGCCGTCTGGCCGACCGCCGCCGCACCGACGCTCGGGCCGTCCCTGCTCATGTCGACGCTCGCGATCCTCTCGGTCGTCGTGGCCGCCGTGCCGTGGAGACGGGTGCCGCGTCGCGGACGCTGACAGCGGTCCCGACACCACCCGCCCCGCGTCCCGGGGTGGCATGCTGAGACCGTGCCGAAGGGGTCGCAGCCGAGCCGCACCCGTGCGCCGCGCGCCCGCGGCGCACGACCGCACGACCGCGCCGGCGCGCGACCCGTGCTGACGCCGGAGGACCTCGCCGGCATCGACCGGCTTCTCGCGCCGACCGATCGCCACCTCGCCGTGGACTATCCGGGCGACGACGGCGCTCGCCAGCCTGTGCACACGGTCTACGTCCCTGTCGATCGCTTCACCCCGGCGCTCCCCGGCCGGTGGGGGGCGGCGGCACTGGAGGCCGTCGCCGCTCAGGGAGGGATGCACGCGGTGGTGCGCGACCTCGGTGCGCCCGAGTCGTCGGCGGCCGGCGTCGCCGCCTTCGTCGGGGCCAAACTCGTGTCGGAGCCGATCGAGGACCTGCGGCTGGACGTGGAGGACGGCTACGGCGATCGTGGCGACGACGTCGAGGACACCGATGTCCGCCGTGCCGCCGAGCACCTCCTCGACGCCATCGCGACACGTGCCGCTCCGCCCTTCTTCGGGCTTCGCTTCAAGGGCCTCGAGCGGGCGACGCGGGGCCGCGGCATCCGGTCTCTCGACATCTTCCTGTCGGCGCTCCTCGCCGGCGGAGACCTGCCGGACGGCCTCATGCTCACGCTGCCGAAGGTCAGCACCGTGGCGCAGGTGGAGGCGATGGCCGGCCTGTGCAGCCGCCTCGAAGACCGCCACGGCCTGGCACCGGGGCGTCTGCGGTTCGAGATGCAGGTCGAGACACCCCAGATCGTCCTCGGAGCGGACGGGACTTCGCCCCTGGCGCGGGCGATCCGCGCGTCGGGCGGCCGGCTGAGCGGGCTGCACTACGGCACTTACGACTACAGCGCGGCGCTCGGCATCGCTGCGCCGTACCAGTCGCTGGAACATCCGGCGGCGGACCACGCGAAGAGCGTCATGCAGGTGGCTGCGGCGCAGACGGGCGTGCGGCTGTCGGACGGATCGACCAACATCCTGCCCGTGGGCGATGCGGCTGCGGTGCGTGCGGCGTGGCGCCTGAGCGCCCGGCTGACCCGTCGTTCGCTGGAGCGCGGCTTCTTCCAGGGGTGGGACCTGCATCCGGCGCAGCTCGTCCCGCGATTCGTCGCCAACGCGCTGTTCTACCGCGAGGGCTTCGCGCCCGCGGCCGCGCGGCTGCGCGACCACGCGACCGGCGCCGCCGGCGCGACGCTGGACGAGCCGGCGACCGCCCGTGCGCTCGCCGCGTTCGTGGCCCGAGCGATCGCGTGCGGCGCGGTCGCCGAGAGCGAGCTGACGGACGCCTCGGGCCTCGACCTCGCGGCGCTCACCGCGCTCGCGCATCCCGCGCACCCCACGATCGAGGAGCACCCATGAGCTACCACACGCCGCGCGGAGGCCTGCCGCCCCAGACCGCTCTGCTCACCGACCGCGCCGTCGTGAAGCAGGCGTACACCTTCATCCCGAAGGGCGTGCTGCGCGACATCGTCACGAGCAGCCTCCCGGGGTTCACGAACACGCGTTCCTGGATCCTCGCGCGTCCGGTCGCGGGCTCGGCGACGACGTTCGCCCAGCTGATCGTCGAGATCGGACCCGGCGGCGCCGCCGCGAAGCCCGAGCCGGAGGACGGCGTCGAAGGTGTCGTGTTCGTCACCGCCGGGGCGCTGACGCTCCTGCTCGAGGGGGAGCGGCACGTGCTCGAGCCGGGCGGCTACGCCTTCCTCGCCCCCGGCGCGGACTGGTCGCTCGCCAACCACGCCGGCGAGCCCGCGAGCTTCCACTGGATCCGCAAGGCGTACGAGCCGGCAGCGGGGGTGGGCACGCCCGCGTCCTTCGTCACACGCGATCAGGACGTCGAGCCGCAGGCGATGCCCGACACGGACGGCGCCTGGGCGACGACCCGTTTCGTCGACCCCGACGACCTGTCGCACGACATGCACGTCAACATCGTCACGTTCCGGCCCGGCGGCTCGATCCCGTTCGCCGAGACCCACGTCATGGAGCACGGCCTGTACGTGCTGCAGGGCAAGGCGGTCTACCGGCTCAACGACGACTGGGTCGAGTGCGAGGCCGGCGACTACATGCTGCTGCGGGCCTTCTGCCCGCAGGCGTGCTACGCCGGCGGACCCGCGCCGTTCCGGTACCTGCTCTACAAGGACGTCAACCGGCAGATCCGTCTCACCGGGCGCGGGTGAGGGGGAGGGTTCGTGAGCGAGCGGATGCCCCGGCTCGACCTCGTCTTGCGCGGCCGCCGGGTACTCGCAGAGGGCCGCTTCGAGCCGTACGAGATCGGCGTCGCCCGCGGCGCGATCGCGGCGATCGAGCCGCTGGGCGCCGGGCTCGACGCGCGCGAGATCATCGAGCTGCACGACGACGAGACGCTCCTGCCCGGGCTCGTCGACACGCACGTGCACGTCGACGAGCCCGGACGCACGGAATGGGAGGGGTTCGCGTCGGCGACGAAGGCCGCCGCCGCGGGTGGCGTCACGACCATCATCGACATGCCGATCAACAGCATCCCGCCCACGGTCTCGGTCGAGGCGCTCGAGATCAAGCGTCGTTCGGCGCGGCGGCAGGCGTTCGTCGACGTCGGATTCTGGGGTGGGGCGATCCCCGGCGGCACGCGAGACCTCCGCCCGCTGCACGACGCCGGCGTGTTCGGGTTCAAGTGCTTCCTGCTGCCCTCGGGAGTGGAGGAGTTCCCGCCCCTCGACGTCGATGAGATGGAGCGCGACCTGGCCGAGATCGCCGGATTCGACGGCCTGCTCATCGTCCACGCCGAGGACGCGGCGACGATCGAGCGCGCTCCGTACGCCGGCGGCGCCCGCTACGACCGGTTCCTCGCCTCCCGGCCGCGCCGCGCGGAGGACATCGCGATCGCCGAGGTGATCGATCGCGCTCGCCGCACCGGCGCGCGTGTGCACATCCTGCACCTGTCGTCGTCCGATGCGCTCCCGCTGATCGCCGCGGCCAGGCGGGAGGGGGTGCGCTTGACGGTCGAGACGTGCCCGCACTACCTGACGCTGACCGCCGAAGACGTGCCCGACGGCGCGACAGCCTTCAAATGCTGCCCGCCGATCCGCGAGGCGGAGAACCGCGAACGCCTCTGGGAAGGTCTCCTCGACGGAACGATCGACAGCATCGTCAGCGATCACTCACCCGCCACACTCGACCTCAAAGACCCGGTCGGGGGCGATTTCGCCGTCGCGTGGGGCGGTGTCTCGTCGCTGCAGCTGGGGCTGCCCGTGGTCTGGACCGATGCGCGGCAGCGACGCATCCCGCTCCAGAAGGTGGTGGAATGGATGTCGGCGCGTCCGGCGGCCCTCGCGGGCCTGGCCCGCAAGGGCAGGATCGCGCTCGGCTTCGACGCCGACCTGTCGGTGTTCGCACCCGACGACCGGTTCGTCGTCGACGTCACCCGTCTGCACCACAAGAATCCGCTCTCGCCGTACGACGGCCGCGCCCTGACCGGCGTCGTGCGCGAGACGTTCCTGCGCGGCGAGCGGGTCGACGACGCCGAGCCCCGCGGTCGCCTCCTGCGCCGCGGCGCGGCCTGAGGGCCGCGCGGGCGGCTCCGGCCGCGTCGAACGTGAAGCGATACGGAAGAAGAGTGTGAGATGTCGGCAGACCCCTACGGCAGCGGTGCAGAAGTCCTCGAGGCGGAGGACGACCTGCGTTCGCTGATCACTCCGCGCCCCGTGCGCCACCGCGCGGTCGACCCGTCGATCGCGCGCTCCTGGCTGCTCGTGCCGGGCACGCGCCCCGAGTCGTTCGACGACATGGCGGTCTCCCGCGCCGACGCGGTCGTGCTCGACATCGAGGATGCCGTCGACCCGAGCAACAAGCCGCAGGCGCGGCAGGACGTGGCCGACTGGCTCCGTGGCGGCGGTCGCGCCTGGGTCCGCGTCAACGACGCCCTGAGCCCGTTCTGGGCGGACGACCTCGCGGCGCTCGCGGGCATCCCGTCGCTCCTGGGCATCATGCTGGCCAAGACCGAGTCCCCGGATCAGGTGACGAGCTCGTTCGACCGCCTCGGCGGCAACGTGCCGGTGGTGGCGCTCATCGAGTCCGCACTGGGCATGGAGGACGCCGCGCACATCGCACGCGCCCGGGGCGCGTTCCGGCTCGCCTTCGGCAGCGGTGACTTCCGCCGCGACACCGGGATGAGCGCGGATGCCGAGGCGATGGCGTACCCGCGGGCACGTCTGGTCGTCGCCAGCCGTGTGGGCGACCTTCCGGGCCCGATCGACGGCCCGACCGTCGGCAACAGCATGCCGACGCTGCGGGAGCACTCCGCGATCACCGTGTCGATGGGCATGACCGGCAAGCTGTGCCTCGCCGCCGAGCAGGCGCCCGTCATCAACGAGGTCATCTGCCCGACGCCGAGCGAGGTGCTGTGGGCGCTGGACTTCCTGGCCGACTTCGAGGGTCGCGGTCGCGTGGTCCGCGACGGCAGCGACTTGCCTCGCCTCGGCCGGGCGCAGAAGATCGAGAAGCTGGCTCTCGCGTTCGGGGTGCACCCGACCTCGTGACCGGCGTCGCCGCGGGACGCACCATCGAAGGGACCACGACATGGCCGAGGACATCCGACTGAACGAGGGCGACCCGAACCCGGGCTTCGCGCTGCCCGACTCCACGGGCGCCGTCGTGCGCCCCGAGGACTTCGCGGGCCGGCGCCTCGTCGTCTACTTCTACCCGGCCGCCTTCACGCCCGGCTGCACGACCGAGG
>Ga0160460_100736_pt1 | contig 15381 bp, 8 predicted proteins | sample HID1973M_E6MG_FD_108238 | JGI IMG/M metagenome (GOLD analysis project Ga0160460, IMG submission 108238) | Enriched mosquito-associated microbial communities from UW Madison campus, WI, USA - HID1973M_E6 MG | ecosystem: Host-associated > Arthropoda: Insects > Digestive system > Unclassified ... | reverse complement strand
TAGCTCTTGTCAAGCGGCTGCTTGGCAAACCGTACTTCACCTTCCGGGCCTTCCGAACGATAAATATCCGCGCACCGCACCGAACCGCCTGCTACCCCCAGACCCAGCCCCGTCGAAATGCAGAGCAATCTTTTTATTAACGGCTGCATGCCAGAATCTCCTGACCTTGGGAAAAAGACTAGCACGCCGGAAATTTAAAAGGTATCCGATTAATATCATCCAAGCGGATGCCCCCGGTGGAGGGGTTTTCCAGCGCAGGCACCCTGTTGGAATGAGCGGTCACCCAATTGGGGGCCGCCCAAGCCGCTAACCCGGGCCCAACTCGGCCCATTCCAGCCAGAAAAGCCCCCGGTAATGTCAAGACAATGCTCATCCGTTCGACCGATGGTGCAAGTGACCTCAATGCATAAATCATTACCTACACATTCTGGACAGCGCGGAGCTGCCAGATGAAGAGTAAAAAATACATATGAAAGCCGGCTCAGCCGGCGGTGGAGGTGGATAGAGGACCACAATCCACCGGGTGACCCTGGAAAACCGGGGCCCCGGGGCGTCTGGGAGGACGCTTCAAGGCTTGTGGCGGGTCTGACAATTCGAGCCAGCGGCCTGGTGCCGCAGAAATCCTGCTGACTGCGATTCGCCGTGAAGTCATTGGCGCGCCCCCGCGCCTGAACGGACGGCGTTCGCCCGGATAATCCCGATCATGCAACGCGATTTTTCGCGGGTGCATTATCTCTGCCCGCCTTTAACGGGCAGACGGGTGGCTTCGTTTTGGCGTTTTGAAGTGCCGGCTTAAACAAGAGGACAATAATAATGAGCTCCACGGGTCTTGCGCAGACGGGCGAAGAGAAAATCAACGAGCGAATTAACGAGGGCCGCCGCGGCTTTTTCAGGCGAAGCGCGGTGGGTGCCGGTTCGGCAATCCTGGTCGAGGCCGCCTCGGTACCGCCAGCCATCGCGAAGGACAGCGAAGACGGCCCGGCCAGCCCGTCCACGCGCCCGTTTATCGAAGTGCTGCCGGTGCCCATGATCAAGCAGCCGCTTGCCGCCCTCAGCCCGGCGCCCGCCATTACTCGTGGCGACGGGGAATGCGGGCGCGACGATCACCAGCGCTGGGGCGATTTCGAACCCGTGAAGCTCTACGAGTTGCACGTGAAGGAGGCGCTGCACTCCTTCCACCGCGACCTGCCGACCCAGCCGGTCTGGGGCTACGACGGCATCGTGCCGGGCCCGACCTTCGTGGCGCGCTACAACGAGCCGGTGCTGGTCCGCATCCACAACGACCTGCCGGCCAACCATATCGGCTGGGGCTCGCCCGAGATCACGACCCATCTGCACAACCTCCACACGGCGTCGGAGAGCGACGGCTTCACCGGCGACTACTACAGCGCCACCCGCTACGGCCCCACGCTGACCGGCCCCGGCCGCTATCGCGACCACCACTACCCGAACTGCTACGCCGGCTACGACGCCTATCCGCTCACGCACGGCGACTCGCGCGAAGCGATGGGCACGCTCTGGTATCACGACCATCGCCTCGACTTCACCGGCCCGAATGTCTACCGCGGCCTGTCCGGCTTCTACCTGCTGTTCGACGCGCTGGACTCGGGCGACGAGAACGACCCGAATCCGGAGGCGCTGCGCCTGCCCAGCGGCGTGGGCGAGTACGACATCCCGCTGGTCATCCAGGACCGCCGCTTCGACAGGAAGGGGATGCTGTACTTCGACCCGTTCAACTCCGACGGCCTGCTCGGCGACAAATTCCTCGTCAACGGCAAGATCCAGCCGCTGTTCGAGGTGGAGCGCCGCAAGTACCGCTTCCGCATCCTCGACGGCGGCCCGGCGCGCTTCTACGAGCTGTATCTCCAGTACAAGAACGCCGACCAGGAGTTCACCTACATCGCCAACGACGGCAACCTGCTGCCGGCGCCGCTGGCGATGAAGAAGGTCCGCCTCGGCGTGGCCGAGCGGGCCGATATCGTGATCGATTTTTCGAAGTACCCGCTCGGCAGCCAGCTCTTCCTGGTCAACAAGCTGCAGCAGGACGACGGCCGCGGCCCGGACGACAAGCTGCTCGACAAGCCGGTCCAGCTGCTGCGCTTCGACGTGAAGGCCGAGGCCAGGCGTCCCGACAACAGCCGCGTGCCGGCCCGGCTGCGCGAGCTGCCGCCCATCCCGTCGGCTGCCGACCTGAAGAAGCTGCGCACCCGCGAATTCGAGTTCGACCGCTCCAACGGCGGCTGGACCGTCAACGGCCAGTTCTTCGACATCAGCAAACCGGCCGCGCAGGTGAAGCGTGGCAGCGAGGAAGTCTGGGTACTCAAGGGCAAGGGCGACTGGCACCACCCGGTGCATATCCATTTCGAGGAGGGCCGCATCCTCTCGCGCAATGGCAAGGCGCCGCCGGCCCACGAGGCCGGGCGCAAGGACGTGTACGTGCTGGTGCCGGGCGAGGAGATCCGGGTCTTCCTGCGCTTTCGCGACTACGAGGGCAAGTACCTGATGCATTGCCATAACGGCATGCATGAGGACCACGCGATGATGGTCCGCTACGACGTGGTGCCCTGACATGAACCGAAACGCTGCCAACTTCGCCGCCACCTTCGCCGCCAACCTCGCCGCCATGTTCCGCGAACCCTGCCACGGAGCCCGACCATGAACGCCCGACGCGCACTGCTGATGGCCTTGTCCGCCGCGGCGCTGATGCCCGCCGCCGCGGGTGCCCGCACCCCGATCCAGCCCGGCCGCACCGGCCCGCGCGCAGGGTACTTTCCCAACGCCGTCTTCGAGACGCACGACGGCCGCAAGGTCCGCTTCTACGACGACGTGGTGCGCGGGCGGCTGGTGGTCTTCAACATGATGTACACCGCCTGCGCCGGCATCTGCCCGCCCAACACGGCCAACCTGATGGCCGTGCGCGACGCGCTGGGCAACCGCGTCGGCCGCGACGTCCACCTCGTCTCGCTGACCCTGCAACCCGAGACCGACACCCCCGCCGCGCTGGCCGCCTATGCCCGCCAGTACGGCACGGGCCCGGGCTGGACCTTCCTGACCGGCCAGCGCGCCGACATGGAACAGGTGCGCCGCAAGCTCGGCTTCTACGACACCGATCCCGCCGAGGACGGCCGCCTCTCGCGCCATACGGGCATGGTGGCCATCGGCAACGAACGGCTGGACCGCTGGTGCATGATGCCGGCGCTCACGCCCCACAAGATGATCGCGCACGCGATCCTCAACATGGCCTGAGCCGGAGGCTCGGGCTTCACGCAACGGGAGACGGCAACAGCGAAGAACACCGGCCAAGGACAGTCGCGACAACAAAACAACGCAAACGGGTAGACGCGCAGCGCTTCGATAACGACGGCGATCCCAGGCCAACGAGCCGGGGGCAAGCCGCGCGGGGCGATGCTCAATGGGGGCAGGGGTCATGGATCAAAGCGATCGGGAAGGCAGGGGACGCGAGGACGGCCGGCACGTGCCGCCGCCGTCCGGCAGCAAGTTCAGGGCGAGGGCACGCCTGCGCGCGGCCCGCCGCGCCACGCGCTGGGCGCTGCTCGGCCTGGTCGGCACGGTGGTGGCCTTGCCGGTGGTGCATATCGGCTGGCTCAAGGCGGAGGCGCCGGTGGTCATCCTGCCGCCGGCACGGCCGCTGGGCTCGCTCAAGACCGTGAAGGTGCCGGGCCCGACCGAGGCGGAACTGGCCGAGTTCGTGGCCGACAAGACCGCCGCGATCCAGCTCGGCAAGGCGCTTTTCTGGGAGTCGCGCGTGGGCAGCGACAACAAGACCGCCTGCGCGACGTGCCACTTCCACGCTGGCGCCGACAACCGCGTGACCAACCAGATGAACCCGGCCCAGCTCGCCGGCGATACCGTCTTCAATACCGGCGGCACCTGGGCCGGTCCCAACTACAAGCTGACCGCGGCCGACTTCCCGCTCACGCGCCATGCCGACATCGACGACGCCGGCACCATCGTCGCCGACAACAATGACGTGGCCGGCTCGCAGGGCGTCTTCGCGGCAGCCTTCGACGACGTGGCCGCCAACGGCAAGAAGGACGCCTGCACCGGCGTGGACGATGCCCTCGGCCACGGCGGCACCGGCTTCTCGGTGGGTGGCGTCAACGTGCGCCGCGTGACCGGCCGCAACGCGCCGAGCGTGATCAACGCGGTGTTCAACTTCCGCAATTTCTGGGACGGCCGGGCCAACAACGTCTTCAACGGCGGCGACCCGTTCGGCATGCGCAACCCCCAGCCGCTGGCGTGGAAGGTGCAGGGCGGCACGCTGCAGAACGTCGCGGTGACGCTGTCGTCGTCGTCGCTGGCCTCGCAGGCCGCCGGCCCGCCGATGTCGAACGTGGAAATGAGCTGCGCGGGCCGCGCCTTCATCGACCTCGGCAAGCGCCTGCTCGACGAGAAGATCCTGAAGGACCAGGTCATCGCGCCGTCCGACGGCGTGCTCGGTGCCTACGCTGCCAAGCCGCCGACCTACTCGCAGCTGATCCGCAAGGCGTTCCGCCCCGAGTACTGGGCGTACGCCGGCGACCTCACGCTGCCGGGCTCGGTCGCGCTGAACTTCCAGAGCATGGACCTGCCGGGCCAGCGCACCGCCAATGAAAAGGCGCGCGACCGGCTGCCGCGCCCCGCGAAGTTCGTGACCAACCAGATGGAAGCCAACTTCGCGCTGTTCTTCGGCATCGCCGTGCAGATGTACGAGTCGACCCTCATCTCCGACGACACGCCGTTCGACCGCTTCGCCGAAGGCGACCGCACGGCGCTGAACGCGCAGCAGCAGCGCGGCCTGAAGATCTTTCAGGAGCAGGGCAAGTGCCTGGGCTGCCATAGCGGACAGGAGTTCACCAACGCCGCGTTCGCCAATGTGCAGAGCCAGCGCGTGGAGCGCATGACGATGGGCGACGGCGCGGTCGGCATCTACGACAGCGGCTTCTACAACATCGGCGTGCGCCCGACCCGCGACGACCTCGGCGTGGGCGGCACCGATCCGTTCGGCAACCCGCTGTCGGAGACGCGCATGGTGCTGCAGGGCAAGACCGCACTGCTGGGCAACAACTTCGGCGACGGTGTGCCGCAATTCTGGCCGGCCGGTACGCGCGACGTGGCCGACGGCGCCTTCAAGGCGCCGGGGCTGCGCAACGTGGAGTTCACCGGCCCGTACTTCCACAACGGCGGCGCGGCCACGCTGATGCAGGTGGTCGACTTCTACAACCGCGGGGGCGACTACGCCTACGCCAACCGCAAGGATCTCGATTTCAACATCTCCCCGATCGGCCTGGGCCAGTCGGAAAAGGAGGACCTGGTGGCTTTCCTGCTGTCGCTCTCCGACGAGCGCGTGCGCTACACCCGCGCCCCGTTCGACCACCCGTCGCTGTGCATGCCTGACGGTGAACTGGGCGGGACGAAGGCGGTCCCGCAGGACGGCAAGACGGGGCGGGGCATCGACCAGACGGCGTGCCTGGCTGCCGTCGGGCGGGAAGGCACGAAGGAAGGGTTGAAGACCTTCCTCGAACTGAGTCCCTTTGCCCACTGACCCGGAGGCCACCATGCCAGACACGAAAGCCAACATCGTGCGCGCCATGCTGCGTGCGGCCCGCCGCGCGGGCGCAATGCTCGCCCTCCTCGCCGGGGCGCTCGCGCCCTGCGCCCCGTCGTGGGCGCAGGCGCCCGCAGCGGGCACCGATTCCCAGTTCGACGTGCTGGGATACATCCAGGAGGCCACGGTCGACAACTGCGGCGATGCCCTGTGCGGCGGCACCGTCAAGGTCAACGGGCACCGCATCGTCATCCCGGCCAACACCATCGTGGTGCTGCCGGGCACGGTGCTGACGTGGAAGGAACTGTTCACGCTCGCGCCGTCCCCCTACAAGGGCGTGTCGAGCGGCCTGGCGCTGGCCGACCTGCCGGCGCCGCTGGCGAGCTACGAGGCGCACCTCATCGGCAACCAGGTCGACGACGTGTACATTGCCGGCCTCGTCACCATCTCGCAGCAGTCGCTCAATACGGGCGTCGGCTACATCAACTACATCGACTACGCCACCGGCGAGATCCGCGTGGGCGGCCGGTTGATCCGCGACGGCAACGGTGTGCCGCTGAACCAGCTCGATTCAAGCAAGCCGGGCATCCGGCTGCGCCTGAACGATCCCACGGGCCGCTATGGCCGCGCCACGCCGGCCAGCGACGGCCGCTTCGGGGTGGACAGCGACAACCCCACCGTGCGCGCCGTGACCGGCTATCCGATGTGCATCCCGCGCTTCGCGCCCACCGCGCAGAAGAGCGACCCGGCCTGCCCGGAGGCGAACCGTCCCAGGCTGCCCAACGGCCAGTACAACACCAACTTCACCATGCCCGACCCCGCCGCGCTGGCGCAGGGGCAACTCCCCGATCCGCGCATCATGGCGCCGTTCGCGCTGGGCGACAGCGTGACCTACTCCGGCACGCTGGTGCGCGATGACGGCCCGCAAGGTCCGTACGGCGTGGCGGGCAATACCAGCACCTACATTTCGGCCCACACGCTCATCTCGAACGTCGCCATCTACACCGCGCCGTTCACCGATCCGGCCTATGTCGCCATCGACGTCTCGCTGCTCGGCAATGGCGGCGTGACCGAGCCCGGCACGCTGGAGGCCACGGTGCGCACCCGCTTCGAGGGCTTCACCACCGATCCGTCGCGCAACGTCCACCTGTACGGCATCGACGTGTCGCCCGACGGCACCACCACCGACCGCGACTGGGGCATCGTCAGCGTCGACCCGGGCGCGCCCACCGGCGCGGTGAAGGGCCGCTGGCGCTTCCGTCCGCCCTGCACCGGGCTGGTGGCGAGCATCAACTTCTGCTTCGGCCCGCTCGACGAGAACACCTTCCTGCCGGCCACGCGCGAGGTGAGGGCGGTGATCGAGTTCGCGTGGACGCCGCAGAACTCGGTGCCGCTGCCCAACGGCATCGTCCCCGGCCAGTACCACGCGCCGATCGCCGAGTACCTGTTCCAGGAGAACCTGCCGGGCGCGCCGCTGCCGCCGGTCAATTTCGGCTCGATCCCGTTCCTCGCCAAGGGCGGCTACAGCTCGGCGACCGGCGTGGTCGCAAGGGGGCCGCTGAATCCGTGGCCGGGCTCGGGCGGGGCGCCCAATTCGTGCGCGGCGCCCACGGCCGACGCCGGCGCGAACATCACCGTGCTGGGCGGCACCACGGGCGTGGCGCTCAAGGGCAGCGCGTCGGGCTCCGGTTCGTTGTCGTTCAGCTGGACGCCCCCCAAGGGCATCACGCTGTCGGCCACCGACATCCTGAACCCGACCTTCACCGCGCCGGCGGTCACGGCCACCAACACCTACCTGTTCACGCTGACCGTCACGGGCTGCGGCGGGCAGACGGCCACCTCGGCGGTCACGGTGACGGTGCAGCCGTCGCAGCAGACCGTGCCGTTCGTGCAGCCGATTGCCGCGCAGACGGTGCCCTCGGGCGTGCCGGTGTCGGTGAACGCGGTCGCGGCGGCGGGGGCCAACAAGCTCACCTTCGCCTGGACGCAGACCGGCGGTCCGTCGGTGCCGTTCCAGCTTGTCAACGGCGGCGCGACGCTGCAGTTCACGCGGCTGCTGCCCGCCGGCCAGACCGGCAACGACGTGCTGACCTTCAGCGTGATCGCCACCGATGCGGTAACGGGCGCGAAGTCGGCCCCGGTCATCGCCACGGTGACGGTCACGCCGGCGGCGGACGTGGAGCGGATCACGCTGGCCGAGTACCGGCTCAACAAGTCGCGGCTCGACATGACGGTGGTGTCGTCCGTCTCGAGCCAGAGCCTGGTCATCAAGCTGCAGCCCTACCGCACCACGACCGGGGCGCTGTTCGACCCGGCGACGGTCGGCAACACGTTCACCGTCGCCGGCGGCGGCACCTACACGATCACGATCATGGGCGTGCCGCAGCCGGGTATCGACGAGGGCCTCGTCGTGAAGTCGAATCTCGGTGGCCAGAGTCCTCCCACGCCGTTGACGCGGATCCGCTGAAGGCGTGAGGGAAATGGAGTGAAGCGTCTTAGAGCCGCTAACAGAATGAAGAGGCTCATTTGTTTGCTCCCCTCTCCCAAGCATGGGAGAGGGGCCGGGGGAGAGGGCGCGGCGCCGCGTCGAGCGATATGGGTTGCACGACCGCCTGCCCCTCTCCCCCAACCCCTCTCCCGCGAGCGGGAGAGGGGAGCAAACCGATGGGCATTTTGTTAGCGACTCTTGGTTGAGGGTTACCCACGGCGGGAGGGCTGCAGCAGCGCCCGACTCGCCGGGAATAGTGCTAGTCGAAGAAAGCCGGGGAGTGTCCTGTTGCAAGGCGGGGAAGTTCCAGACATAGGGAGGCTGCAAAAATGCTGTATCTACCAGAAAAAGCATCGGCCCAGCAGATTCGCGAGGCGGAGAAGGCACGGCGGAACCGTCTTGAGATCATCGAGGCCATCTCGCAGGGCAAGGTCTCGCGGCGCGAGCTCATCAAGTGGGGCCTGGTCACCGTGGGCGGCGCGCTGGCGCAGAAGCACGGCCTGAATCCGTTCGTCGGCAAGGCGTGGGGCAAGGACGGCGGGTCGGGTGGCAGTAGCGGCAGTAGCGGAAGCAGCGGCAGCAGTGGCGGGGGCGGCAGCGGTTCGTCCACCGGCATCGCCAGCAGCCCGCTGTTCGGCGCCACTGCGTTCTCGCAGCCCATGCCGCGCATGGACATCCTCAAGCCCGTGCCAGTCGAGACGCTGACCCCGGCGCCGACGCGCGAGGCCAACACCACGCTGCGCGCGGTGCCCTCGGCGCTCGGCGGCGGCTTCGGCCCCATCGAGGGCCGGCCACCCGGCCCGATCTGGGCGCACCAGGGCTGGGACGAGCACTATCCCACCCACGCCTACGTCATCACCACGGGCGGCATCTCGCACAACCTGGTCTACAACCCGGCCGTGCCGGACAACCTGAACTGCGGCATCGACCCGACCAAGGACGTGCCGTGCTACTTCCACCCGCGCATGCCGGACCAGGGCCCCACCAAGCTCTGGACCTTCAACGCCACGTTCCCGCCCAAGCTGATCCAGGCCCGCTACGGCGACGCAGCGCTGCTGCGCCACTACAACGGCCTCGACCCGGACGTGACGAAGAACGGGGGCTTCGGCCGGAATACGCTGTCGACGCACGAGCACAACGGCCACCACGGCGCGGAGAACGATGGCTTCACCGGCGCGTTCTTCTTCCCGGGCCAGTACTACGACTACCACTATCCGTTCGTGCTGGCCGGCTTCCGCAGCATCAACACCGAGGCCTCCGACCCGCGCGCGGGCGCGCCCGACGGCAACGGCGGCATCACCAAGGTGGCCGGCGACTGGCACGAGACCATGAGCACGCACTGGTTCCACGACCACATGTTCAGCTTCACCTCGCAGAACGTGTACAAGGGCGTGGCCGGCATGCTCAATATCTACAGCGCGCTGGACCGCGGCAACGAGGCCCTCAACGACGGCATCAACCTGCGCCTGCCGAGCGGCCGGTCGAAGGACTGGGGCAACGTGGACTACGACGTCAACCTGATGCTGGCGGACAAGTCGTGGGACAAGGACGGCCAGATGCTGTTCGATATCTTCGACCTCGACGGCTTCATCGGCGACCAGATGACGGTCAACGCGGTGTGGAAGCCGTACTTCGAGGTGGAGCGCCGCAAGTACCGCTTCCGCATCCTCAACGCGTCGGTGTCGCGCTTCTTCAAGATCGCGCTGTCGGACGGCTCGCCGATGATCCAGATCGGCAACGACGGCAACCTGCTGCCGCACCCGGTGGTGCTGACCGAGCTCGACGAGATGGGCATCGCCGAGCGCTACGACATCGTGATCGACTTCTCCCGCTACCAGAACGGGGCGAAGGTGCGCATGGTGAACCTGGCGCAGCACGACGACGGCAAGCGCGTGGCGCACGACCTGACGCTGGGCGAGGCGCTCTCGGGCAAGTCGGCGGACGTGGCGGTGGGGGCCTTCCTCGAGTTCCGCATCGTGCGCGATCCGTCCTACCCGGACATGAGCCAGGTGCCCGCCACGCTGATCCCGAACCCGGACCTGTCGGGCATCCCGGTGGCGCGCGAGCGCACCTTCATCCTGGGCGAGGGCGGCAAGCAGACCACGAAGAACTCGGTCACCGGCTTCACCGGGCCGTGGGGCATCCGCGTCGACGGCAGCAGCGACATGCTCAATGCCGACTACGGCCGCGTCTCGGCCATGCCGCGCGCGAACACGCGCGAGATCTGGAACCTCGTCAACGGGGGCGGCGGCTGGGACCATCCGCTGCACATCCACTTTGAGGAGGGCCAGATCCTGGAGCGCAACGGCAGCGCGTCGAACGTGCCGGCGTGGGAGAAGGGGCGCAAGGATGTCTACCGGCTGCGGCCGAGCGGCAAGCTGAAGATCACCATGCAGTTCCGCGACTGGGGCGGCATGTTCATGGAGCATTGCCACAACACGGTGCACGAGGACAACGCGATGCTGCTGCGCTGGGAAATCGACGACAGCGGCAACCCGTTCCTGCGGCCGTTGCCGACACCGATCCCCACGCCGCAGGGGGTGACGTTCCAGAACCCGATCGAAGTCCTGAAAGACGCGTAGGGAGAGGCTGCCATGCAAGGAAATCGGATGTTCTCCTTCGGGCGCCGTGTGCGAGGCAGTCTGCTCGCCGCGGCGCTGGCAGTCGGCTGGGCCGGCGCGGCCCTCGCGGCGCCACCGGTCCAGCCCGGCGCGGCCCCGCCAGCTCCGCCAGCCGCCTCGCCGGCGCTGGCGCGGGTGACGGCGAGCGCCGACGAGCCCGAGCCGCAGAGCTACCACGCCACCCTGCCGGTGCGCGGCCGCACGATGGGAGCGGATGAGCCCATCGTGTTCGGCGGCCTGGCCGCGGTCGACGCCACGCTCATCCGCGCGCCGGGTTCGCCGCCCATTGCCGAGGTGGCGATGGACTTCTCCGGCGTGAGCGCGCGCGGCGAGCAAAGCGGCCTGCCGTACCACGTCGCCAACCCCACGCGGCTGCAGCGCCGCCTGGCGCAGCCGCAGGCGGTGGATATCACCTTCGCGTACTACCGCGAAGACGATCCGCTGTCGGCGCGCTCCACCACGGCGTCGTTCCGCATGGCCGGGTCGGGCAAGCCGGGCAGGCAGCTCGCCGTCGGCTTCATTCCCGACGACGAGCAGTCCAACGGCAAGCCACCCAGGGAGTAGCGCCATGCCCGACCTGTGCCATCGCCGTCATGACGTCCTGGCCCGCCTGCGCGAAACACTGCGTCACGCGGTGGCCGTGGTCGTCGCCGGCCTTGTCGGCCTTGTTGGCCTGGCCGGGCTGGCGGCGAGTGCACAGGCGCAGACGCCGTGGGGCGCCGACTACTTCCCGAACGTCCCCCTCAAGACGCAGGACGGCCGGACCGTGCGCTTCTACGACGACCTGCTCAAGGGCAAGTCGGTCGTCATCAACCTCGTCTACACGAGCTGCAACAACGTGTGCCCGCTGGAGACGGCGAAGCTCGTGCAGGTGCAGCAGGTGTTCGGCGACCGCATGGGCAAGGACGTCTTCTTCTATTCCATTGCCATCGATCCCTGGGATACGCCCGCCGAGCTGAAGGCGTATGCGAAGCGGTTCGGGGTGGGGCCGGGCTGGCTCTTCCTGTCGGGCCGGCAGGACGATATCGCGCTCATCGCCCGCAAGCTGGGCCTCTCTCGCGCGGCCGACCCGGAAACGCGCGACGGCCACTCGGCCACGCTGACGGTGGGCAACGTCGACACCGGCCAGTGGATGCGCAACTCCGCCATCGACAACCCGCAGTACCTGGCCACGAGCATCTCGAATTTCCTCGGATGGAGCAAGCCGGCGCAGCCGGCCGCGCCGGCAACCAGCTACGCGCAGGCCCGGCCGCTCATGCAGGGACGCGGCGAGCTGCTGTTCCAGAGCCGCTGCGCGGCATGCCACACGGTCGGCCACGGCGACAGGCTCGGGCCCGACCTCATCGGCGTGACGGCCCGGCGCGACAAGCGCTGGCTGACGCGCTTCGTGGCGGAGCCCGACAAGGTGCTGGCCGAGGGCGATCTCGTCGCCCGGCACCTCTACAGGCAATACAACCAGGTCCGCATGCCCAATCTCGGATTGGGTGGCGAGGACGTGGCGGCGGTGATCGGCTATCTGGAACAGTCGGGCCGCACGAGTACCGCGGCGCGCGGTCTGGCGCCATGAAAGACAGCAGAAAACAAAGTGCCGGGGGGCGCAGGCATTGGCAGTGATGCCCCGGGGAAGGCGCCCCGGGGCGGGGACACACTCAGGAGGTCAGCATGAACACACGACTCAGTACGATCGCACTATCCATCGCGCTTGCATGGGGCGCCGGCAACGCTTCGGCTGAGCTGGCGCGTGTAGGCCCCATCGACAAGGCCAACGGTTACCCGCAGTGGTACCAGGACAAGACCGGCCTCACGCTCGAGTTCTGCCAGAACCAGACGCAGGCCGAGCTGGACGGCGGCTGGTGCGTGCTGCTGCCGCCGGACCTGCCGGCCGGCACGGCGCCGGAACTGTTCCCGCAGAATTTCCCGGACGAGCACTTCTACTGGCTCGCCAACGCGGGCGACCGCCGCGCCGTGGCGAACACCGCGACCGGCGGCGTGACGCTGACCGCGCTGCTCATCATGGGCATCGAGGGCGCGTTCAGCCTCGGGCCGGTGTCGGCGGGCGACCAGGTGGTGTTCGCGCGCATCCGGATGCGCGTGGACCCGCTGCCCTTCGATGGCGATTACACGATCTACACGCCCTACGGCAAGTTCTCCTTTCCGGGGCAGACTGCAGGCTCGCGCCTCTTCGTCACGGAAGACATCGGGCTCTCGCCGGGCGTGTTCACGGAGGCGCTGAAGGGCAAGGTCGGTCCCTTCCTGCTGCCGTCCACCACGCCGGGCGGCCGGGAGCTGCCGCCGATCCCGACCCTGCTGGCGGGCCAGGACCCGTTCCAGGACATCCTCGTCAACACTGCCGCAGCGACTCCCTACCCGAACAACGGCAGGAAGTACGTTGCCGATCCGGCCCGCCTCGGTCCGGTCACCGGCAGCACGGTGGGCGACTACGTGGTGAACGACAACACCACGCGCAACCCCAACCTCTTCCGCGTGGAAGGCCCGAACGGCTTCGTCTACGAGACCACCGACTTCACGCTCGCCGGCCGCGTCTTCGAAGGCGCGGTGGCAGGCAGCGTCAGCGTGGATCGCGCCAGCTACGCGCGTCCCGCGCCCGGCAACAATGTCGTCAGCGTTTACGCGACGGCACAGCCGGTGATGCAGGCGCGCATCCCGGCCGGGGCGCCGTCCGCCACCGTGTCGACCGACCTGGCTTACTTCGACGCCGCCTGCACGCCCACGCGCGACCAGGACGGCAATCTCGGCGCGCCCTACAGCGCGCCGGGCAATGCCTCCGCCACCCAGATGCTCAGCGCGGGCAGCAGCTACTTCGGGCAGAGCCGGCCCGCCACGCTGCCCACCGAGGTCTGCATGCAGGCCAATGCCATCTCCGCCGGCGGCCAGGCCACCACGACTTACCAGCCGGTGCAGCTCGGCGACCAGATCTCGATCAGCGAGGCCCTGTACGACCCGTCGACGCAGGCCATGTCGGTCAAGGCAAAGTCGGGGGACGCGGCCGTGCAGCAGGACCTGCGCGTGGAAGGCTTTGGTCCGATCGACAAGACCACCGGCCAGCTCATCGTCAGCGAACTGCTGGCGCCCCCGTCGAAGGTGGTGGTGACCTCGTCGGGGCGCGGCATCAACGACATGCAGGTGACGCCGGGCAACGTCTCGGGCGGAACCGGTGCCGCGCTGCCGGTGGCAAACAACGATACCGCCACGGTCTTCGAGGACTGCCAGAACAACACGCCGCCGACGGGGTCGGTACAGTGCACGACGGGCGTGGTCATCGACGTGCTGCATAACGACACCAACGCCACCAGCGGCACGCCGACGCTGACCGTGTCGAGCCCCGCCACGCTCGGCAAGGCCACGGTGACGCCGGACGGCAAGAAGATCGCCTACGTGCCCAACCTCAATGCCAGCGGTGCCGACCGCTTCGGCTACAAGGTGACGGTCAACGGCAAGGTGTCGAACGAGGCGAGCGTGGCGGTGACGATCACGCCGGTGAACGATCCGCCCACTGCCAACGCCGATTCCACCAACGGCCTGCGCGGCCAGCCGTCCACGTTCAACGTCTTCGCCAATGACACCGACCCCGACGGTGCGGCCGATCTCGCCACCGCGGTGATCGTGACCGGCAACGCCAACCTCGGGCTGGCCGCCGGCGCCTCCTTCGCGGGCGGCGCCGTTACGTTCACGCCGATTGCCGCAGCGCCCACCGGTCCGGCCGTGTTCACCTACAAGGCGGTGGACAAGGGCGGCCTGGAGTCCGCGCCCGTTTCGGTCACGGTGAACATCGCCGCCGCCGAAGCCATCACCGGGACGCGTGCCCGCTACGTGGCGGACAAGGCGCGCTGGACCATCACCGGCAACGACAGCCTGAGCGCGGGGCAGACCATCACCATCTCCTACGCGAACGGTACGTTCCGCACGAACGGCAACTGCAACAGCACGAACAACGCGGTGGGCCAGGTCATCGGCACGGCTCCGGTCACGGCGGGCACGTTCTCGCTCGACACCACGCTGACCAGTCAAGCCGGCATCCGCAATCCGACCAACACGAGCAACGCGAACTTCTGGTGCACGGTGCCGACGCAGGTGCGGTTCAACTCGTCGCAGAGTTCATCGACCGCGACGTTCGCGATCGAGATCAAGTAGGAGGGAAGCGCCGCGCGCAAGCGCGGCAACCAGCAGGCGTTTCTGTTTCAGTTTTTCCGTTTCGCGGTCTTCACGGAAGTCGCGGAGGCTCTTGCCCCCAACCCCTCTCCCGCATGCGGGGGAGGGGAAGAGCGCCCGCGCGGGTTACATATCGACACAAAGAAGAGGCACCCCGGGACGCGCTGACAATCTGTAACGAGTTTCGCGTTGACACGCTGCAGGCGCGCTTCCAATGATGGATCAACGCCGAAAGAGCCAAACCGCGGCAGAGCCAGCCGCATTTCATCAAAGCACCATCGGAAAGGGGGACCACCATGACGACACGTCACGACGAGCGGAGCATTGCGGCAAGAAGCGCCATTGCGGCAACAAGCGCTGCAAGGACAGTCAGCCTTCGCACCATTCGGCGCACCATTTTCCTGGCAGCCAGTGCCAGCGTCGCCGCGATACTGGTTGCATGCGGCGGCGGGGGCGACGGCGGCACGGCCTCGACACCCGCCGCGCCGACGGCGACGCAAGCCACCTTCAGCGGGCCCATCACCGGCTTCGGCAGCATCTTCGTGAACGGCGTG
>Ga0160460_100735_pt1 | contig 15414 bp, 15 predicted proteins | sample HID1973M_E6MG_FD_108238 | JGI IMG/M metagenome (GOLD analysis project Ga0160460, IMG submission 108238) | Enriched mosquito-associated microbial communities from UW Madison campus, WI, USA - HID1973M_E6 MG | ecosystem: Host-associated > Arthropoda: Insects > Digestive system > Unclassified ... | reverse complement strand
TCCGTTGGATTCCCACACAATACAACACATATCAACATAAACACAAGAGGTAACGTCGTACTGTGCCCGATAAGCCCGCCGCCGAGGTCCCGATCGAATCCGCACTCATCCGTGGCCTGCTCGCCGCCCAGGCGACCCACGCGATCCCCGACCACGCGCAGCTGCCGCTGCGGAAGGTCGCGGAGGGCTGGGACAGTGAGGTGTGGCGTCTGGGCGACGACTACGCGGTCAGGCTCCCCCGCCGCGCTCTCGCCGCACCGCTCGTGCTCCACGAGCAGGCGGTGCTCCCGGGGGTGGCCGAGCGGCTCGAGCCGCTCGGCGTGCGCGTTCCGGCCCCCCTCCTGAACGGCACGCCCGCCGACGGCTACCCGTGGCCCTGGTCTGTGGTCCCGTGGCTCGACGGCGCGAGCGCGATCGAGCAGTCCCCGGACGAGCGCGGCGCGTGGGCCGATGCGCTCGCGCGCGCACTCGGTGCACTGCATACGCGCGCGCCGGACGACCACCCCGTCAATCCGTTCCGCGGCGGTCCGCTGGCGACGCGCACCGATGCCGTCCAGGAGCGCCTCCGCACCCTGCGAGCTGCCCACGTCCTCGACGAGATGTCAGCGGCCGGACTGCACGCTGTGTGGCTGGCAGGACTCGCCGCCACCCCCTGGGATCTCGCTCCGGTGTGGATCCACGGCGACCTCCACCCGGGAAACCTCGTCGCCCGCGAGGGCGCGCTCGTCGGGATCATCGACTTCGGCGACGTGACGGCCGGCGACCCGGCGTACGACCTCGCCGTCGCGTGGCTGGCGTTCGACGCCCCTGGCCGAGCGCGGTTCATCGACGCGGCCGATTCGCGCCACGACGCCCAGACCTGGGCACGGGCTCGGGCCTGGGCCGCCGCGGTCGTCCTCATGCTCCTGGCGCACAGCGACGACAACCCCGTCTACTTCCGGCTCGGACAGGATGCCGCCGGCGAGGTGCTCAGCGATACCCCTGGCTGAGGCATCCGCCCGCCGGAGGGCCGAGATACCCCCGCGCTGCTCCCCGCGTCGCTGCTAAGGGACGGCGAGGACCTCCGCGTCCGACGTGGGCTCCTCGCCCGCGCCGTCGAGGCTCGATCGGTCGGCAGCGGCCAGCTCCTCGATCACCTGGATGGCCCCGCTGATGCGCAGCAGCGTCTCTCGCAGCAGGGTTTCCTGCTCGGTGAGAGCCCGCAACTGGGCCTCGCCGTTCTTGTACTCGCTCTTGAGCTCAGCGAGCCGCGCTGCCATGTGCTCTTTCATCGATGCTTCTCCTCGTTTTCGGTGGAGCGGGGTGACATCCTGGCGGACTAGACCCGCGTCACCAGATTGCCGATGGTGTGAGCGGGTCGCTGCTCGTCGATGATGGCCCTGACATTACCCAACGCCTGCCTCGTGACCCGTTCACGCTCGACCTCGTCCGAAGGGAGCCGCGAAGCCATGAAGTGCACGACCACGTCGAACTCGAAGGGTCGGGTGCGCGCTCGGTGCAGCGCGAGCGGATGGCCCGGATCACAGACCACGAGGCGATCGCCAACGCTGACGAGACCGGTCGGATAGACGAACTGGCCGAGCTGGCTGATCCGGACCACGGTCGCCGGGGTGACGGACAGATCCACCACGTGCACAGCCGCCGGATCCGCGACCGGCAGGATGAAGGGATCAGCGAAACCCGTCGGCGAGAACGGTTTCAGCCCTGCGTCGAGAACATAGAGCTGCCCGTCAGCCGTGCGCGCAAGTCCAGTGGGCGCCACCAGCGGGTTGGCCGCGGGGAGCAGGGCGGTCTCCGACCACGACGTGGCCGTCCGCTGCAATCGCCAGAGGTTCCCCGGGAACTGCGCCGGACCGGACGGCTCCTGCGGGCCGCCGTCGCCGACCAGAACTGTGTCGTCGGGCTCCACGAGAAGCGAGAGGGGCTCGACGACCTGCGTGAGAGCGGCTCGCGTCACCGTGAAGGGGTCGGTCTGCACCGTCAACAGCTTCGGCATCCCCGTCGACCCGTCAGGCGCTCCACGGTCGAGGACCAGCAGGTCGCCGTTGCCGGCCGCCGCCATGGCGACCGCCCCGAACGCGACACCTCCTGCGTTGAGCCGACCGACGGTGGTGGCGGCCGTCCCGAGATAGGGAGCCGGTACCGCGAACAGGACGCCGGACTGGTCCAGGACGAACAGCAGCTCGGGCGAACCCGCCATGGCCGGCCTCACGGCCATCGCGGCCACCCGGCCGAGACTCATCGAGGCGGGCGCCAGAGGGAGCCGCTGGGGCGGATCATCGGACATGACGTACTGCCCCGAAAGGTCCATCGCCCACACCCGGCTCTTCACCGGGGTGGGGTTTCCGGCCGACACGCCCGCGTCACCGAAGAAGAGACCCGGTCCCCCGACCGCGACGCACGACGGCCGGGCGATGCCCTCCATCACCACCGTGTTTCCTCGCACGAGCGGACCCTCTGTGACGAGCCCGGTCACGGCGACCACACGCTTGCCGTTGGGGACCATGGTCAGCGCTCGACTGCCGTCGTCGAGGGCGACCCTTGGTCGGGTCGGCCCGACGGCGTACAGGTCGAGATACTGGTTGAGCCCCGCCTTGACTCCGCGCTGACGGTAGATCTGGGCGATCTGCGAGGTGATCTTGCGTCGCTGGTACTCGTCCCACAGCGGCACGCCTTGGAGCTCGGGGAATTCGAGGGCCACCCAGGAGGCCAGCCACGGAAGGAACTGCGTCGGGGTCTTCCACGGGTCGAAGAGCTCGTGCAGTCCGGCGATCTCTGCACTGATCGAGTCGTGCGTGTGCGCGTCGGGGCTCGCTCCGTCGCCGGGCAGATGGTCGATCTGCACTCCGTCGTCGATGCCGGTCAGGATCTTCTCGAAGATCCTGAGCACCGCACCGAGGGAGAACTGAGGGTCGGGGAGGTCGACCTCGGAGTACAGGCGCGGCAGGTACTGGAGGTAGCCGCTGCGCTGTCCTGGCAGGGACGTCATCCGCCTCCCCCTCCCCCTGCGTCGTCGCAGACGCGTCGGCCGGAGTTCATCTCGGCTGGATCTTCGCGTCGAAGGTGTGGGCTGACACGGTGAGGGGTGCGCAGACGAGTTCGTAGTCAGCCACCCGCACCGAGGCACCCACCTCGGTGATGAGGTAAGGACGTTCGCTCGGCTTCCAGTTCGTCGCCGTCCCCGCCGGGTTCAGCGGCGGGAAGTGGTAGGCCGGGATATCGGGCTGCAGCTGGAGGTTGGAGATGTACCCGAGCTCCGGCGGCGGCATGATCGCCCGGAACACGTCCGAACTGAACACCGGCTGCCCCACCTGCCAGCCCCGGGAGTCCGGACCTCCCCGCGTGGGGTGGAGGAAGCGCTGGATCGCGGCCAACGTGTCCGCCCTGATGATGTTCAGGTCCGCACCGGACTCGATGCCCTGCTCCCAGATGACCATGGCCACGGTGACCTTGACCGGCAGGTACCTCGGCCCCAGGACCTGCAGGTGCGCGGTGAGGTCGCGGCGCTGTTCGAGATGATCCCGCACGAGCCGCAGTTGATCCGCCGTGGGTTCGGGACGAGGCACGCCCTCGCCCTGGTCCGGCACGATGATGACGTTGACCGCGCCGGGCGCGCGGGTGATGGCCCCATAGCTCCACGGGTCGCCGCTCGGCAGCAGCCGCGGGCCCAAGCAGGCGCTGATCACGATGTCGTTCGTGGCCTCACGAGCGAGATACTCGAAGTCTTCCGCCGTCACCGCCCGGTCCCGGATCTTGAGCTGCTGCGGAGCCCGGCGCAACGCGTCGTCGATGGGCTCCTCGTCGGCGCCGTCGAGGCCGGGGCCGAGGTTCACCACCGATCTGATCCCGGTGGGCACGGCCCCGGCCAGCGTGGTGGCGATCGACTGCACCTGCCCGGCGGCCACGTTCCCCGCGGCACCCGACGAGACGTAGCGGTATCGCGCCGCCCGGATCCTGGCCCCGCGGACCGGTATCGAGCCGCGCCCGGCTCCGGTGCTCGGGTCATGGTTGCCGAAGCTGACCTCACCGGGAACCGGGTCGACGCGAAAGACCTCGCCGGGCCCGGCGGCGAAGTCCTCCACCGCACTCCAGGTCTTCCAGACCTTCGGCGTGCCGGATCCGACCTGGATCACGAGACCCCCGTAGGGCTCATCGACGTCGGGACGCTGGAACAGTGGGTGTCGAGCCAGTTGGAACGTCTGGAACGCCGTCCCCGTGCTGACCCCGAGGTCCTCTTCCACCCGGATGGTGCTCGCGCTGCGGGCCAGCGCCGAGTTGAAGAGCACCCGCTCGATTCCCACGACCTGACTCGTGGCGGAGTCGTTCGCGATCCGGGCGCCGATCCAGAACCGGGCGTCCGTCGACGCGGCGGCCGCGTCCGCGGCGATGACCTCGGCCCAGGTCTGTGGTCCTCCCGCAGGCGCGTTCGGCGGCGCCGTGGGGCGCTGTCGGCCCCATCCTGCGGGGACCTTGACTCGTGCGCTGCCGCCGTGCTGAAGCGCGTCGGTCGAGTCCGCCGCTCCGGCCAGTACCGGCCAGTCCATCGGCTCGAGCGCGCCCTTGGAATACACCCACGTCACGGAGAGGGGCGGGGGTTGGTCGGGCGCTTCGGCAGGAGCAGGCGGAGCCCCACGATAGAGCCTCAGGAGCAGTTCGATCTCCTCGCCGATCCGTTCATCGAAGCCCAGGCAGAGTTGCAGGACCTGGTGGGGAGGAACGGTGATCAGGTGCTTGGCGGCCGGAGGCCCCACCAGCGACGCGGTGGCATCGACGTAGGTGGCTGCAGTATCACCCGCCGTGTAAGGCCCGACCTCGACGGCGGCAACCAGGTTCGTCGGCTGCACGAGGACGTCCTCGTCGGTCTCGAAGACGATCGGCGTCTCTCCGCGTACGCCGGCCGACTGCGCCTGGGTGCCGGCTGGAACGGTCACCGCGCCGCCGCCGTCGCTCGCCGTGAAAGTGAGGTACGTGTAGGCAGGTGTCGGCGGGTCCCGGGTGATGCCGAGGAGCTGGAGGAACGCCACGTAGTTCTTCTCGGGCGTCTGATTCAGACGGTAGATGACGCTCTCGCCCAGCCACGCGAACAACTCGATCAGGGTGATGCCGAGATCGCTGGGGTTGTGGTCCGTCCACTGCGGCGCGTACGTGGGAATCAGTGCGCGCATCTCATTGACCAGGTCCTGCCACGTGCGGTCGTCGAGGTTGGGCGGCGGGATCCGACCGCGGTTCGATTCGAGTTTCATGTCGAGCGCTCCAGGTAGAACGGGTAGACCAGGTTTCGCGTGTCCCGGGTGGCCTTGATGACATAGGTCAGCTCGATGAGCAGAACGCCGGCCGCGTTGTCGGTGGTGACGGTGACCTCGACCACCTCGATGCGGGGTTCCCATCGGGTCAGCCCCTCGATCACGTAGTAGCGAGCGAGGTTCGCCGTGGCATCGGTGTTCGGGGCGAATGCCAGGCTCTTCAGGTTGCATCCGTAGCGGGGACGCATGACGCGCTCGTCGTAGCCGGTGCCGAGGATGACGCGGATCGACTCCTCGATCCGCTCCAAGCCCGCCGACTCATCGAAGCCGGAGACTCCGAGGCGAAGAGGGAAGCCGAGGCCCCGGCCAGAGACGGTCTCGCTCACGGTGCACTCCCCTGCGTGGCCAGCACCGACAGCGGGTCGGACGCGGAGAGAAGCTTCTGAGGGGTCCCTCCCACTGTCCCGCTGGTATCCCCGGCCAGAGTGTCCAGGAGCACCGGCGCGCCGTTGACCAACAGTGTCGACGACGTGCCCGCGGTGATCGCGAGGATGGTCTGGCATCCGACGTTCCCACTGGCCGGTGGGCTCAATGGGCACCCGACGATCGGGGCCCGCTTCAGGTCGGCCTCGGTGAGCACCGCCCTCCCCGGCGTCCCGACGGTGAGCACCGCGGTGCTCGTGAGGGGCTGGGCGGTTCCCGGCGGGTGGCCGCAGAGCACGATCGCCGAAGTGGTCAGCACGGCACTCATGGCGTCGGCCCCGTCACGTTGACATTGCTCGCGTCCATCGCGATCTTCGTGGCACCCTTGACGGCCTTGATCTCCACGATGCTCCCGGCCTCGATCGTGAGCTTGCCCGTCGCCTTGATGCTGACAGAGCCGTCCTTCGCGTCGAACGTGATCGCGCTCCCGACGCCATCCTTCAGGACGATCTCGCTGTTCTGGCCGTCCAGGTTCTGCGTCGGGGGCCCCTGTTTCGCGGTCCACAGCGCCCCCAGAACGAACGGCTTGGCAAGATCCCCGTTCTCGAAGGCGACCAGGACCTGATCGCCTTCGTCAGGTAGCGCGTAGAAGCCCCGTCGGCTCCCCGCCATCGGTCTCGCGCAGGGGGCCCAGTCGCTGATGAAGCTGCGCCCGAACGCGGGGAACTTCACCCGCACCCGCCCGATGGGCACCTTCGTCGGCACAGCGGCCACCTCCTTGTTGTCCACGACCTCTGCCGGTACGACACCGTAGAACCGCTCGGGTCGGTTCGGTGAGGGTTCCTCGACCGTCTGCTTGCGGAGCAGCCCCATCAGGCTCGTGTGTCCCCTCCGGCTGATCGAGAAGTCCGTGGTGAAGCCGTTGCCACCGATCCGGTGGGTGACCTTGCGTACCCGGTACGTGCCACTGAACCGTCGGCCGACTCCCCTGATAGCCACGTAGTTCCCGGCCACCAGATCGGGGATCCCGATGCAGGAACCGGAGCCTTCATACATACCCTCGAGGAGATCTGAGAGCAGTGACTTGGCCAGCACCGCTGCGTGCAGCGGGTTCTCGATCGACTCCTTCCTGATCCCTTGGCGGGCGAAGGAGCGCAGGAGGTCGAGCGCGGAGGAGCCGAGCCGTTCGAGGAGGCTGTCGGGGTCGAAGTCCGCCGCAAGCACCGTGACCTCGATGCTCTGCGCGAGTTCCTGGTTGTACCCGCGCACGACCTGCAATCCTGCCAGCCCGGCCGACGAGATCCTCGGCGAGAAGCTGGACAGGTTCTTGCCCCATTCGAGGACGTGCGCCGCGGTCTGGGGACGTGGGAAGTGGAAGTGGAGCCGATCCCACTCGACGTACACGTCGAAGAAGTACCGCTCGGCGCGACTCTTCAGGAACGCCATGTCGCTCTCGACCTGGGTGATCTTCTCGGGCAGGCCGGGCGTGGGGTCGATGATCGGGATCAGGCCGCTCTCCGCAGCGATCCGCGCTGCGATCAGGCTGTCGGTCATCATCGGATAGTCGGTGGGCTCAGGCTGGTCCCGCCGGAGGCGGTAGGACTTGTCATAGCCGGTGACGGTGATCGTCGGGGCGCCGTCCTGGGGGAACGAAGGCTCGATCGAGGCGATCTCGCCGAGGAACGCGGGGGCGAGGTCGTTGCCGTAGCCCAAGTGGATCTCGACCGTCTTGCCCGGGTCGAGAAGAGGCGAGTCCAGCAACTGGTTGTCCAGATTGGGCAGGGTGAAGCTGAATGAGCCGGCGAGGTCGAGGTCGGTCTCCACAGTCAGCGCCATCACCTGGTCGGCGATGTCGGCGGCCATCGTGACCCCCGCCAGCCTGATCTCATAGCGTGGTGCCAGCATCGTGGTCGTCACGGTTTGCCTCCTGACGGATGCCGAGAATCGGCTGACGGGATCAACAGGGCAGAGCCGGGAACCAGGGCGAGCGGGTCGACGATGGAGTTCGCGTCGGCGATCTCCCGCCAGCGCCCCGGGTCCCCGAGATACGCGCCGGCGAGCCGCTGCAAGGTGTCGCCCGCGCCGACGACGTGAGTCCTCGGCGCCCCCGAGGAGCCTGCGCCACCGCCCACCGCGCCCGCGGCAGTGTTCACCAGTGCGGACGCCGTCGGCGAACCGAGGAAGAGCCCCTGCTCGATCTCCAGTTCGACCTCCACGAATTCCTGCAGGCGCACGGTCATCGTGGCCCGCACCGGCGTGCCATCCGCCTTGAACATCGTGAACCGATGCCCGGCCTCGACCAGCACGCTGCGGAACTGGAACCGTCCCATGGAGAACAGAAGGATCGGCGGCGCATGCGTGGTGGGGTCCTTCTCCAGCAGTGCGACGATCGGCGCGGTGAACGTGCGGACGTCCGTGCCGAGCTCGTAGCTGTCGAAGAACAGCTCCATCGCCAGCGTCCTGGCCTTGCCTCGTACATATTGGATCGGCGATGTCCGCAGTCCCGGGATCCCGATCTCCGCGAAGTTGTTGCCCTCCTCCACCGTGAGCTCATTGGGGTTGAACATCACCGTGTAGTGGGTCCCGGTGACGGTGTTGACCAGGAGCGCCTTCGCCAGTTGGTTGCCCACTCCCCCGACCGGCGGGCCGCCTCGCACGTCCAGAGCCATCTCACCCGCCCCTTTCGAACTCGGTGCGCAACTGTCGCATCAGGTCGTCCACGAGCCCGCGTCGCAGGCTGTCGACATCGAAACCTGGACTGAGTGCCCCGGCGTCACGATCGTGTGCAGCGGCCCGGATCGGCGACGTCGCCGACGGACCTGCTGGCTGGGTCTGCGTGCTCAGACGTGCCGGCTCAGGGCTGCCCTGACCGCCGGGCCCGGGCACCCGGGGTGGTGCGACGGGGGCTGGGCCGCCGAGCCGACGGGCGCGCCGCTCGACGGTCAGGGCCGCGCGCTCATCGTCGTGCGCGTCTGCGGGCCGCGGCCCGGCCTGCCCTCGCCGGATCAGCTGTTCGACATGGGTGGCCTCATGCACCAGCAGTCCGAACCCCGCCGCCTCCCGCGGAGCGAACCGTCCCGCCCGGAACAGGACCTCGCGACCTCTCGTGACCGCATCGGCCCGGTGCGTCCGCGCGATCCGATCCGCTTCCGGGTCGTCCCGCACGCGGAGGATGTCGGCGGCCGTTCCCGCAACCGCGCGCACCCGCCCCCGAACATCGGGATCGAGCGGACGGCCTCGCACCGTGGCTGGCGCTTCGCCGGGCGATGGCGGGGATTGCTCGAGCGAGCGAGGTGATGTCCGGGCGGCGAGTGGCGGCTGTGTGAGCATCTCGGCGCCAGCTGCTCGAGGGCGACGACCCCGCGTCGAGACGGTCCACGCAAGCGACCGCGCTTCGGACTCCGGCGCGACCTCCTGCCGTCGGAACCGGTCGCCCTGGGCGCCCCGCAGCGCATCGATCCGGACGAGCGTGCGCGTGAGGGGGGCAGCCCACGCGAAGTCGGTCATGTGCCGCCGAGCGAGGCTTCGACCGGCCGCGTCGAGGCGCGCCCCCAGGGTCGGCGGCAGGGCTTCGCCGCCCTCCTCGGCGAACTCCGCGGCCGAAGCTGCGGGCTCGTCTGGCCCCCCGGGGCTGCCGGTGCTCACCATCGGTCGCCGTCCTCCTTCGAAACCGAGGCGTCGAGCTGTTCGACCACCTCACCCACCCACCGCCGCCGCTCGGCGTGGTCGAGGCTCAGCACCTCGGTGAGAGTCCAGTGCACGTGCTGTCCGAGAAAGGCCGCCTCCTGCTGGACCCGATCCAGGGGGTAGCCGACTATTCCCCCAGCAGTGGCACCTCCACCTCGTGCTCTGTGCCGCATGCAGGGCACTCGACGCTGATCACGCGAGAGGTGAGTCCGTTGACTCTGTTGTAGAGGTCCTGGAGGTGCGCGAGATCCTCCGAGAAGAGGCCCTCGATCACCCCCGGGTTGATCTCGCGCACGGTGCCGAGTCTCGTGACGACTCGCGACAGCAGGATGACGATCAGATACGCCGGCCAGCTCTGCACCCGAGGATCCTTCAGAGGGTAGAGCTCGTCGGCCGCGGTGGCCAGCCGCATCATGCCCTCTCGATGCAGAGTGCCGCCCTCGTCGACGTACCCCTTGGGCAGCTCGAACGGCACTTGGGTCACCAGCAGTGAGGCCGCCGTCGTCACGCCCGGACCAGCCCTTCGTGCGCGAGCACGAGGGTGTCGATCGCGATATCGGTGCCCTTCGCGTTCAGTGCCGGCCCCTCCCACTTCGACGGCCAGGCACGGAGGAAGTTCCAGCGCGCGACCTCGGTGCTGTTGGCCAGGTCGAAGATCACGATGGAGCCGTTCTTGCGAACGACGTTGCCGTCGATGATCTGCTGGCGCCATTCCCACAGCTCTGTGGAGGCGGTGAGCCCCCACTTCAGCGAGATGTCGGTGTACGTCGTCTTGCCGGGCAGCTTCCGCACGGTGACGTTGTCCCCGCCTTCGCGGTTCTCGATCACCTCGGTCGTCGAGCCGAGGCCGCCGCACTCGGTGAAGCTGGCTTGGACGATGCCCTCGAGTTCGATCATGAAGTTGAAGCTGCGATACGGGTCTACCCGCTGTCCTGTCTGAGCCATTTCTCCTCCTCAGTCGTCCCTAACCCTCAGTGATCCGGCCGCCGCCATCCCAGAGCCCGAAACGGAGGACGACGAATTCCGCAGGGCCGGTGGGTTGGACACCGATCTCGACGAACACCTGACCCGCCTGCCGCACCGCGGGCGGGTTGAGCTCTTCGTCGATCTTCACGTAGAACGCCTCCTTGGCAGTCCGGCCGAACAGCGCCCCGGCCTCCCAGACGCGGGTCAGGAACTCGGAGATCGTGCGCTCCAGGCCCTTCCACAGGGTGGTGTTGTTGGGTGCGAAGACGGCCCAACGCACACCTTGGATGATCGAGTCCTCGAGGTAGCAGATCAGGCGGCGGACGTTGACGAACCGCCAGGCGGTGTCTTCGCTCAGGGTGCGAGCACCCCAGACCACCGGCGGGCCGCCGGGGAATCGGCGGATCGCGTTGATGTGGAGGTGGTTGAGCGCTCCCTGCTCGACGTCGTTGAGCAGGTAGGCGAGATCGAGAGCACCTCGGACCGACTCATTGGCGGGTGCCTTGTGCACCCCGACCCGGTTGTCGCTGCGGGCCATCACCCCGGCGATGTGACCCGAAGGCGGTACGTCGACGAGCCCGGGCTTGTCTGCAGGTGCCAGCGGGTCACGGATCGTGATCCACGGCCAGTAGAGCGCTCCGTATGCGGCGCTCGAGGACTTGAGGGCTGCGCGCTGCTTCTGGAGGTCTCCATCAGCCTTGAGTGGAGCGTCGTCGGGTACCCCGTCCAGCACGGCGAATCTGTCACGCATGTCCTCGCAGTGCTTGATCATGGTGCCGAGCGCGGTGACGTCGGTCAGACCGGGAGCGCAGACGAGGCTGACCTCAGGCTCCCGCGTCAAACCGTCCAGTGCCTCAGGCATGCCCGACGCATCCTTGATCGGGACGACATATGCCCTGGTGCCGCCGTTCTGGAAGAAGCCCCAGAGGGCGTATGGCAGGTCCAGGCCGGCCTTGTAGCCGCCGAACGCGGTGACGTACTGCGTCCAGTTGGTGACCAGGGTGGGCACGCCCAGACCGCCGGCGCCCGGTGGGTTGGCCACGGTGCCGATGAGGGCTGCGGTGCTGGTGCCCGCACCGGCGATCGGCCCCGCTGGCGTGACCTCCTCGATGTAGACGCCGGGCGCCATTGATTCGTAGTCGATCATCGATTCCTCCTCTGCCGGCCGGCGACAGCGAGTCCCGGCGGCGTTACCTCTGGGTCAGGCGGCTCGGATCAAGGACCGGGCAGGATGACGTTGTGGATCTGGGCGTGCGCTTGGTAGTGGAGTGTCAGCTCGACATCCGGCTGACCCGCAACCTGGACGAGGAGCTTCTGCGTGCCGAACTCCAACCCGGCGAACGTGAACTCCCCGCCGGGACCGACTGTCACGGTCTGGGGCGTGCCGACCACGCCGACCTTCGCCGCGTCGACAGGGACGAGACGGTGGTCCAGCACTCGCCCCGTCAGCACCGGACTGGACAGTGTCGTGGAGCCGATCACGACCTTCTCCATCCGCGGATAGTGTTCGACATCGGCGCCCGTCGGCATGGCGATGGTCACCGTGACGGAGAATGCGGGCCGCGGCGAGATGCCGAGCGCGCTCCAGAAGGCCCCCATGGTCTGGCCTTCCTTCGTACGTGCCACCGTCAGCGGCACCGAGTAGGGCTGTGCCGGCGTCTTCAGGGCCCCCTGCAGAAAGCGATCCTCCACCGTCGTGAAGCGACTCATCCAGCTCAGGGCGAGTCCGAGGAGCTGGTGCTCCTCGTTGACCTTCAGGCCACCGGCCTGGGCTGACCAGGCCGTCGACAGGTAGGTGCAGTCCATCCGAACCGGCGGTGGCCCGATCGTGTAGACACCGTCGGTCAGGTCCGTCATCCGGGCCTGGTCGCGCAGCTCCCGGTTCTCGGCCACGTCGTGCAGGAACAGGTTCACCGTTCGCTGAGTCGGCGCGTACCCCTTGTCCGGTGTCTCGAAACTCACCTCGGCGGCCCTCAGGTCTGCCGGGGAATCAGCGTCGTGCAGCATCGCCTGGAGCGAAAGATCCAAATCGTGGAACATTTCATCCGCTGCTTCCTCGCGGCGACGGAGTGCAGATCCGGGACTAGGCCCCGCTCTGCTCGGGGGTGGGGAAGGAATCGGATTCACCGAGCACCTTGCCCATCTTCTGATGCTCCCTACGGACTGCGTAGAGAAGATCCGCCATCGTGATCGGCGACGCGCGCGCCGCGGCACGATAGGCCGCGTGGAGGACCGCGTTGCGGATGTTGCCACCGGCCAGGCGATAGTCGCGACCGAGCCGGGCGAGGTCGAGCCCCGGTGCCAGGGGTGCATCGGCGGGGAGGCAGACCGTCCAGATCCGACGCCGCTGGTCTTCGTCCGGGAACGGGAACTCGATCAGGAACTGCAAACGCCGGGTGAACGCGTCATCGAGGTTCTGACGCAGGTTGGTGGCGAGGATCGCCACCCCGTCGTACTGCTCCATGCGCTGCAGCAGGTAGGCGGTCTCGATGTTGGCGTATTTGTCATGGGCGTCGCGCACCTCGCTGCGTTTGCCGAACAGGGCGTCTGCCTCGTCGAAGAACAAGATGGCGTCGGCATGATCGGCCGCCGCGAAGATGCGTTCCAGATTCCTCTCGGTCTCGCCGATGTACTTGCTCACCACGCGGGACAGGTCGATCTTGTAGAGGTCGAGCCCGAGCTCGCCGGCGACGACCTCGGCTGCCATCGTCTTGCCGGTGCCGGACGGGCCGGAGAACAGTGCAGCGCAGCCGCGCCCTTGCGAGAGCTGGCCCGCGAATCCCCAGTCGGTCAGGACCTGTTCACGCAGCGCCACCTGCTGGCACATCTCGCGCAGCTGTTCGAGGGAGTCGTCGGGCAGAACCAGGTCGTCCCAGCCGTGCAGCGGTACGATCCTCCGAGCTTGACGAGTGAGATCCTGACCGCCTTGGCCCCGCGCGGCCTCGACCAGCTCCGACGTGGTCGGAGCCCGGCTCACGCGCCCTTCGGCGGCCGCTCGCGCACGTCCCATCTCCAGGGCCACGGCTGCTGCGGCCGCGATCTGCCCTGGCCGCAGACGGTAGCGCGTGGCCAGCAGGTCGAGGTCCTCGTCGCGGACCGAGACGGACGAGAGACCGCGCGCCCAGGCATCCCGGCGCAGGCGGTAGCCCTGTCCCGCGAAGGAGACACGTAGCTCACCCAGTGCGGGAGCCCCCGGCGGGAACCAGACCTGGTCGCCGGCCAGGATCATGGCCCCGGGACTCTGCGCCAGGTGGCGGAGCCCGCGCAGGACGGGCGCGCGCAGGCCCTGGTCAGCCACGTCGACGTCGTGAAGGTACAGCAGGGCACCTTGAAGCTCCGCTTCGCGCACCGCCAGTGCCACGACATCCTCATCGTCAGCGGCGGGGATCTGAGCGACATCGACGACCAGGAGGGGGATGCCGACCTCGCCGGCGATCGCTTTCGCGGCGCGCAGGCGTCCGGATCCTGTCGGCCCCTGGAAGACGATCCGCAGCGGGCGCTGCTGCCAGGCGGACCGCACGGCGGCCACGAGCCCGACGTGCTCGTCCTCGGGCAGCGGGCTGGAGACCTGCGCACCGTCGTGCGGGTCTACCAGCGTGCACCAGCCTGCCAACCGGCGGTCCAGACCGCCCTGGCCGAGGAGGAGGTCGACGATCTGATCGTCGAGCTTCAGCGTGTTGGCCAGCAGCGGCGGCGGGACGCTTCGCTGCTCCGGCACAAGGCGGAGGATGCGCTGAGCGACCAACGGCGCATCGGCCGCGAACGACTCACGAGCTGCGAGTTTGTCAGCTGCCGAGCAGGAGAGCAGGTCGAGCGCCAGGTCGACGGTGGGTCGACGTCTGCTGACGTCGTCCTGAAGATAGCCGTAGAGCCGTTCGAACCGCAGATCCACCTCAGGAGCCAGCGCCACCAGGACGACATCCATGTCGCGGTCACTGAGTCCGTAGCGAGATCGCAGCCACTTCCAACCCCCGTGAGTCGAACAGATCTCTGCCCATGCAGGCACGGATCCGCGCAGGTCCTCGGCCGGTGAGCGTGCGGCAAGCAGGGGGACGCCGACTGCCCCGTGCAGAGGGCCGGACGCTTGGTCGACGGTCACGTACAGGCCGCGGAACGCATCGGATTCCGCGTCGTCGCCGTATCTCGCGCGCGCGGCCTCGAGTGCGGCGGCCAGCATCGAGTCGAGCCGGCGCAGCGCCCGGAGCGGGGACCCCGCGGACAGGACCTCCGCGGCGCCCTGATGAGAAGGCGAGACGGGATCGAGCGCGACGACGGCTGCATCTGACACGACTCGACGCCTCCCGGAAAGGACGGTCCCGCGGTGCGGTCTCGACCGGACGTGGCTCGGAGCCGAGACTTCGCTCAGGGTATTGGCGGGCCGCGCAACGGGTCAAGGGGTACCTTGACTAGTCGCGTCTCCTGGGGTGGGGAAGCTGACCTCGGGCCAGTTCCTCGGAGAGTTTCGCGAGCTCGTCCTCGACTCTCACCCTGCGATCGAGGATCGGCGACCTCGCATGAACGCCCGTGCCTTGATAGGCGGCCTTCAGCCTGCTGTTGACGATGTCGTAGTAGCTGTCGGTGTGCAGCGTCGCATGCTGGGTGAGCGCCTCCGGGACCGTCTTGGGGTTGCTCACGCTCTGCGGAAGATGAACACCGTTGCGCGGGTCGTTGCGGGGTTCGATGCCGCATTTCCTGAGGATTCTTCGCGCCGGAGCGGCTGCCTCGTCCGCATCCGCGACGATGTGGTGCGTGCTGTGCCCCGGCGGGCGAGGGTCGCCACTCGCGGCCATCGCAGCCTCGAGCTCCTCCGACGGGCTCGTCAGGTTGAGTCTCTGCGCCGGTGTGGGACTCTCGTGCAGCTCGGGGCGCTCTCCGCCGGGGTCGAACACCCGATCGTCGTGCCCCGCCTTCAGGTTCTGCGCCTCGAAGTCTTCCAGGATGTCGTCCAGGTGGGACCGTTCCGAGGTTCCTGGGGGGCCATCCTCGGCGCGACTCGTGGTCGGTTCAGCGGGCTTGGTTCCGGAGGTCGTGGTGGCCCCTCGCGGGGCTCCGGCCCCCGGCTTGCGCCGGATGACGGTGGGGTTCGCCTTGGGTG
>Ga0160460_100734_pt1 | contig 15420 bp, 12 predicted proteins | sample HID1973M_E6MG_FD_108238 | JGI IMG/M metagenome (GOLD analysis project Ga0160460, IMG submission 108238) | Enriched mosquito-associated microbial communities from UW Madison campus, WI, USA - HID1973M_E6 MG | ecosystem: Host-associated > Arthropoda: Insects > Digestive system > Unclassified ... | reverse complement strand
CGATTCGACGTAGCGGCGCTGGCCCTCGGCATAGAGCGTGTCGAACGCCAGCGACGACTTGCCGGACCCCGACAGCCCCGTGATCACGATGAGCTTGTTGCGCGGCAGGTCGAGGTTGATGTTCTTCAGGTTGTGGGTACGCGCCCCACGGATCTTGATTTCTTCCATATACCGATTAGTTGCCCAGCCAGGCCGCCGCTGCCGCCGGGGGCGGACAGGTCGGTCTCACGGAATGTTCAAAGTGCCTTGCACAACGCCTGAAGCGCCGCTCCGATCCAGGCGCCAGGCGGCGGTTCCGCCGCCGCGTGACCCGGAAAGCGCGGGGAAGCAAACCTGCTAATATACCGAACTTCGGTTTCCCGGGTTGCCCGTTGGCCATCCGGCATGCGGACGGGCGCCACATGGCCCACCATCCGGGTGCTTCGCATCGACCGAGTCAGATTTCCATTCACGAGCGCAATGCCGTCGATTCCTTCTTCTCCCCAGCCCGCCAATCTTGCCGACCCGGCCGCCCAGACGGCGCCCGCGCGCGACCGCATGACGAAAAGCGAGTTGCGTGCCAGTCTCTCGCTGGCGAGCATCTTCGCGCTGCGCATGCTGGGCCTGTTCCTGATCCTGCCGGTGTTCGCCGAGTACGCGCGCGGCCTGCCCGACGGACAGGACGCCCAGCGCATCGGCCTGGCCATGGGCATCTATGGCCTGATGCAGGCCTTCCTCCATATTCCGCTGGGCTGGCTGTCCGACCGCATCGGCCGCAAGCCGGTCATGGTGGCCGGGCTGCTGCTGTTCGTGGCCGGCGCGCTGGTCGCGGCGTTCTCGGACACCCTGGCTGGCATCACCATTGGCCGGGCGATGCAGGGCATGGGCGCCATCTCGGCGGCCATCACCGCCTGCATTGCCGACCTGACGCGCGAGCGCCATCGCACCAAGGCCATGGCGATGGTCGGCGGCAGCATCGGGCTGACCTTCGCGCTCTCGCTGGTGATTGCCTCGCCGCTGCTGAAGAGCATCGGCATGTCCGGCATCTTCGGGCTGATGGCGGTGCTGGGCGTGCTGGCCATCGGCGTGACGCTGTTCCTGGTGCCGGCCCCGCCGCCGCCGCATCCGGTGCGCATGCCGTTCCGGCAGGTGCTGCTGAATGCGGACCTGATCCGCATGAACGTGGGCGTGCTGGCGCTGCACGCCAGCCAGGTGGCGATGTTCATGGTCGTGCCGGCCATGCTGGCCGACGCCGGTATGCCGCTGGACCAGCATTGGAAGGTCTACCTGCCCGTGGTGCTGGTCTCCTTCGTGCTGATGCTGGGGCCGATGATGGCTGCCGAGCGCTATGGCCGGGTGCGCCCGGTGCTGCTGGCCTCGGTGGCGCTGATGACGGTGGTGCAGCTGCTGTTCGCGGCGGTGCAGGGCCTGTGGCCGATAGTGGGTGTACTGCTGCTGTTCTTTGTTGCATTCAACGTGCTGGAGGCCATGCAGCCGTCGCTGGTGTCGCGCTACGCGGCGGCCGGGCGGGGCGCGGCGCTGGGGGTTTACAACACCACGCAGGCGCTGGGGCTGTTCCTGGGCGGTGTGGTGGGCGGCTGGCTGCTCAAGCACGAGGGGCGCAGCGCGGTATTCCTCGGTTGCGCGGCCGTGCTGGTGCTCTGGCTTATAATCGCGTGGAGCATGAAGGCGCCACCGGCCCGCGGGCAGGAGGGTGCGTCGGCAGTGGCGGGTTAGACACACTTGTTGTCATATCCGTAGCAGTCCGAAACGCTTTTTCGTCTTAACGGGGTTAGCATCTACACGCGCCCGACCGGATATCCGGGGGCGCGTGATGTCGTTTACCGTGTTGTCGTTTACGTCCTGTGACGGACGACCCACAAGCAAATCAGTCATGCCGTGCCGCCGCAGGGAAGCGGGGCGCGGTTCTTGGAGAACATTTACATGGCATCGGTCAACAAAGTCATTCTCGTCGGTAACCTGGGCGCCGACCCGGAAACCCGCTACATGCCCAGCGGCGACGCCGTGACGAACATTCGCCTGGCGACGACCGATCGCTACAAGGACAAGCAGTCCGGCGAGTTCAAGGAAGCCACCGAGTGGCACCGCATCGCGTTCTTCGGCAAGCTGGCGGAGATCGCCGGCCAGTACCTGAAGAAGGGCTCGTCGGTCTATATCGAAGGCCGCATCCGCACGCGCAAGTGGCAGGACCAGGCTGGCCAGGACAAGTACAGCACCGAAATCGTCGCGGACCAGATGCAGATGCTGGGCGGCCGCTCGGCGGGCGGCGGTGAGGAAGGCAGCTTCGGCGGCGGTGGCGGCGGCTACAGCCGCGAAGCCCAGGGCGGCGCCGGTGGTGCTGGCGCAGGCGGTGGTGGCGGCGGCTACGGCGGCGGCCGTGCCCAGGGCGGCGCCCAGGGTGGCGGCGCACAAGGCGGCGGTCAACGCCGCCCGCAGCAAAGCCCGTCGAACGGCTTTGAAGATATGGATGACGATATTCCGTTCTGAGATTGCGTAACGGAAAACTGTAAACATCAACCCCGCCTTTGTGCGGGGTTTTTCTTTTTAATCAGTACTTTATGGGCAGTGGTGCTGTGTAAAGATTTGGCGGCCATCCATCTAAGAAAAGTGAGAATCACAGCACAAAGCGAGAATGTCGACTTCGGCGGAGGCAACGCATAGCGGGGTTGGCATTGAGCGGTGCAGTTGTCTATGGTTTGACGATGCAGTGAAAGGCGCGAGCCCACCGGAGCCTCGCCGCCAGAGTCTCGATTCCTTGCGGAGGGCGATCCATGACTCCTCACTTCCACGTCGTCATGGTCCGACACCAAACCGGTGAGCGGATACCGATCCTGCTCGACGTGGACCGCCAGCCGATCACATGGATCAACATGTACCTGCTCTTGCGCTTGCGGCCCCGGCTGGCATCCAGCAGTCAGGAGAAGGCGCTGTATGTGCTCGGCCTGTTCTGGGCATGGTGTTCCATGCAGACCATTCCTGTGAGAGAGCGGCTAGAAAGCGGGGATGGACTTACGCCCGAAGAGATCGTCAGCCGGCTGTACCCCTGGCTGCGCCATAGCTTTCAAAGCCGCGGATCGGTGAGGCAATTGGTCGTTTCACCGAATACGGTGGCCTATCGTATGCGGGTCATATCGCAGTTCATCACCTGGCATCTCGAGAACGCGATGGCTAAGTGGCCGGTCGGCAGCCCCGAGATCGGACAGATCCGCGCCAAGCTTCAGGTCCTGCAGCGGACGTTCGCTTCCACGGGAATTGCTCGAACCGAACTGCAGGAACACGCGACCGCGCTGAGTAGCGACGAGCTTGCGTCTCTGGTGGAGATCTGTCGCCCGGGAAGTGACGGCAATCCGTGGAAGCCAGCCTATCAGCCACGAAACTACCTTATCTTGTTGCTGATGGCGACGCTTGGCCTGCGACGAGGCGAGGTGCTCAAGCTGCGCATGGGGGACTGCTTGCTATCGCGACCGGTACCAATGGTGCAGATCCGGCGGTCCCCTGACGATCCAGACGACCCTCGGCTTGACGAGCCGCAGGTCAAGACGGAGTCGCGCATACTGCCGTGCGATATGTCTCTCGCACGGCTGCTCGATGACTACATCTGCAGCGGACGCCGAGAGATTGCAGGATCCGATCGGACGCCGTTCCTGTTCCTCGCGCGGAGTGGGCAGCCGATGAGTCTGTTCCGTGTCAATGGCATCCTGGATCAGATTGGCGCCGTACATCCGCAGTTCCGGGATCTGCATCCGCACGCCCTGCGCACAACGTGCGCGACGCTCTTCCGAGCTCAAGGCGTGAACCGCGGTCTCGACGAAGACCGGATCGACAAGAACATGATGTACTTCTTCGGATGGCGCTCGCCGACTTCCATCAGGGCATACATCGCCGATGCGATCCGAAAGGAGGCGAGCGAGATCAGTCTGAGCTATCAGGCCTCACTCCTTGGGACCGTTCGTCGCTCATGACGAATGCCGAAATCAACCGCGAAATGGCGCCGCTACTTCGAGAGCACGACCTGGCGGAGTTGCCAGACCATGTGGTTGATCGGGACGGTCGAGTGATGGATCTGACCCAATCGGTGTGGAAATTCAATGTACCGACCGGCCATCAGGCGTTCGACTGGGCATGTTGGTCGCAATCGAACTTCATCGTCGCCTATGCATTAAGGCGTTGGACGATCTTGCTGCTGACGCAGGTCGCAAGTGCCAGCGCAGGTAACGCCCTTCGACACGCGCTTAGTGCGTTGAGCGGCGGCGCGTCCAGCGGTGAGCCGATGGCGGAAGACATCCAGCAGCGATGGCATATCCTCACGCACTTCTCCAGTATTCCGAGCCTGCGCGTCTCACTGCGCAGCTTGGTGGACCGATGCGTGCAGGTTCTGCGGGAGCGCAAGGCACTCGATCAATTCTATGCACTGCGCAGTTGGTATCGATGGTCCGCGGAGATGCTGGAGTGCCTCGGCTTTGACGAGGAGTTTGCGTTCCGGCTGGATGAGGTCCGCATCCCCGCACGATATTCCAGGCTTGCAGTGGAGTTGGATGACGAAGACTGCGGCCCGCTCTCGGACACAGAGTTGATGGCACTGCGCCGGGCGTTGAAAGAAGACCGTTCGCCGGATAGGCAGCATGTCATGGAGCGAGCTGCAGTCGCGCTCAGCCTCGCCTACGGACGTAATCCGGCCAACTATTGCCTGCTTCGCGAAGCGGACTTCAAGAACAGCCTGGATGGCCTCGAGGTTCCACCGAACTGGGTGCTCTCCATTCCGCGGATCAAGAAGCGAGGGCGGGCCCCTCGGCAGGACTTCATTGACGAGCGCGTCGGGGACGAGCTGGCGCGTGTTCTCAGAGAGCTGCTGGAGGTCAATTGTTCCGTCGATTGCGGAGAGCACCCACGTGCGCTGTTCTTACGGGACACTCCTGATGCATGGAAGCAGAACACCGGGGTGGGAGAGTACGTGCATCACCTCACATCGAAACAGTTCCTCGCCCTCATTAGAGGATTCGGCACGCGGATGCGTGTGTTCTCGCCGCGTACGATGGCGCCGTTGCACCTGTCGTCCCGCCGGCTGCGCTACACCTTTGCGACGACGATGGTGGAGCTTGGCGTCTCCCGGCGTGTCCTGGCGGCTATGCTGGATCATTCCGACACGCAGAGTGTGCACGTCTATTACGCCTTGAAGGGGCGGCGTCTCACGGCGATGCTCGACCGTGCCGCAGCGGTGCGCCTGGGTCCCCTCCTGAAGCTGTTCCGTGGCCAGCCAGCCTTGGAAGATTCAGTGGGCTCGGTACCGCTCCACAAGCGGGTGCACTTCCTGGGCGATATGCACGCCGTGCCGGACGTCGAGATTGGTGCCTGCGGCAAGTCGCAACGTTGCGATCTCGATCCGCCGTTCTCCTGTTATGTCTGCCCGAAGTTCCGGCCATACGTGGAGGCGGATCATGAGGCAGTGCTGGCCGAATTGCTGCGTAGCCGGGAAGAGCGCCGAGAGCGTTACGGTGAACGTGTGGCGATCCAGATGGATGAAGTCATCTATGCGGTTGGTGAGGTCGTGCAGGAGGTGGCGCGATATGGCAAACGAACCAATAAGACGTAAATCCATGGCGGCGGTCGGGCGCTCCAGCAATGCCGTCTCTGCGAACTGGATCGAAAATGCATCGCGCCTTGTTGCGACCGCGAAAGCGAGCTTGCCGTTCGCGGGTGTGCGATGGAGTGATGCGGTGTGGGACGTGTCGGCGAGCTACCGTCACCGCACGCGCGCCTATAAGGCTTGCCGGCCTGCATTGCGGTTGCTGTTCACCCAGCATCGCGAGACCGCTAGGGTTGCAGCACCCCCCTTGGATCGGCCGTTCGCGGACATCTTAAAGGCCCTGGTGTGTCTGCGGCACCAGCAGCGTGGTCAATCCGCTGGCAGCCATATGGTGTTCATTCGGGCGGCGCGCTATGTATTCGACCAACTGGACGCAACTGGCCTGGCGCTTCCCGATCTCCGGTCCGACCATCTCGATCTCGCGGCCGCGCAGTTGTTTGCACGAGAAATGGCCTCCAGCGCCTACAAGGCCGTCGGTCACATGGAAGAGCTTGCGGATGCCCTCGATCACCATGGACTCTGCCGGATCAGGCTCGACTGGCGCTGTCGCAACAAGGTGCGGCCCCAGTCGATGATCGAGGGTTCCACGGATGGCTTCCTGGGTGGTGCGGGCACCTCTGATCGTCTGCCCACAGAGGAGGCCATGCGGGCGATTGGTCACCTGTATCAAATCATTCCCCGCAACGCACCACCAGGTGATCCGGTCAGCGCGGACCGGATCCTGATCCTGATCGCTACCATCATGGTCTGCACAGGCCTGCGCGTTGGCGAAGGGCTGACGCTGCCCGAGCAACCGATCTCTGTGGCACGAGACGGCAGCCGAAGCCTGCGCTACGCGCGGCTCAAGGGCGGGGGCGATGACGTCGCGGTCGAATGGTGTCACAAGACACTGCTGTCTGCTACGGAGGCGCTCGTCCAGGACGTGGTCGCTGAACTGCGGACGGCAACGGCCGGCGCGCGCAGTGTGGGGCGACGGTACAGCGAGACCGGTGTGCTGCTGTCCGACGTCGTGCTCGCCGATGAACTCGATAGCGCGGCCATCCGGACTGCACTGGGGCTCCAAAGCGCCAGTGTGCCACTGTTCCTTCAAAGCCGGCGGATTCCGTACGAGGTGGTCGACCGGCGGCTGCGAGTCAAACGCGACGCGCTGCTGGAGGGTATTGCCCGCGATCACTGGAATGCGCCAGTCATTCCGGGGTCGGCCGGGCAGGCCTTGGCATTGCACGAAGCCCTGTGCGTCGTGTATCGGAACCAGATGCACCACGGTACCCGTTCGACGCTAACCTACGCCGCGCAGCCCGTCACCGATCAAAACATGGGGGACTTCCTGGCGGGACGTACCGGTTGTGCGTCGGTCTTCGATCGCTACGGTGTTCAAGGGGAAGATGGGCAACGACTCCAGGTCCGTTCGCACGGGCTGCGTCACTTCCTCAATCATCTATTGGATGAAGGGGGTGCCCCGGACCTGGTGCAGACGAAATGGTTTGGACGCAAGCACGCGGCCGACACAAAGGCCTATCAGCACCTGACCTATGCCCAGCGGTCTGCCAAGGTAATCGAGGAGATCATGGGCGGCCGAATGCAAGGACAAGTTGCCGAACAGATCAAGGCCCTTCCGGCGGAGATGACGCGGACGTTCCTCGCTGCGCGTATCCATGCCATCCACGACGTGGGGCCGGGCATGTGCATCCACGACTTCCAGCTCTCGCCCTGCGAGCGTCACCTGCAGTGCACGGCGAACTGCGAGGACTTCCTGTGGATCAACGGGGACGAAGCGCGCCGAGATGAACTCATGCGGCAGGCTGCGGTCGTGCAGGTCAGCTTGCGTACGGCGGTGGATCGGAGCAAGGGTGTGCCGGCGCGATCGGATTGGTACCGACACCTGAAGCATCGCTACGCGCAGCTGATGCAGCAGTTGGCCACGCTGGGACTGGGAGAGGCGGACCTCCGCCCCTATCTCGACGAAGGAGATCGACATGGGAAAGCTGATCCGGGCAAACGCGAAGGTTAGCGCCGATAGATTGGCAACCATCCTCGCCGAGCTGGAGCGCTGGCGGGATCGGGAACTGGGCCGTCAGCTGACATGGGAGCGTATCGAGTCCTTCTCGGGATACTCGCGGCAGGCACTTAGTCGTCATCCCGACATCCTGCGGGCCTTCCAGGCGGCCAAACATGCGCTGGCATGCCCGGACCGGCCGTCCCGGTCGCGTGGGCTCGACGAGGAGTTGGCCTTCCAGGACCGCACCATCGTACGCTTGCGTGAGGAGCTCAGCCGATATGAGCGGCTGGAGCAGCAATGGTACGCGCGATGGCAGCGCGTCGCGTTGCACTGCGGAAGGCTGGGTCTGAGTCTCGAAGATCTCGACAGGCCGTTGGAGCAAGGCTTGCAGAACGGGCCGAAGCGTGGTGCCTGAAGGCGAGGAAGATCTGCCGTAGCTATCCCTTGCCCCGGCTAGCACTGCCTTGACACCCTTGGCGATGATGTCGGGACGCAGGCCCAATCCCCACACCTCGGGTGGCGCGCGCGGGTCGACTTCGATGATCTTCTGCTGCACGCGAACCGCGGCGCCATCGTGGGTGGCCTTGCGATAGAAGTAATCGGCCTCCTTGGCCCAGCCGCCGCGTCGCGTCGATTTGGCATGCGACAGGAAGCTGCGGCCGACGGCGAGATCCTCGAAGCGGCGATGGTGATGCACCTGATTGCGTTCCCACAGTTCCTGATCGAAATCCCGGATCCGCCCTCGAGGGCAGCTATCGGCCAGATTCGGTCATCCTGCCGCAGGAGGAGATGGATATTCGATGGCCGAACCACCTTCGACTGCCGTCATTCGACTCTTAATCGCAGTTGGGCGATCAGTAATCGTAGACATGCTCCATAGTCAATCCCAATGCTGGCGCCTGGGTCAGAAACGTTGATAGTTTCGCGACTGGCACCAGCAATGCAACCCGTTTCGTCTGCGGTGGTACTGTGATGGATTGCTCGAACAACACATGCCAATCCCCAGCAGGCAAACTCTCGCCATTCTTCATCCATGCGGTCACAAGGATGGCAGCGCTATTTCCGGCGATATCGTAGATGTGAACATTTTGCTGCGCGAGGGATGTCGCGGCAATCCGGAAATCGAAATAGCGAGGTAGCGAGAGTAGTGCGCGGCCATCCGGCAATCGCTTCAGCACCGTTATGCGGGATGGCGGGGTCCAACCATCTGGAATGTGGTCTACGACCACTTCGGTTGTCATCAGTGCAGGCGTATATGCGGCTCGCGTTGCCTTTTCGATCAGCTTCCCATAAGCAGCTTTGATCGCGTACTCGGTGGTAAGCGCATAACGGCGTTCCCATTTGCGAACGAGTTTCGGTCCGGTCAGCGGTACATCAGTCCACAAATGCTTCAATCTCGATGTGAAATCAAACAGGTACCACGGTTCTTGGCGAATGAAGTCGACATACTCCTGGGCAGCTTTCGCGCCGTACAGGTCTTCGTCCGTGAGTCGCTGACCGCCCAGTAACCAGCTTGCCCGTCCGATCGTATTTTCATACATCGAGCGCAGCACATATTCGACGGTCGTACTCGACGCGATCACCATAATCATGCAGTGATAGCCGGGATTCATCGGGTAGTGTCCGCGAACCTGCTCTTCCGTGACGGTCTTGTAGCTCGACCAGAGCTGTCCCGTCTGTTCCATAAAGGGGAACGCGTGGGACGGCCCGGCATTAACTACACGCGCATATTCTGCTGGGCTGTGCACCAGGTACCATTCCGGAAAAGTGAGCAAGGTCTGCTCGGTTCCACGCCGCGCGTTTGGCGGAACCGCACTTTCGATGCTCGTTCCCGAAGACATGCAGGCAGGCGACACGCCAAGGAACAAAACAAGCGCAAGCAATGCGCGGCGCGACCATCTCGTCATAACTTTTGCCCGATGCGCACGAAGGCCAGCAGAAGGTTGTCAGACGGGTCGCCCTCCTGCCGCAGCTTCGCCCCCGCATGACGGAATCCAGCCGCTTCGATACGGCTGATCCAGTCGTCAATACTGGCGAAATGGCGCAGTTCCTTGTTGTTCGTTTCCCACGATTCACCAAGACCGGCGTTGAACACGGTATGCGCAAGCGATACGAACGCGTCCATATCGGCGGTCCTGACGTCGTGATCGCGTACGACGAAGTAGCCGCCCGGCCTAATGATCGTCGCGATCGATTCGAGAAACGGGGCAAGCTTGGGTGGGGCCATATGGTGCAACCCTACAAAGCAGCTAACAAGGTCTGCACTTTCCGCGGGCAAGTCAATCGGATCATAGTCGTTGAGATTCACGTGCCTGCCCAGTTTGCGCAATTGCCCGCGCTCGACGATGTCGACGGGGCTCATGCCGGGTGCCACGTCATGCACAAGCGTCACAGTTCCCTTGATGCGCAGATGCTTTTGCACCGAACGCACGTAGCGACCAGTCGTGCCGATCTCGACGTAATCGCGCAGTTCTGCTTCTGGAATAAGCGACGCCATCTGACGTCCCATCTCTCTCTTCTGTGTCGCAAGCGATGGGAGGGCGTGGGTCAGCATGGCAAGGGCCGGCGTGATCGACTTCAACTGAGCTTGGATACCCCGGTAGACTGCTTCGTCATTGTCGTGCTTGGCGGTTTCCGACTTGATCAGGGTATGCAGGCGGTCGGATGGCAGAACGTTGAAGATGTTCCTCAGAAATGTATAAAACTGGTCGGATGCCCGTACGTCCTCATAGACGGAAGCAAACAGTGTGGTCGTGCTCTTCCCTGTTGTCGCAGGTGTCGCATACTCAGTAGATGAAGCACGCTTAGAAAGGGGCATGTAGTATCGGTCCCACAGTGCACCTCGAAGACGATAGTAGGGATCAAGCTTCGTCTTGAGGGCGAACAACTCGCTCGCACGCGGATAAGCGCGATGGAACTGCTCATCCGTGGCGTGAAGTTGATACGGCAGATAATAGGTGCCACCCATCGCGAGGACTGCGTCGATCAACTCGCGTGTCCACACTCCCACGCGCTCTTTCGCGTTATCTCGGGTGCGCTGCTTGTAATACAAAACGAACGCGAAAGTCTCGCCTCTCGCCCAGGCCATCAAAGTGCGATTATCGGCAAGCGCGTGCCGCACCGAAATATTCACCACATTTACGGCATGTCGTGACAGCGTTGCGCTCATGGCCTTCGCGAAAGCGTCGACGGCGGCGACGGGGACGAAGTACTCTTGCAGCACGTAGGTACGCTTTGAGCGACCCACCGGTTCCAGTTCCGCAACGTCGTAACCGGCTTCGTAGTTGCGCCAATGCACCTTCTTGCCGAGATGCAGTACGGGATCATATAGATACTCTCGGCGGAACTTACCCAGCGGCGTCTCGGTAATAGCCCACAGCAGATACTTCGCCGCCAAGAAGCCCCGGGCGAGAGGCTGCAAACGAGGTGCAGTCGCCGGATCATCGGTGACTGTCCAGCTCACGGCACGCCCGCGTCTGTAGTCTGGAGGGTACAGATCGAAGTTATGGAATACGATGTCGCGATGGCTGCGAACGTTCGTGTCGAACCAGGCTTTATATTGCGCTGTGCGCATCTTTTTGTCGCTGCGCGCGATGCGTGTATTCGGAACAAGATCGAGTTCCGCTTCGACAATGACACCGATTCCACCATAGCCGCCGATTGCGGCGTCAAAGAGCTGCGCGTTCTGCATGGGTGATGCCTCAACGATTTCCCCGCTTGTGAGCACCAGCGTAATTGCGCGCACGGACAAGACCACTGGCCCGAGCCCCATATACCGCCCATGCGCATTGACCGATAGCGCACCGCCGACAGTAAAATTTGCATACGTCTGCATGATCTTAACTGCGAGGCCGTGCGGATCGATGAACCGCTGAATATCGCACCAGCGGATGCCGGCCTGAACGCGAATGACGGCCGCCTGTGGGTCGAAGCGAATCACATGATTCATCTGCCGCATGTCGAGATGCAGCGAATTCGGGCTCGCGGTATGGCCACCCATACTGAAGTGGCCGCCGCCGATGGAAAGTGGCAGGTCTGTCTGCGTCAGGGCATCAACGACATCTTGCGTCGTCGAGGGGGTGGCAACGGAAAAGACGGGGATGCGGTTAAGCTGCGTGACGTCGTTGACAGTAGGCATGGCATCGTGCTCATTACTCGGCAATATTGACCGCCAGGTAATCGGAACGGCTTGCGGGATCCGCGCCGAAGCGGTTCGGATGATCCACCCCACGCCGGAATAGCTGAACGACAGCCCATATCGGCCCGATCACGGGTACGGCTGCTACCAGCAGAGCGCTGCCCGCGCGGCCGATGTCATGGAGACGCTGTGTCGAAAGTGCGATTGCAGACCAGATGAACAGCAAACTGAAGATACCTGAGGCGGCTTCACCAATTTCAGCGGCGAAGTTGCCGAAGGCCGCGCAGAATAGCGCGCTCGCTGCGACACGCGTCAACCATTCACTTCTGGTAATGCGGCCTCGCATGAGGAAAAAGGCACCCACGAAGGAAGCCAGAGATGGTTTATTTGGAGATTCCATCTTTTTTCTTATTTACCCGATTGTTGGCTGATCACGCTTTCTGGGCGCTCCGATCGTCCCTCAGCGCTTTTGCGACGTACGTAGGATCGTTCGACAAGAATTGTTTGGCGGGGATATCACCAGAAGAGCACTGGCTGAAGAGGTTGAATAGAGAGGCACACTCCTGATCGCGAGGGGGAATCCGGAGCGCCTTCGGCGCCTATTCGAGCTGCCTCCTCGTGAAATGGTCGTGAATGTCGCTCGCGCTTGCCCTTATCAGTGCCCGAAAACAGCCATAGCTCGTCCACCACAATCCGCGGAAACGAAGAATCTAGCAAGGAAATCCGCTGCAACCGCGGACCGCGAAGTGGGGTGTCGGTGCGGTACAACACCTTCCCATGGCCCATCGCGATTACGGCGTGCCGACCTGCCAGTTCGCTGCCCGCAAACAACCGCGCGCATTCCTCAGGCGTTTCACTATGCAGGAATATCGGTCAGGTGCGCGGGTACCTCATCGAACAGATGGTCTTAAACTGCATCCTGCGGTCTACAAGAAAGACCGAAACGCCCTGCCACTGCTCAGCTTTCTCGGCGAGTATCGAAAATGTCTTGCCGTGCCAGTTCCGGTAGAAGACATAGGAACCACGACAGTACCCGGCCTCCGCTGACAATCTTTCGAGAGAAGGACTGCTGATTCGCCGATAACCTTTGCTAGCGCGCTCCATGTAGGTATCTCTTATGCAACTGGCTGTGCCAACGTATCGCGCGACTCTCACAATCGGCACAGGCCTTCCTGCAATGAATATACGTGAAACATATCCTGTGAAGTTGGAATAAGCCAGTAGCTCGCCTGTCAGCGCTGCTGTGTCCACGTGCGTGGGGTGGCCCGACCAGAATCGCCCTGCGGGAATACTGCCGGGGGAGCATGGCCCGAAACCAGGGAAACAGAGCGTCGAACGTCCCACCGCGCGCTGGGACTGCGACGCGCCATGGGCGTCGATTCGAACCACTTCCTCGCGAAAATGAGCACAGGGATCGCTCGCACTAATGGCATTGCTACATTCCAGGACAAACAGCAGACCAGCGCATGCCTGTATCGCCCACCTGAAGGTAGTCATGGCGCCTCACCTAATCACCGAAACGAGCAATCTACCAACGAATCGTCCCTTCCCCCCCATACGCCGAAGTGGGGTGTCTGGCCCGTACAACACGAAGCGCTGAATCCTTTTCCGACAACGGCGGATGCTATTGGCGGTACCTTTTGTCATGATCCCCGCGCACCCATGCCAGCATCGAATGACCGGTTCGGCCAAACACCGGTCGGCTACAGAGTAAAGGGGGGAATGGCACATAGGGGTCGACTGCAGCCCGTCGCCGCCACCAGGTCGGCTGCGGACGGGGCCTCATTCTGCCAGTTGCTGTTGTGCTTTATAAGGTGCCGGAGAAAGAGCCCCGAAATTGCCGAGCATTCGCGCCCAAGTGAGCTCGCGAGCGGCGCAAAATAGCATCACCTCCGCGCGAACCGCGCATCGATCCCCGGCGCTGTCATGGGCACAAAACGGCCCAAAACACCCGAATCTTTACAGTTGCCGGGCTGCCTCGCTTCGAAACCGGCTCCCCATGCGGTCTTGCGGTCAATGTTTACGTTGTGACGTAACAGAACCGTTCTGATCCTCCGTCAGCCGTTCTTGTGAAGAAAAACCCCGCAATGTGCGGGGTTTTTTTATTTGCGGCATCGGCGCCTGTGTCGGATGGCAGCGTGGCTGGTCAGGAACCGTCCGGTGAACTAGCGCGACTGGCGCCCGGATCGTCGTGCAGTCAGCCCGTCCAGCACCGTCGCCCAAGCGAAGGGGCGCGGATCGGCCAGCATGCTCATGGCGCGCGCGTAGTCGAGCGTCAGGCCGGGCGTCCACGCCATGGTGGTAGCGCGCTTGCGCAGATGGGCGGCAACCCACAGTTCCGGCGTCAGAAGCAGCCGCAACAGCGGCCACCAGCCATCGAGGCGCGCCCAGACGCGCGCGGCGGCGCCCTCCAGCGCGGCGTCCAGCGCTTGCGCCACGGTACTTGAGCAGTTGCGGTGCGTCAGGTTGTAGGTGGTGTTCTGCCGATCGTCGTGCCAGAAGGTTCGCAGGCGTTCGGCATCGTAGTTGCGAATGCGCACCTGCACCGTGGACGGACACCACGCGCTTGATTCGGTGGGATAGTCCGGCTGGAACAATCCGGGCACGTCGTTCTCGCGCGTGGCGCGCAGCAGGCGAGCAAAATCGTCCGGAGAGCGGTCGATCTCGACGGCCGGATAGAGGCTGATATAGATCCCCTCCGGCGACTCCAGCGCGGCATGGCCTGTCGAAATGACGCCGTCGCGGTCCACGGCGGCGATGTAGCGGTCGATGATCGGCTGGCGCTGCGCCTCGGCCTTGGCGGTGCCCACCGGCGTCCACACATGAACGATCAACGCGCGCTCGTCTGCGGCAGGCGGGCCGCGCCATGTCGTCAGCCGCCGTCTGGCAGCCCCGTCCGACGTGAACGCCGGATCATCCCTCGAGCCAGGACCGGCGGGCAGACGACGTACGCGCGACGCCAGCAGCAACATGTTCCAGCCGCCGAAGATCAACCCGAGCCCCACGCAGTACGGCACCGTGCCAACGTAGTGAGTCGGATAGGGTTGGATGAAGAAGATGGCAAGCGCGATTTCGAGCAGGCCGCCGGCCATTGCCAGACGCCAGGTGCGAAAGCGCACGACATGCGCCGAAGCCACCTGCAGCAGGCCATCGGCAAGAAACAGCGTGCCAAAGATCAACGACAGGATCATGTGGCCATGGTGATGGCCGGCCAGCACGAGAATCGCCGCCACACTGAAGGCGACGCCCTTGACGTAGCGCAGCGTCCGCTGCCCGCCCATGCCGGTCGAGGCCACGGCCAGCGTGGCCAGTCCTTCGAGCAGCAGCAGCCAGGCGAAGGGCTCGATCGGAAAATCGAGTTTGCCGTCCAGCGCATCGACGAACAGCACGGTGCCCACCACCATGCTGACCGCCCCGGCCCAGGCCAGCCCCTTCCATCGGGTACGCAGGTAATCGACTCCCAGCAGCAGCATCAGCAGGCGGACCATCGGCAGCTCCGGCGCCGTGTCAAGAACGGCTCGGGTGGAGTCTATCGTGCAAAAGCGCGGTGGAAAAATCCAATTTCAAAAAATTTGAATAACTACGTGAGACTTCAGCGGATTTACGTCACTTATCGCCCCGTATAGTTCATCCCATCGCAACGCCACAACAAAACAACGGCGAACAGCGAAAAGCAATAAAACTGAACGAATCAACCTT
>Ga0160460_100727_pt1 | contig 15507 bp, 17 predicted proteins | sample HID1973M_E6MG_FD_108238 | JGI IMG/M metagenome (GOLD analysis project Ga0160460, IMG submission 108238) | Enriched mosquito-associated microbial communities from UW Madison campus, WI, USA - HID1973M_E6 MG | ecosystem: Host-associated > Arthropoda: Insects > Digestive system > Unclassified ... | reverse complement strand
GGCGAACTAGCCTGTCGAAGTCTGTGTTTGCCCCGGACCGGTGGTTTTTCCGATCACGTTCCGGGACGGAAGGGGAACGAAGCAGGTTCGGCCTTCGACGCTGCCCGCTTCGGCGCTCGTGGAACTGGGTGTGGTGAAGGAGCTGCCGCGATGGACATCGCGGAGTTCGAGCAGAGAGCGCGCGAAGCCCGTCTGGGCCGCTCGGTGCGGACCGCCTATCGGCGCCTTCACCTGGTGCAACGCAGAACCCCCAGGCTGCAGCATCCGTTCCGACTCGACGGTGCGAAGAAGGCGCTCGCGAACAGCGACCGAGCGTCTCCTGCCCCCGGAATGGAGAATTGTCCCCATTTCGGGGGGTAGGCGCCTCGCGGGGTGCCGGTTACCCTGGGAGAGGTTTGCGGAAAGCGGTCCGATCGGCGGTTTTCGCCGGGACGGAAGGGGAACGTATGAAGTTCGCGATGGGTGCTGACACGCTCGGCGTGCTGACGAAGGCGACGAGTGGTTCGAGCGATGAGCTGTCGTCGCTCGTGCGCCAGCTGTTCGAAGCGGCCGAGCCGCTCGAGGGTCGGTTCCAGGGCGCGGGGCGCGCCGCGTTCGACCGTTTCAAGGGTCGCACCGACGCGATCTCGGCCGAGTTGAAGGCCGCACTCGACGGCGTGCTGGGTGGCATCGGCGGCATGAACCGCTCGTTCCTCGAGGGCGAGTCCGCCATGGTCGACCAGACCCAGTCGCTCGAAGCAGGTTCGGCCTTCGACGCTGCCCGCTTCGGCGGCGGAAAGTAAGGGGCGATCATGGCGAACCAGGGCGACCGTCGCGACTACGACATCGCGGCATCCCAGAACGCGCAAGACAACTTCAACCGGGTCGCGGCGCAGTTGGAGGCGCTGATCGATCAGCGCGATCGCGACGTCCAGGCGGCGATGGCCGACTACACCGCCGAGGGCGTGTCGGAGGACTATCGCGCCAAGGAGTTGCGCTGGAAGAACGCGGCCGGCGAGGTGCGGGGCATCATCCAGACGCTCCGTGCCTCCCTCGAGCGCAACGACGAATCCGCGCAGGACGCCCTCCGCAAGGCTCGCGCCGCCGTCGAGGCGATCGGCTGAGCCGACCGGAGCTGATTCGAGCCGATGACGAACTGGAGCATCCAGCCGTCGGGGGTCGTGACCGTTCTCACCGAGGTGAACACGTACGCGGTCGCCCTCGGCGAAGCGCTGAACGGACTGGGCCCCGCCATGGAGGCCGCGGTGACGGCGACGCAGTCCGCGGCGATCGCGGAGGCGGTGCAGTCGTACTTCACGCAGCAGGAGGGCCCCCGCATCGAGGGCATGAACGCCCGCATCGGCGCCGCCTCCTCGGGGGTGGTGACCGCGACAGAGGCGTACGTCGCGGGTGATCTCGAGATGGCGGCGAACGCGCAGTCCGCCGCCGTGGCGGCCGTGTACCCGCCGGATCCTCCCTCGGGGGTGAGGTGATGCCGGCCGCGATCGACCCGGACGCCATCCCGGGCAAGGACCTGAACCCCGACGCCGTCGAGGAGAACGCGCGCACCATCGGCACCCTCGCCGGCGCGGTGCGCGATAACGGCTCGACCGTTCACCTGAAGTGGCAGGGCATGGCGAGCGTGTACGAGGCCCCTGAGGCCGGCACCCTGCTCGGGCTCATGCAGCCGGTGTCATCCCAGGCGACCCAGGCCGGTGACAACCTCGACGCGGTGTCGGCCGCGCTGAGCCGGTTCGCCGCGGACGCCCGCCCGATCAAAGAGGCGCTCGACCAGCTGCGCATCGATGCGCAGGCTTTCCGTGCCGAGATCGCCGGCGGCGTGTCGGTGCGCGAGCTCAACCCCGCCTACGTCAGCGCGCAGGGCTACCAGGGCTCGTGGAGCGCGTACGGCGCCGCGAGCACGACCGCCTCCGACAGCGACATCCCGCAGCACCGCACCGTCACGAAGCAGTGGCACGAGGTCCAGTCGTACGTCGACCGCAACAACGAGCTGATCTCGGCCGTCAACGTCCAGCAGGTCGCGCTGTGGGACGCTGAACGCAGCTGCGCCAACAAGGTCCGCGCTCTGTACGGGGCCGCCCCGCTGCACGCCTTCGAGTCCCAGAACGACGTGAACGGGTACGGGCTGTCCGAGATCCCGGAGGGCACCGAGATGCCGTGGGGTGCACCGGTCGAGCGCACCGAGAGCTGTGGCGAGGCGGCCGTGAACTTCGTCGTCAAGGACTTCCTCTGGGAAGGCGTCATCGTCGGCGGCGTGTGGGGCACCGTCCAGGGCCTGGGCACGCTCGTGCTGGGGTATAACCCCGCAACGGGCGACTGGTTCTCGGGCGAGGCCTACGGTGCCGCCTGGAGCAACCTCGGCCTGCTCGCGGCCGGCGCCGTGATCGCGACCACCCCGCCGCTCAACCTCCTCAGCAGCATCGACGACGCCGTCCAGCAGTTCGGCGGCGACGGCATCCTCCCCGGACCCGTGGGCGACATCGACGACAAGATCGATGAGGCCTTCCTCAACACCGGCAAGGCCCTCATCGCGTGGGACAAGTGGGCGGACGACCCCGGCACCGCGGCCGGCGAGTCCCTCTTCAACGTCGCCACCGCCCTCATCCCGGCCGGCGCCGCCGTCGCGGGCGTCAAGACCGCGTCGGTCGCGGCATCCGTCCTCACCAAGATGGCCCGCGTGGTCGACCTCGTCGACCCCGCCGCCTGGGCCGTGAACGGCACCCTGCGAGTCGGCTCCGCGGGCCTCGGCTCGCTCGACGGCCTCATCGGGCGCCTCGACCTGCCCGCCTCGAGCGTCGACGCCTCGCACGTCGAGGTCTACACGGCGATGGACTCCGCGTCGGCGCTGCGCACGCTCGATGACTGGGGCGTAGACCCGAACACCGTCACCGCCCGCGTCGACGACGGAATCCCGGTGCTCGAAGCCCCCGGCATCCGCGTCGAGCTGCCCGCGGGCGCCTTCGACGGCATCCGTGCCGGCGACGGGGGGACGGATGCCGCGATCCCCGCGCCCGTCCGAGAGCCCGAGCTCGTCGCCGCCGGTAGCATCCGCGGCGAGACCGGCCCCGGCCCCGGGAACTCGATCGTCGACGATGCGCCCGTGCGGACCGAGACCGGTGGGGGGTCGGGGGAGTCGGGCGTCGTCCGCGACCCGGAACCTGGCGGGGCTTCCGGAAGCAGCAACGGTGGTGACCGCGGCGAGTCGAACTCGTCGAATCACCTCGCTTCAGGCGACGGGGAACTCGGAGGTCACGGCGGCGACGGCGGCCCCGCCGATGTGCCTCCTCATGACCCGGGGCGCCCGTGGGTGGCGGACGGCGATCGGATCGCCACCTACCCGGACTCGCTCACCGTCAACGATGGCAATGTCGTGTGGATCGTCGGTGACGAAACCGTGGGCGCCGTGCCAATCCGCGACTACGTCGACATTCGAGGGGGGTCGATGCACAACATGAACGCGGACTCCCTCGTGCTGGGGAAGTACACCAGCGACGGCAACTCCTACATCGACGTTGCGCACCGCCGGGACGCCACCTATTTCGACATGGGGCACGAGGGATGGGCTGACGTGCAGCGCCGCTACCGTCTCAACGATGCCCAGATGTTCGAGTTCTTCAACAAACCGGCGCTGGACGACGCGGTGGCGGACGGAAAGACCATCCGCTTCTCGCACGACCCGCGCGATTACAACCCGTCCGCGCTCTACGACGAGTGGGACTATCTGAAGAACCACCACGGGTTCTCTTACCTGAAGGAGGATGGCGATGGCTGGGTCGCAGTTTCCTGAATCGATGGACGTGCTCGCCCGCGACCTGATCGCAGGGCTGCGGCTGCGGGCAGGGACCGGCGTCGATGACTTCGCGGTCACCGAGACGCGGGATGCGCCCACGCCGTGGCTGACGCTGGAGTGCACGATGTTCGACTACCTGCCTCTCGTCTTCTTCTACGACCGAGGACGGTGCGGCTTCAGCATCGACTACGGGTCCCGGAAGATCCGCCTCGCACGGCCGGCCGGCGCCGCGGGCCTGCGGTCGCAGGCCGACCTCGACGACTTCCTGGACGAAGTCATCGTCGCAGCGCGGGAGCGCATCCCCGACAAGTTCCTCGCCGCACGAGGCTGGGATGACCCGCCCGTCTGACCGGTGGTCGACACCGATCGACAACGCTGCTGCCGCCTCCGTGGCGGTGATCGATGCCAAGACGGGTGAGGTCCTGTATGTCTACCGGCAATGAGTCCCTGCATGCGCTCCTGAGCAAGGCGATCCTCGCCTACGTCGGACGAGACACGCGCAAGATCCCGACGGCGGACGAGGCGACGCTGTTCGCGGTCGCGCCCGATCGCTTCGACGAGCTGCTGCCCCTCGTCGAGGATATGGAGACGACCGCGGACTGGCTGGCCCGCAGCGGCCGCTCGGTACGGGAGGAGGAGCGAGGACTCTCCGCGTCGGACGACGAGGCGACGCTCCGTGTGGAGCGCGACGGCGACGCGTGGGTGGTGTGCAAGACGCAGCTTCCTCGAGATGGAGATGAACTATCTCGACGACCACGGTTTCACGATCCTGCCCGACGGCAAGGGAGGCCGGCATGCCATTCGCTGAGTCGATGACGTCGCTCGCAAAGGCGCTGCACGCGGCGCTGCGCGCCCGCTTCGGGCGCGGCGTCGCGGGGTATGTGGTACGCGAGCTCGACGACGGGGAGCACGCCGGGATGCGCGCCTCCTTCGTGCTCTACGAGTACTGGGAGATCGATTTCGTCTACGATCGGGGCGCGTTCGGCTTCTCGATCCCCTTCCGCAACTCGGACGTGCCCGTCATGAGGGGCCCCCAGGCAGGACAGTCCATCGAGGATCTGGACGGCATCCTCGCCGAGCTGCAGGAGAAGGTGCTCTCCCGGATCCCCGACAAGTACCTGCAGACGTGGGAGGCCCCGTGAGCGGTGAGGGCGCGGTGACGGACCAGCCCGCGGTGCGGTCGTGAGCCGCCCCGCCCTCCCGCGCCCCCTGCATGCCGGCGCGACGTCCCCCGCACCGCACACCGGCTGACTCGAGCCGTTCCCACTCGACGAGTCCCCCCGGACGGAACCTCCCTATGACGACATCGGACCAGACGCGCCCCGCCGACGTCGACCCCCTCGTGCTCACCGTCCCGGCCGGCGCCGGGCAGCGCATCGCAGGGCTGGCGGTCGACGTCCTCGTGCCGGTCTCGCTCGCCGCGGTCGCCGCGATCGTGTTCGCGATCGGGCAGCCCGCCACCGGCTGGATCGCGGCGCTGCTCGGTGTCGCGTGGATCGCGGCCGGCATCGCGATGCTCGCCCGCACCGGCCGGTCGTTCGGGGCCCTCGCCGCCGGCACGCGCACGGTCGATCCGACGACGGGCGCCGCGGCCGGGGCATCCCTGCTGTCCGCGCTCCTCACGGGTCGTCTGCGCACCTGCGACCTGCGCCGGGGCCGGGACCCCTTCGCCCCGGCCCTGACACCGTTCGAGTTCCCTCACCCCGATGTGGCGCCCACCGCTCCCGCCCGGGCGGCGCTGCGGGGCGTCGCACCCGTCCTCGAGCTCGACTCGGGCCAGCGGCTCCCGCTCGAGTCGGCGCTGGTGATCGGACGCAATCCGACCGCGCCCGTCGACGCCCCCGCGGACGCGTATCGATGGGCGGACCTGTCGCGCACGCTGTCGCAGTCGCACGCGCGCCTCGAATGGGACGGGCGCTTCGTATGGGTGACCGACCTGGCGTCGACCAACGGCACCGCGCTGCGGACGGACGGCGCGTCGCAGGGGCTGCTGCCCTTCCAGCGCACCCCGATCCCGACCGGCGCCGTGCTCGAGCTGGGCGACCGCGTCATCACCGTGAGGACGCCCGCATGAGCGCCGCGGTCGTCGATCACCCGCTCGTCGACGGGTACGGGCCCGGCTGGATCGCCACCGAGACCCGTGCCGACGTCGTGCCGCTGACCGCGGGGATGAGCGATCTGCTCCACCGCGTCGCGACCGCCGGAGAGCGGCCGATCGTCGTCTCCGGCGATTTCTCGCGGATGACGCGGCCGCTGGCCGAAGCGCTCACCGCCGTCGGCGGCCACTGGGTCATCCGCACCGCGCACGACGGGTGCTACGACGCCCGCACCGGGACCAGCCTCGAGAGGCCCCAGGACGCGCTGGCACCGGGTCGGGCGGCGACCCATCCTGCATTCGTCCGCGCGGCGGTCGCGGCGCGCCTGCAGCTGGTCGCCACCGTCTCGACCCGCCACCGCGTGAGCCGCCCGGTGCGACTCGGCGGCGTGCTCGAGGCCGCGTCGGAGGCTTTCGCGGGGCGTGCGCCCGCGGTATGGGGTCCGACCGAGCCGCTCGTCGCCCCGTGGAATCGCGACGACCTCACCGAGTACTCCCGTCGCCGCATGCCGGCCGACAGCCGCTGGGCGGCGGTCGCCCACGGGGATCACCCGCTGGTCGGCACGCTCGAGGTGGTGCGCACCTCGGAGGGCCTCGAAGAGACGACGCACGTGTGGGCCGATGTCGCGGGCGCAGGCGAGGAACGTGCGGACGCGCTCGCGCTCGAAGCGCGCCGGTTCCTCGGGCGCGCAGCGGGGATCGGGATGCCGCTGCTCGGCGTGGCGCTCGCCGCGATCGGCTCGCCCGACCTCGCTCTCCGGTGCACGGCCGCCCCGCAGCCCGAGCCGCTGGCCCTGCTGATCGGCCCGCCCGGTGTGCGGGCACTGGGGCTCGAGCCCGGTCGCTGGGCGTCGGACTTCGGCGCCGCCGTCGTCGGCAGCCCTCGGCTGCCCGCCGTGCTGCTGCCCCTCGGCACGGCCTCCGGCGGCGGCTGGAACCGGCTCGCGGAGGTGCTCGGCGCGCTCGATTCCGGCCGCGTCGCCGAACTGCTCGCCGTCGCACCCGACGTCGCCGCGCTCCTGCACGAACAAGGGGGACAGGCCTGATGCCCGATCAGCGTGACACCGTGCTCATCGAGCAGGCGAGGATCCAGCGCATGCGCCTGGGATCGGCCCTGCTTTACGGCCGCATCGAGGAGCGGCGCACCGTGAACGACCACATGCGGCGGCTCGTGGCCTCGCTCATCGTCGCCGCCGTCGCGTGCGCCGTCTGCGTCGGGGTCTCATTCGTGCTGCAGCTGCTGTCGGCACAGCCGCAGTCGGCGCCCGCGCCGACCCACGCCGCCGTCGTGTCGATCCACCCGGAGGAGCCCCGAGCATGAACACGCGCCTGACCGTCGCCGGAGCGACGCGCCGCAGCGAGGTCGTCGTCGCGAGCGACGAGCCGCTGGGCGCCGCCCTGCCGCGCCTGCTCGACCTGCTCGGCGAGACGGGCGGCACCGTGGCGCATCCGCTCACGCTGGTCGCGACCGATGGCGCGCAGGTCGACATCGGCCGCTCTCCTCAGCAGCTCGAGCTCGCCGACGGAACGCTCCTGCGCCTGGTGCGCCTCGACGCGGCACCGCCGCCGCCGGTCGTGATCGACGTCACCGACGCCGCCGCCGACGCCCGGGGCCTCCGCCGTGACGCATGGGACGACCGCGCGCGCACCGTCGCCGGCGGGACGACCATCGCGCTGGCGACAGCCGTGGCGGGTGCCGTCGCCCCGTGGGGCGGGCAGGTCGTCGCCGCCTGGATCCTGCTCGGCACCCTGATCGCGCTGCTCGCCGTCGCGACGGTCCTCGGCCTCATGCGGCTGCGCGCCGTGGCGGTCTGCGTGAGTGCGGGCGCCGCGGGGCTCGTCCTCCCGCTCGGCGCCGCCGCCTTCACCTCCGGCGCAGCAGGCGGGTCCGCCCCGCCCGCAGCCGCGCTGCTGGCCGCGGCCGTCCTCATCGCCGCCGCGTCGACCGTCGTGCTGCTCGGGCTCGGGGCGGCCCTGCGCCGGCCGGGCGCGGCAGCCGGCGGAGCGGTCGGCGCCTCGGTCGCGACACTGCTGCTCGTGCTGCTCCTCGCCGGCGTCGGTGCCGGGCCGGCCGCGGCCATCGCGGGAACGGTCGCCGCGTTCGCGACCGGGCCGCTGCCCTGGATCGCGCTGTCGTCGGCCGGCCTCACCTCCCTCGACCGGCGGGCGGCCGAGGGCGGCCGTGTCAGCCGGCCGCGCGCATTCGCCTCCATCGAGGACGCGTACGCCGCGCTCACCTGGAGCATCGCGCTCCTGGCGGCGCTCCTGGCGACGACGGGGATCGCCCTCGTGCTCGCCGACGAGGTGTGGAGCGGCCTGCTGGCCGTCGCGATCGCCCTCGTCGCGGCGCTGCGCTCGCGCACCTTCCCGTTGCGGGCACAGGTCGGGGCGCTGTGGGCCGCGGTCGCGCTCATCGCAGCGGTCGCGGTGCTCACCGCCCTGAGCGGCGCCGACGGATGGATCGGCGCGGCGCTGGCCCTCGCCGCCGCCATGGTGGTCTCCGTGGGCATCCTCGTGCGCCCGGCCCCGCACGTGCGCGCGCGGCTGCGGGGCTTCGGGAACGTCATCGAGACGCTCGCCGTCGTCGCGCTCCTCCCGCTGCTGCTGGGCGCCCTCGGCGTCTACACGGAGCTCCTCGGCATGTTCGGCGGCGGCTCGTGAGCGCCCTCGACCTGCGCGAGCTCCCGTCAGCCCTGTTCGGCAGCGGCGTCGCGCGCCATGCGCGGCTGACCGAGTGGGATGCCTCGATCCGCGGCATCCTCCCCGCACCGCGCCGAATCGGGTTCATGTCGCTCGCGCCCGGAGTCGGCACGACCACTCTCGCGCGGCAGGTGCTGCGTGTCGTCGCGGCGCGTCGCCCGAATCCCGTGCTCGCGGTGGACGTCGCCGCCGGCTCCGGCGGCCTGGCCGCGAGCCTCGGCGTGCCGCACACCCCGCCTGACGACACCCGCGCCGGCGCGCGCACCACCGCGGAGGCCATGGCCGGGCTTTCGGGCGGCGAGGGCTGGTACGGGCTGCGGCCCGCCGCCACCGACGGCCCCGTCGCCGCCTGGCTGGCGGAGGCCGCTCCGATCACGCGCTTCTTCGATGTGTCGATCACGGACTTCGGGCCGCGGGATCCGCGCGTCGATCTCGCGGCGTGCGCAGCGCTGTCGGACGTCGTGTGCCTGGTGGCGGATTCCCGCCGGGCATCGGCCGAACTCGCACGCGCGGTCGCGCCCGCGGTCGCCCGGCTGCCCGAACGGCCGACCCCGGTCATCGTGCTCGTGGACCACGCGCGTCAGGGCAACGGCGTCGCCAGGGCCCTGGCCGACGACCCCTGGCCCGTCGTGGGCGTGCCGTTCGACCACGGACTTCGGGCAGGGGACGACGCCCCGCGCACCCACACGGCGCGCCGAGCGGTGCTGTGCCTGGCGGCCGCGGTCGTGTCGGGTCGCAAGGCGGTGAGCCCGTGACGGTGCGCATCATCCACCGGCCCGCTCGCATCACGCAGCCGGTCGAGCCGCCCGCCGAGCTCGTGCTCGCCCCGCCTCCGCCCCTCGGTGAGGCCGCCACCGGCTTCCCCCTGCAGTCGCTGCTGCCCATCGTGGGCAGTCTGTCGTCGATCACCATGATCGTGCTGCTGCGCAACAACCCGGTCATGGTCGTCGTCGGCGCGGTGATCCTCGTCGTCGCGCTCGTCGGCGGCGTCGGAATGGCGTTCACCGCGCGGGGCAACGCCGCCCGGCAGCGCCGGGTGCAGCGCGAGCGCTACCTCGACTACCTCGAGCAGACCCGCACGTCGGTGCGCGAGCTCGCCGACGCCCATCGTGCCGGCACGCTCGCCCTGCATCCCGCCCCGGCCACCCTCGTCGAGATCGGCGCGAACCCCGCTCGGCGCTGGGAGCGCCGTCCGGGCGATGCCGATTTCCTGCACGTGAGGATCGGCTCCGGCGATCTGCAGGCGATCGAGGTCCGGCTGCCTCCCGAACAGAACCCCGTGCAGCCTTTCGACCCCGTGATGAAAGGCGCCGCGGAACGCGTCGTCCAGCTCGCCGGCGTCGCCCAGGGCATGCCGGCCGTGCTCGACCTCGAGCGCGGCGGGCACGTATCGATCGTGGGCGAGCGCGCCGAGACGCTCGCCGTGTGCCGCGCCATCGTCGCACAGCTGGGGTCCTCTCACTCCCCCGACGACCTGCACATCGCAGCCGTGATCCCCGAAGCGGCCCGTGCCTCGTGGCGTGGCCTCGATCTGCTGCCGCACGCTTCGGCCGCGACGGCTGCGCCCGGCGCGGTCGGGGCACGCCGCGTCGCCCCGACGCCGGCCGACCTGCTCGCGCTCATCGGCGACGAGCTGCGGGACCGCATCGCGTCGGCCGCCGCGAGCCGGCGCAGCGGCCGGCGGACGAAGCCCGGTCGCCTGGTGATGTTCATCGACGAGGGAACGGATGCCGCGACCCCGCTGCCGCGCCTGGACTCGATGCTCGATCTCGCCGATCTGGGGATCACCGTGGTGCACGTCGTCGACGACCGGCTCAAGGAGCCCTCCGCCGTCGCGGCGCGCGTCACGCTGGCCGACGGCGCAGCGACCATCGAGCACCCGGGCACCGGCGAAGACGCCGTGCACGGCATCCGTCCCGACCTCGTCTCGCCGGAACTGCTCGAGGTCATCGCCAGGCCGCTGGCGGGCCTGCGTCTGACGCGCACCAGCTCTGTCGACGCGCAGACCGCCCTCGCGCCCGACGTGACCGAGCTGCTGGGCATCGCCGACGTCGACGCCATCGACCTGCGCGACTCCTGGCGACCCCGCTCGAGCGCCGACTTCCTGCGCGTTCCGATCGGCGTCGACGACAGGGGCGCCCCCGTGCTGCTGGACCTCAAGGAATCCGCGCAGCTGGGGATGGGCCCGCACGGCATCTGCGTCGGCGCGACGGGCTCGGGCAAGAGCGAGCTGCTGCGCACGCTCATCCTCGGGCTCGCGCTGACCCATCCTCCCGACGACCTCAGCATGATCCTCGTCGACTACAAGGGCGGTGCGGCCTTCGCGCCGTTCGCGGGACTCCCTCACGTCGCGGGCATCATCGACAACCTGGCCGACGATCCGCAGCTCACCGAGCGCGCCCGCGAGAGCATCCAGGGCGAGGTCGTGCGGCGCCAGCGCCTGCTCAAGGCGGCGGGGAATGCAGCCTCCATCGGTCACTACCGCCGGCTGCGCCGCGAGCGGCCCGACCTTCCCGCGCTGCCCCACCTGTTCCTGGTGATCGACGAGTTCGGCGAGCTGCTGACGGCCGAGCCCGACTTCGTCGAACTGCTGCTGACGATCGGCCGCATCGGCCGGTCGATCGGCGTGCATCTGCTGCTGTCGAGCCAGCGCATCGAGGGCGGGCGGCTGCGCGGCCTCGACACCTATCTGTCGTACCGCATCGGCCTGCGCACGTTCTCGCCGTCCGAGTCGGCCGTCGTGCTCGACACCCCCGACGCGTTCCACCTGCCGGCGATCCCGGGCTTCGGCTACCTCAAGGTCGACACGTCGGTGTACTCGCGGTTCCGCGCGGGGTATGTCTCGGGACCGGTCCCCGATCCCGCCGAGGCCGAGCCGGTGAACGCCGACGCGCCCGTCGTGCGCGAACTGCCGCCGTACGACCGGCCCGAGGCCACGATCGATGACGGGCGGGATCCTGCCGCGGAGCCCGAAGCCCCTGCGACCGGCCGCACACTGGTGCAGGCGGCCACCGCAAGGGTGTCACGGGGAGTCGCGCGCACCCGGCCGGTGTGGCTGCCGCCGCTGCCACCGGTGCTGACTCTCGGCGGCGTGCTCCCCGGCGCCGAGGGCGGGGGAGACCGGCTCCGGGCGCCGATCGGGCTGCTGGACGATCCCACCCGTCAGCGGCAGGCGCCGTGGCTGCTCGATCTCACCCGCTCGGGCGGGCACGTCTCGATCACGGGCGCGCCGCAGTCCGGGCGCTCGACGTTCCTGCGTACGCTCGCGGCGTCCCTGGCGTTCACGCACTCGCCGACGGAGGTGAGCGTGTACGGCATGGATCTCACCGGCGGTGGCCTGTCGCGCATCGAACCCTTCCCGCACGTCGGCGGCGTCGCCACCCGCGGGCACCGTGAGCGGCTGACGCGTCTGCTCGAGGAGCTCACCGCCATGCTCGCCACGCGCGAGCGGGTGTTCCGCGAGCACGGCCTGGACTCGCTCGCCGACATGCGACGCCGGCACGCGGAGGGGGCACTCCCCGACCTGCCGAGCGCCGACGTCGTGCTGCTGGTCGACGGGCTGGGCGCGCTGCGCACCGAGTTCGAAGACCTCGAGCAGCCGCTCGGGCAGCTGCTCGAGCGGGGCGGCAGCTTCGGCATCCACGTCGTGCTGACCCTCACCCGCTGGAACGAGCTGCGCCTGAACCTGCAGAGCCTCATCGGCACGCGGCTCGAGCTCAAGCTCAACGATCCGGCCGACTCGCAGATCGCCCGCAAGCTGTCGTCCACCCTGCGCGTCGACGAACCCGGCCGCGCACTCACCGACGAGAAGCTGTTCGCTCAGATCGCTCTGCCGCTGCTCGAAGAGGTCGACGGGACCGACGTCGGGGAAGCACTCGAGCGCATCGCGCGCGAGAGCGCCGCGCGCTGGGGCGGACCGGGAGCCGCGCCGATCCGGCTGCTGCCGGAGGACCTCTCGCCCGACGAGCTGCCCGATGCGCTCGACGAGCCGGACGAGCTCCCGGTCGGCCTGCGGCAGGACACGATGCAGCCCGTCACGCTGGACCTCGTCGCCCGCGACCTGCACCTCCTCGTGCTCGGCGACAGCCGGTGCGGCAAGACGACGGCGCTGCGCGGCATCGTGCAGGGCGCGATCGATCGCCACTCCCCCGAAGAGCTCGTCATCGCCTTGATGGACGCGCGCGGCGACCTCGTGGCCGAGATCCCCGACGACTACCTCGGCGGCCACGCGACCAGCGGCAAGCAGGCGCGGCTGCTCGCCGAGTCGATCGCGGTCGAGCTCGAGAAGCGCGCCGGCGACCGCGCGAGCGGCGGACCCCGCATCCTCGTGGTCGCCGACGACTTCGACATCCTCGCCGCCGGCGGGACCGAGCCGCTCCGCCCCCTCCTGCCGTACCTCGCCTCGGCGCGCGACCTGCGGCTGAACGTCATGGTCGCCCGCCCGGTCGCCGGCGCGTCGCGGGCGATGTTCGACGTGGCGCTGCAGGCCGTGCGCGACACCGGCGGCACCGCGCTCGTCATGTCGGGCGACCGCTCCGAGGGGCAGCTGCTCCCGAAGCTCTACGCCGAGCCCATGGTCGCCGGGCGCGGGAGGCTGGCCCGTCGAGGCGAACGTCCGACGCTGGTGCAGGTGGCCCACTTCGAGACCGCGTCGATGACGGATGCGCCGTCCCGCATCACGGATGGGGATGCCGGGGCCGTCGACGTGTCGGCTGCCACCGAGCCCCCGGCCCCCGCACCGCACCTCCGACGCAGGAGGCTGAATGCCCCGTAGCAGCGTGATCCTCGGTGCCGCGCGCGTCGACGCCGTCGCCGTCGCCAGGGCCGCAGGCGCGGTCCGGGCCCGCCAGGCGGACCCCGAGGGGCTCGATCTCGAGCTGCGGGCCGTCGATGAAGGCGCCGCGCTGCAGGTCCTGACGGCGGGCACCGTGGTGCTCACGGTCCTGCGTGCGCGGGCCCTGCCCTCCCGCGACGAGGTCGCACGACTCCTTCCGGGCGTCGCGGCCCCCGGCGACACCGGCTTCTGGAGCGACGCCTACACGCCGTGGCGGTACGAAGGGGCGATCGGCATCGCGATCCTCGACGCGCTGGCCGAGGCATCCGGCGCCGTCGTCACCCATCAGGGGCTCGCACCCGCTCCCCGCCGTGCCCCATCCTGAGCGGACGATCCCCACCGGGAGGTCCCCACGGTGCGCCCCGCAACCGCGGTGGGGTGCCGGATCGGCGGGTCGCGGCCGTCCGGATCGTCTGCGCCTACCCCAGCACGCGGCCGCTCACGGCGAGCGTCACACGGCGCGGCATCACCCGCGCGGCCCACGCGCTGAAGGCGTTGGCGCGCCCCGAGACCACGCTCGGCGGCACGTCGTCGCGATCGAGCCGGCGGAGGGTCAGTTCGACGACCTGGGCCGGCGTCTGGAACCGCCCCACCGCCGCATCGGCGCCGGTGATGTCGAAGAACTCGGTGCGCGTCGCGCCGGGGCTCACGGCGAGCACGCCCAGCCCCGAACCCTTCGTCTCGTACGCGAGCGCCTCGGTGAAGCTCAGCACGAACGCCTTCGTCGCGCCGTAGACGGCCATGTTCGGGCACGGCTGGTACGCGCCGGTGCTCGCGATTCCCACGAGCGCGCCGCGCCCGTCGGCGACCATCTCGGGCAGCAGCTCCCTCGTGATCGCCACGAGCGCGGCGACGTTGACCTGCACCATCTCGCCGATGCGGGCGGCATCCGCCTCGGCGAAGGCGCCCTTCATGCCGAAGCCCGCGTTGTTGACGAGCGTCTGCACGCGGATGCCCCGCTCGTCGAGCTCTCGCCGGAGCACGGCCGCGGCATCCGGCCTCGCGAGGTCGAGGGCGATGGACGTCGCCCGCACGCCGTGGTCGCGTGCGAGGCTCTCGGCGAGGTCGCGGAGCCGGTCTTCACGGCGGGCGACGAGCACGACGTCCGCCCCGCGCGAGGCGAACTGCGTCGCGTACTCGACGCCGAGTCCGGCGCTCGCGCCGGTGATGAGCGCGGTCGTGCCGCGGTAGTCCCTGGTCATGACAGCCAATGTAGACAGTGACAGCATTGTTGTCAATGCCAACATCGCGCTAGGGTGGGACGGTGACGGAGCGCACGTATCACCACGGCAACCTGCGGGCGGCGCTGCTGGACCGCGCCTGGGAGGTCGTCGACGCCGAGGGTGCCGACTCCCTGTCACTCCGGCAGCTCGCGCGCGATGTCGGCGTCAGCCACGGGGCATCCGCCCGCCACTTCCGCGACAAGCAGGCTCTGCTCGACGCCCTCGCCGTCGACGGCTTCCAGCGTCTCAACGCCTCGCTCGCCGCGGCGGTAGCGGGCGAGGCGCCGTTCGCGGGCCGCTTCCGCGCCGCGGGCGACGCCTATGTGAGCTTCGCGGTGAAGCACCCCGCGATCCTGCGCACGATGTATGCGGCGAAGCACCACGCCGCGGCATCCGCGGAGCTGATCGAGGTCAGCCACGTCGCGATGCCGGCGCTCGTCGCCCTCATCACCGCGGCGCAGGACGCCGGCGAGATTCCACCCGGATCCGCGGAGGAGGCCGCGGTCGTCGCCTTCGCGGCCGTCCACGGCGTCGCGACGCTCGCGACCGACGACCTCCTGAACGGCTTCCCCTGGCAGGACGCGACCGCCGCCACCATCGCGTCCGTGTGGCGGGGCCTGGTCGCCGCCGGCTCCGACGCACCCACCACCTAGGAACCCCGCCCGCGGAGCTCCCGCGGCCACCCGTCGCCGAGACCGGGGATTCCCGCCGAGACCCAGCGCGACACCCCCGGCCTCGCCCCGAACGCCGTGGCTCGGCGCACGCGCCTCGCCCCGAACCCCCTGGCTCGGCGCACGAGCGACGGCCGCCACCACGGTCCACACCCCCGCCCGCGGCCACCCGTCGCCGAGACCCGGGATCCTCG
>Ga0160460_100697_pt1 | contig 16151 bp, 18 predicted proteins | sample HID1973M_E6MG_FD_108238 | JGI IMG/M metagenome (GOLD analysis project Ga0160460, IMG submission 108238) | Enriched mosquito-associated microbial communities from UW Madison campus, WI, USA - HID1973M_E6 MG | ecosystem: Host-associated > Arthropoda: Insects > Digestive system > Unclassified ... | reverse complement strand
CCCTGATGGCTGACCTGAAGGACGGCAAGGCGCATGTCTCGGTGTTTCCGACCACGGAGAAGGTGGTCGACACGGCGGTTTCTGACTGGCGGGAGATGACGGCGCCGACCAACACGCTGACGCTCACCCTGGCGGGCCAGGCTGTGACGGTAGGGGGAGCGGTCAGCACGCCGCAGAACGCAGCACTAGTGGTGGACGGCAAAGGCTACGTGTACGGCGTACAGGCCGGGGACACGCTGACGACCATCGCCACGGCGCTTGCCGCGTTGGTGGCGGTTGACCAGCCGGCCACGTCCGCCGGTGCGGTCGTGACGATCCCGGGCGCAAAAGCCATCTCGCCGCGTGTCGGCGGGGCTGGCACGAGCCTACGGGAACTGCGCCGGCAAGAACGCTATTTCCAGATCACCGTTTGGGCGAACTGCTTTGACGCGCGCGAGCCGCTGGCCGATGCGCTCGACGCGGCGCTGTCCGGGACGTTCCATCTGGCGCTGCCTGACGGAATGTTGGCTGACCTTCGCTACAAGGCCAGCCACCAGGACGACAGCGGCCAGAAGGAAAGCGTCTACCGGCGCGACCTGATCTACGCCGTCGAGTTTTCGACGACGCAGACGCGCACGGATGCGCAGATCACAGTCACCGAGACCAACGTCAGCGCCGGCCCGTCTCTCGAAGCGCAGTTCCCGATCGCAACCATTGTGGAGTGAACCATGAAGCTGATTGTCACCACGCCGTTCGGCGGCCACCAGGTCGGGGACGAGATCACCGACGAAAAGGAAGTCGCTGCGGTGCTGGCCTGTGAACAGGCCGCCTACGTGACCAAGGTCGCGGCGGACCCGCCTCCGACGAAGAAGTAACCACTAGATCTGCCGCCTTCGGGCGGCTTTGTTCATTTTTGGCTGCCTCCGGGCGGCCTTTTTCGTTTCCGGAGGCGCAAATGCCGATTGTCCAGCAGGGCAGCATCAATACGACGGCCCTCATCGTTCCCGATCTCTACGTCCAGATCGTCCCGCCGCAGGTGACTCTGCTCAATGGCGTGCCGACCAACATCCTGGGCGTTGTGGGTACGGCCCAGTGGGGCCCGACCAACTCGCCGACCATCATCGGCGACATGGCTGCCTACGCGCGCACGTTCGGCTCGGTCATGAACCGCAAGTACGACATGGGCACGGCCGTCGCCGCTGCCGTGATCAACGGGGCGAACAACTTCCGTTGCGTGCGCGTCTCCGACGGTACCGACGTCGCCGCCACGGCCGCTGTGCAGACGAACTGCCTGACCCTGACCGGCAAGTACACCGGCACGCTGGGCAACACGATCGTCGTGTCGCTCGCCTCTGGCTCCGCCGCCGGCACTTGGAAGGTAACCGTCGCCGCCCCGACACTGGCCCCCGAGGTCTTCGACAACATCGGTGCAGGTCTGACGGCGAATCCCCTGTGGGTGGCCATCGCCGCCGCGATCAACAACGGCAACAGCATCCAGCGCGGGGCGTCCCAGATCATCACGGCGACGGCCGGCGCTGGCGTAGCCGCTCCGACCGCCGCCAGCTTCACGCTCACCGGCGGTACCGATGGCGCTGCGACCATCACCGGCACCGTACTGGTCGGCCAGGACACCGTGCCGCGCAAGGGCATGTACGCGCTGCGCAATCAAGGTGTCTCGATCGCCATGCTGGCGGACTGCGACGACACCACGACGTTCACGACGCAGTCGGCTTTCGGCCTGTCCGAGGGCATCTACATGATCGGCACCGGCCCGGCCGGCGACACGATCGCCAATGCGGTGACCGTGAAGGCGACGGCCGGTATCGACACCTACGCGTTCAAGTGGATGTTCGGCGACTGGGTGTTGTTCTTGGACGAGGCTAATGGCGTTAAGCGGCTCATTTCGCCGCAGGGCTTCGTGGCGGGCCTCCTGGCCAACCTCTCTCCCGAGCAAAGCAGCCTCAACAAGCGGCTTTTTGGCGTGATTGGCACCCAGAAGTCGTCCGCCAACCAGACGTACAGCTCGGCCGAACTGCAGGCACTGGCCCAGGCAGGGTACGACGTCATCACGAACCCGGTGCCGGGTGGCAACTACTTCGGCTGCCGGATCGGTCACAACACGAGCTCCAACTCGCTGACCTACGGGGACAACTACACCCGGATGACCAACTACATCGCCAGCACGATCAATGCGGGCATGGGCAAGTACGTCGGCGAGTTGCAGTCGGTCTCCAAGCGGCAGCAGGCGTCGGCAACGCTTTCGAGCTTCCTATCCTCGATGGAGCAGCAAGGGATGATCGGCGCCGTCAATGGCGGCCCGGCGTTCTCGGTGCAGATCGACGCCGCTAACAACCCGATCAACCGCGTCGCGCTCGGCTACATGCAGGCCGACGTGAAGGTGATCTACCTGTCGGTGATCGAGAAGTTCCTGGTCAACGTCGAGGGCTCGCAGGCCACGGTCGTGCGGTCGTCGACCACCGCGCAGTAACCAACGAGACGCCCGGCATAGCGCCGGGCCCACGTCTTTCAGGAGAAATCCATGCCACAAAATGGCTATTCCGTCGGGCGCGACGTCACGCTGGTACTGCAAACGTCCACCGGCCCGCTGTCGATTCCAAAGATCACCAACTTCACCCGCAAGCAAGACGCCACGGTCGAGCGGGTGAAGCGGATCGACGGCATTACCGAAACGCTGCGCTTCTTTGATGGCTGGTCGGGCTCGCTCCAGGCAAAGCGCAATGGCCCCGAAATCGACCGCTACTTCGGCACCCTCGAAGACAACTACTACTCCGGCCTGACCGAGGTTCCGGCGCAGATCTTCGAGACGGTCCAGGAACCCAACGGGGCGATCTCCCAGTTCCGATACGACGGCGTGATGCTGACGCTCGAGAACGCCGGCGACGTGGTCGGCGATGCGTCGATCGCGCTCTCCCTCAGCTTTACCGCGACCCGCCGTCGCGTCGTTTCCTAAAGGCTATGACCAAAGTCACCATTACCGAATCCGGCACGACGGCTTCCGCCCTGATCATCGCAGCCGCAAACGCCACCTTCGAGGAGAAGGACGCGCGGGGGCGGACGCTGACCATGAAGAAGCCGGCGCTGCTGTCGCAGTTCCGGCTGACCGAGGCCATGGGCCCGGAAGCTGCCGAAAACGGCGCCTACCGCGCGATGTGTATGCCGCTGATGTGGCTGACGGCAATCGACGGCGAGCCGGTCAATCTGCCGACGACGAAGCTGGAGATTGAAGCGATGATCCAGCGCCTGGACGAGGACGGCTTCACGGCCCTCCAGACCGGCATCTACAAGTACAACGAGGCGGCAGCCAAGGCTTCGATCGAATCGGCAAAAAACTAGCGCAGGCTGCGGAGTTCCGCCGCGCGCTCTGGCTGGTGAAGAACAACGTCCCTTTCGACGTCGCCTTCGCCATGCCGGAGCACATGCGCTTCGCCGCCGCGGTAGTCATGAGCGAGCACGAGGGAGCCGAGTTCGACTGGAACACCCTCGCATTCAAGGATCCACCGAGGCCATGAAGAACTTCCGCAGCCTGAGCGATTTTGCCAATCACCTGACCAAGTTGGCCGCCGCCGCCCCAGCCGTCACGCACCACATGACCGAGCAGGGCGCCGCGGAGATCGAGAAGATTGCCAAAGCGGAGATCGGCCACTACCAGCCGGCAGTCGGTCCCTTTGCGAAATGGGACCCGCTGACGGATGAGACCGAGAAAGAGAAGAGCCGGCTTGGCTACAAGCTGAATGCGCCTCTGGAGCGGACCGGCGAGATGCGAAGAAGCATCAGCCGGACCGTGTCGGGAAACGAAGCGGTGGTCGGGTCAACCGACGAAAAGATGCTCTGGCACGAGCTGGGGCAGGGCAACAACCCGCCACGTGCGGTGCTAGGCCCAGCGGCTATCCGGGGCGCCGAGAACATGAAGGCGCGGTTTGCCTTGGGCGTCGCCGCCTGGCTGGCTGGCCGGAACTGGCGCGCGCGCGGGCTCAAATAGGGCGGAAAGCGCCCCGGCGCCGAGCGACCCGAACACCCAGATCGCCGCCAACGTCCAGAAAACGCGGCGCACGCGCCGGTCCAGCCTGATCTTGTCGGTTTCCTCGACATCTTGGGCTGGCAGCGGCGGCGGGTACTGGACGGACGAAATGTGGTCCGCCATCCACTCATGGACTCGGTATTTCAGGGTTCGCATGGGGTCGAAATTGGCTCCGGAATGACAAGTATAGGTCACCATGTTCGACGCATATAAGATCGGCGCCACTCTGGTCCTGCACGACATGATCGGACCGGCCCTGCTGAAGCTGGCCGCTGAGTTTCGCAAGGTGGATGTCCTAGCGGCCAACGTCAACCGGCATCTGTCGGCCATCGAGAAGCACGCCGTGGGCATCCGCAGCGTCTCGCGCGCGAATGCGACGCTGGCGACGAATATGGGGAAGGCCAATCTGGAGGCCGCCCAACTCGCACGGAACATCAACGCCGTCCACGCGGCCAGCGTTGCGGCCTCGCGCTCGGCGGCTATGGGCGCCATGGGCGCTGGCCTCGGCGGACGTGGTCCCGGCGGTGGCCGGCCGGGGCTGCCTCCGCCCGGGGACTTCGTGCCGTTGCCCATGCGCCCGCGCTATCCCGGGCGGGCCTCCGCCGGGGGCGGCGGCTTCGGCGGCCATGGCGGCAACGTCCATGTCGGCCCGGGCGGATTCGGCGTCGGCGCTATCGGCATGGGCATTCCTGGCGGGATGTTGGCCCCGGTAGCTGGCGGCATGGCCGGCGTCTACGTCACCAAGCAGCTTTATGACTCTGCCAAGGAATATCAGCTCGCCGAGACGCGCTTCAAAACCCTGAACCTGGGCGACGCGGTCAACAAGGACGCGGACAAGTTCGCGCGCGGGACGAAGGTCTTCGGCGCCTCGAGCGCCGCCCTGATGGAAACGCTGCGCGAGTCAGTCGGCATGTTCGGCTCCCTGGACGTCGCCAAACAGGTTGCTCCGACAATCGCCGCACTTAATGCGGCGAATAGCGGCCTATTCGGGGGCAAGATTGGGGCGATTGATGAGGGCGCGGCGCGCTCCGTCATGCGCTTCAATGACATGCGGGGGCTGACCAACAACAAGGAAGACTTCCTGCGCGGCCTGGATCTTGCCCAGCGGATGGTGACTGGGTCAGGCGGCGCCATCGACTTTGGCGACCTCGAGCAGTTCGCCAAGACCGGCGGCGCGGCGTTCAAGGGCCTGAGCGATCAGGGCATCATGAACATGGCCACCCTCATGCAGGAGCAGGGCGGCGCGCGCACCGGTACGGCTGTGATGTCGTTGTACCAAAACCTGATTGCCGGCCGCACGCCGAAGAAGACCATGGCGGCGCTCGCGGATGCCGGGCTGGCCGACCTCACCGAGGTTCGTAGCGGCAGCGTGGGTGGGAAGCAGATCAAGTCGACGGCGCTGAAGAACATCGTCGACGAGAAGATGCTGCGCGAGGATCCGGCGGGCTGGCTGATGAAGTACGGCGCCGCGGCCGCTGCCAAGTCTGGTGCCAAGTCGGACTCCGAGATCATCGCCTTCATGAACAACCTGGTGTCCAATCGCCAGGGTTCGAACATGGCGGCGAACTTCACCACCCAGCAGATGCAGGCACTTCGCGATGCGAGCCTGGTGAAGAACGCTAAGGGGGTCCAAGGGACGATCGACGCGTTCAAGGGTACGGCACCGGGCGCGGAGGCTGACTTCATCGCGGCTTGGGAATCCCTCAAGACGGAGATGGGGCGCGGCGTCCTGCCGACGGTTACAAATATCCTGAACGCTGGCACCGAGTTCTTCCGCACCGTGAACGATTGGGGGCAGAAGAATGCGCCAATGCTGCAAAACATGCAGTCGGCTGGCGCGCCTTTCAATCCGTTTGCCAACTACGGGCTCGGGAATGGCGGTCCTATTGGATGGCTCTATCGCAGCGCCAAGGCTTACATCACAGGCCCCAGTACGGACGATCAGAACGACCGCCGTCTCGCTCGCGCCAACCCGGTGAGCGGGTCACAGGGGACTACGGTCCAGGTGAACTCCAGCATCAAGCTCGACAGCCGTGTGATTGCCGAAGTGACGTCGTTCCACCAGCAACGCGAGCTATCGCGGCCGCAGACCGGGCCATCCACCTTCGACTCCGGCATGGCGCTTCGGCCACCGGCACTGAGATAAGACATGGCTGACGTTGTCCTGAAACTCGGGGATTTCACCTTCCAAAGGAACGAAATCCCCGAGTCGATCGCCTTTGGCGGCGAGCAGGCCCTTGTGGTCCATCGGCTGGTCGGCGGGACGAAGGTGGTGGACGCCATGGGCGACTTCACGGGCCCCATCTCTTGGACGGGCTGGATTGAGGGCCCGGACGCCTTGGCGCGCGCGCGGCAACTCACTGCCATGCGCGCCGCCGGCGCTGCGATGGTGCTGTCCTGGTCGGAGTTGCAGTTCGCGGTGGTCATCCGCGAGTTCGACCCGGACTTCCACCGCTTCTACAAGATCCCGTATCGGATCGTCTGTGAGGTGGTCGAGGACCTGACGCTTTCCACCGCCGGTGCAGGTGAAGCGAGCATCGACGACTTGATCAACGGCGACATGAGCGCCGCGACGGGGCTATCTGACCTGATTGGCGACGGAACGCTGTCGAGTCTGGTAGCGACCGCCAATACCGCCGTTTCGGCCGTTTCGAGCTTCGCCAACGCGGCGCAATCGACCCTGAACAGCGTCCTACAGCCTATTGCGGCGGTCCGGACTGAGGTGCAGACCCTGATCGCCTCCGCAAACAACACGCTGATCAACATCACGACGCTCGGCGGCATCGTGCCGAACAACCCGATCGCCGCGCAGGTTCAGCGACTCGGCAACCAGTTGGCGGCCGCCCAGCAAATCCCGCTGTTGGTCCAGCTTGATCGGACGGTCGGGCGCGTCCAGTTGAATGTGGGCTCGATTTACTCGAGCGCAAAGCAGTTGACGACCGCCGGCGGCAACCTCATGGACATGGCAGCCAAGGAATACGGCGATGCCATGGCCTGGACGGGGCTTGCAAAGGCAAATCCCCAGCTTGGCGGAGACCCGCAAGTGCAGGGCATCCAGACCATCACCATCCCGCCGTCGAAAGACAACGTCGGAGGCATTCTGAACTCATGACCAGCCTGAACAGCCTTCCCGCACTGCCCGTGGCGCGCTCGCCGCGCGCAATCGTGAAGGTGGCCGGGGTCATTGTGCCGGCTTGGACCGGATGGTCGGTGGACAACAACACTTTCTACCAGGCGGACACGTTCCGGGTTCAATTCGCGGCCAACGCGCTGCCGGCCGAGACGGACGCCGCGTGGTTTTCTGATCAGTCAGAGGCGTTCGTCGAGATCTTCGCAGGCTTCCCGGCCGATCCGATGAACTTCAGCGAGACGGACCTCACAAGCCTGATCTACGGGCGGGTCGACGACATCGACTATGACCCCGTGTCCACCACGATCACTCTGACGGGCCGTGACCTGACGGCGGCATTTATCGACGCGAAGACCTCGATCCAGTACCAGAACCTGACCTCTTCGCAGATCGCCACGAAGTTGGCCGAGGCGCACGGGCTGACGCCGGTGGTTACGGCCACGAAGACCCGGGCTGGGAACATCTACGCCTACGACCACGTCAGGCAGATGGACCAGCGCAGTGAATGGGACCTGATCTCCTTCCTTGCGGACGAGGAAGGGTTCCTTGCCTACGTGAAGGGAAGGGAACTGCATTTCGAACCCCGGCCGGAAGGCGATGGCGATCCATACGAGATCCGCTGGGAAGTGGACGAGCAGGGGTTGCCGGCCGCGAACGTCGAAGACCTCGTTCTGTCGCGCAGCTTGACGGTGGCAAAGGGCGTCACCGTGGTCGTGCGGTCCTGGAACGCCAAGCAGGCCAAGGGATTCACGGCCTACTACCCGAGCAAGGGCAAGACCACGCAGCCTGGCAAAGCATCGCCGTTCGGCAACCAGCAGATCTACACGATTGTCCGGGGCGGGCTGACCCAAGACCAAGCGACCCAGTTGGCACAGCGCACGCACCGCGAGATCACCCAGCACGAAATGAAGCTGCGCGCGCGGCTGCCGGCCGACGACCTGCTGACCACGACCACGAAGCTTCGCCTGTCCGGCACGAACACGAAGTTCGATCAGGACTACTACGTTGATGCGATCACTCGGTCCATGAGCCTCTCGGAAGGCTATGCGATGACGGTGTCGGCCAAGAACCACAACCCTGAAACGGTGCCTTCCCCATGATGAACGGCGTACGGAACCAGATGCGCGCAGCCGCGCAACTTGCCCAAGGCGGCGCCGAGCAAACCAAGATCGGCATCGTGACGAGCTATGACCCGGGCTTAGCCGCGGCTCGTGTGCGCCTCCAGCCCGAAGACCCGGACAACCCGGATACGACCCTGACGGGTTGGCTGCCGGTGGCCTCCGGATGGGTCGGGGACGGCTGGGGCATCGACGCCCCGGTCAGCCCGGGCGATCAGGTAGAGGTGAAGTACGTTGGGGCGGAGATCGAGAATGGCTACATCGCCGGGCGCTTCTTCAGCGACAGCGTGCGGCCGACCGGCGCGAAGTCGGGAGAGTTCTTCCTGACGCACAAGTCCGGCTCCAAGCTGCATTTCCACAACGACGGCACGGTGACGCTCGTTTCGGCTGGCACGCTGACCAGCCAAGCGCCGCAGTGGAACCACACCGGCCCGGTAGTCATCGACGGCACTCTCCAGGTAGTAGACACGATCACCGGGCAGGGCGGCTTGGATGTGTCTGGCGACGCCGGCGCAGGAAAGTCGCTGTCCATTACGGGCGACACGAATTTCACCGGTTCTGTGACGGCCAACGGCAAGCACATCGACCATACGCACGTCCATAGCAACGGCAACGGCGGCGCAAACACCGGAGCCCCGGTCTCATGACGCAGCAACTTCTGAATGACCTCACCCAGTGGGTGGGTGACGACCTTGCTGCCTCCGCTACCGGCGACCTCGGCACGGCGAGTGCCGACACTCGGACCAATCAGCGGATCGTCCGCCGGCTGGTGACGCCCAAGGGCAGCTACATCTTTCACCCTGATGATTACGGCGCCGGCCTGCCGGCCATGCTCGGCGACACCGTCGATATCCCAGCGATCACCGGCGAGATCCGCTCACAGATCCGGATGGAGGAGGGAGTGGCGCAGTCGCCGGAGCCGAGGATCACGGTCCAGCCGATCCAAGACGGCGTCAGCGTCGGCATCGCCTACACCAGCTCGGTCACGCGCCGGCCCGTATCCCTGCAGTTCAACGTGAATAAGTGACATGGCCCTTCAGACGCAAGACTTCGTAACGCTGGTCCGGAACCAGGTCACGGCCATCCAAGGCTATGCCAGCGTCCTGGTCGACCTGACCATCGGCTCGATCCTGCGGGCGATTGTCGAGGCCAATGCCGCCGTCGCGATCTGGCTACAGAGCCTGATTGTCCAGGTACTGGCGATCACCCGGGCGGCGACGTCGAGCGGCGCTGATCTTGACTCCTGGGTGGCAGATTTCGGCGTCGCCCGCCTGCCTGCGACCTTCGCTACCGGCCAAGTCACGTTCTCCCGGTTCACGTCGACGCAGCAGGCCGTCGTGCCAGTCGGTTCGACCGTTCAGACAGGCGACGGCAGCCAGCAGTACGCCGTCGTAGCTGATGCCACGAACCCGGCATACAACGGGACGCTCGGCGGCTACGTGATGGGAGTGGGCACCGCTAGCGTAACTGTGCCTGTTGTTGCGGTAGTGGCAGGCGCCGCCGGCAACGCTATCGCCGGCGCAGTTTCAGTCATCGCCGGCGCCATCGCTGGCGTCGACACGGTCACCAACGCGGCCGGTTTCGTCAACGGCGCCGATGCCGAGTCGGATGCTGCGCTTCGGACGCGATTCATCGCCTACGTTCGCAGTCTGTCGAAAGCAACGAAGGACGCTATCCGCTACGCCGTGACGTCCCTGAAACAGGGCGTGACATGCTCCCTCGTGGAGAACGAAACCTACGGCGGAGCGATCCAGATGGGTTACTTCTACGTCGTGGTCGACGATGGAACTGGCGCGCCGACCGGTACATTTCTCTCCACCGTGGCAAATGCTGTTGATGCGGTGCGCCCCTTCTGCAGCAGCTTCGGCGTGTTTGGCCCGGTGCTGGTCAATGCTGCCGTGTCTATGACGGTGACGGTGGGCGCTGGGTACGATGTAGCGGCGACCAAGACGCTGGTCTCGGACGCGCTCAAGACCTACATCAACTCGCTGGGCCGAGATCCCACTACTCAGGTCATGACGCTGCCATACAGCCGGCTTGCGCAGGTCGCGTATGACGCCTCACCTGGCGTGACGAACGTCACCAGCGTGACGCTCAACGGCGGGACGGCCGACCTGACTGCCACGGCGAAGCAGGTTATCAAATGGTCCTCGGTGACGGTGCTCTAAATGGCGACAGGCGATCAAGCTGATATCTACCGCCGACTGCGGGGCTATCTCCCGCCATGGTTCGGCGATGAGGCGAACACGCCTAATCTAAACGGGCTGCTGAACGGTCTTGCGTACGCGGCTGCATACGTCTACGGGCTGATCAGCTACACAAAGTTGCAGACCCGCATCAAGACCGCCACGGATGGGTGGCTCGACATGATCGCGGCGGACTTCTTTGGGGACGCGCTGCTGCGAGCGGCGAACCAGTCAGATGAGTCGTTCCGCGCGCGGATTCTGATCAACATCTTCCGGGAGCGGGCGACCCGCGCCGGGCTGATCAGGATTCTTCAGGACTTGACCGGTCGGACGCCGATTGTCGTCGAGCCGACGCGCCCGATGGACACTGGATCATATGGCGGTCCCCTCATCGGTTACGGCGTGGCCGGCGCGTACGGATCGTTGCTGCTGCCGTTCCAAGCGTTCGTCACCGCGTTCCGGCCCACGGGCAGCGGAATTCCTCTTATCGCCGGCTACGGTATCTCGACGGGCGGCTATAGCCAACCTTCGCGCGCCTCTTACGCCTCGCTCTCGATGATCCAAGGGGCGGTAACGGATGCCGACATTTACGCGGCAGTCGACAGCGTGAAGCCGGTTGCCACCATTGTGTGGACGCGGATCAGCAGCTAAGCAACCGAACAACATCACTTCCAATGGCGCCTCCGGGCGCCATTCTCATTTGGAGCGAAGATGGATCGCCAGATCGTCTATCCCGGGCAAATTCCGCTCGAAACAGACCTGCTCAACTCGAACAAGTTTGCGATGGTCGCCGTGGCCAAGTTGGCCGCCGCTATGTTCGGCACCTCGACGATCGTCAACGGGCTTGCCTGCGTGCCGACCGGACCGGCCTCGCTACAGGTGGTCGTGAATCCCGGGGAGCTGTACAGCCTGGCGGCCACCGATGCCACGGCATACTCGTCGCTGTCGGCCGATGCCCACAACATCCTGAAGCAGGGCATTTCGCTCGACGCCGTGACGCTGAACTGTCCGGCGCCGGCGACCGGCGGCCAGAGCATCAATTACCTGATCCAGGCTGCCTACCAGGATTCGGACACCGGTCTGGTGACGTTGCCGTATTACAACGCCAGCAACCCGTCGCAAGCCTACTCGGGCCCGAACAACACCGGCGTCCAGCAAGCCACCGCGCGCAAGGGCATCGTGGTCATCTCGGCCAAGGCCGGTACCGCGGCGCCCACCGGCTCCCAGACCACACCGGCTCCGGATGTCGGCTACACCGGCCTTTGGGTCGTGACGGTTGCCAATGGCCAGACGACCATCACGTCGGCCAACATCGTCCAAGCCACGAACGCCCCGATCCTGCCAAACGATCTCGTGCATGCCATGCAGCAATCCGGCACGATCGTCGGCGTGGATACGGGCGTGGCAAACGCCTATGCCGTCAGCTACAACCCTGCGATCACCGCGCTGACCGATGGCATGGTCCTGTGGTTCAAGGTGAAGACTGCGAACACCACCGCCAGCACGCTCAACGTCAACGGCTTGGGCGCATCTCCCTTGGTCGGCGCCTATCACCAGCCGCTGCAAGGCGGCGAATTGGTTGTTAACGGCCGCGCTCTGGTTGTCTGGCGGGCCGATATCAGTTCGTGGGTGCTGCTATTTTGCACTGGCGGACCCCAGCAGGTAGCCCCGGCGACCGCGACTTACCATGCTGTAAATCACTCGCAGGTGATCGGTGTGGGTCAGACGTTGCAGGACGTGACCGCGTCGCGCGCGATCGGAACGACTTACACCAACGCGACGGGCAAGCCAATCTTCGTCGAGGTGCTGGTGCTGATCGGCTCGAACCAGGGCGCCAACTTTGCGAAGGGTGGAGTCAATATCCAGAACTTCGGCAACGGCAGCGCTACCACACAGGCATATTCCATGTCATCCATTGTGCTGCCTGGCACGACCTACGCAGTAACCGTGACGGCTGGCGTTACGCTTGGCCGCTGGTGTGAAACCCGCGCATAGTAAGGAAAACAACCATGCAATATTTCCGAGACACCGTAACCGGCGGCCTGTATGCGTTTGAGGACAACGTGAGCGCAATCCCTGCCGAGGGCGGCGGTTTGACGTTCATCGTGGACGGCGAAGCGCTGCCGGGGCCGTATCCCGCCACGCTGGAACCGACCGACGACATCACGCCGCCTCCGTATGTACCGACCGCGGCGGAGAACGCTGCGATGCGGGATACGCTCGTGCGGTCCGCTACGGACAAGATCGCCCCGCTGCAGGACATGGTCGAGTTCGAAATGGCCTCCGACGCCGACGTAGCGCTGCTGAAAGTGTGGAAGCTGTACCGCATCAATCTCAGCCGGCTTGATCTGCACGTAGTGCCCGTAGACTGGCCAGAGATGCCTTCATAGAAATACGGCCCCGCGGAATAGCTTTGCGAGGGCACGCTACAATGTCGCCAAAATCAACACAAAGCACAGAAGGTAGACGAGTGATCTCTACAATACATGCATTGCGCGGCTTGGCGGCTCTTGCGGTTCTTCTCGCCCACTCGAATTACGCGTTCTTTGGGTTCGTGTGTTCGCAATTCCAAGGGGTCCGCATTTTCTTCGTAATCAGCGGCTTCATCGTTGCTTATATCACCGAGGACGGAACCGATAACTTCCTGTACCGTCGCGCGGTCAGAATCCTGCCGGTCTATTGGCTGCTGACCATTTTCGCCGTTGTCTGGTACTCCCTCAGTCAGTTCGCTTGGCTGGAGGTTTTGATCTCGAATCCAACACAGGCGTTCTCGCAGCTTGAGTCGTTGTTGAACACACCCCACGTACTGACTACAGTGTTTCGCAGCATGGTCTTGATGCCATATACGGATGCATACAGCGGTCAGTACACCGTGTTTCTGCATGTGGGATGGACTCTGGCGATCGAATGTCTGTATTACCTCCTGTTTGCCATCTTTGCGATGGCGGGGCGGACGCCAGCGATGCTCGCGGTATCGGCATTCTTTATTGGATGCAACGCGCTGCGGATGTTCTCTGACTTGGGCGGAGTGTTGGCTTTCTACGGAAAAATCGAGTCGCTTTACATCGTCTTCGGCTTCGTGGTCTATTGGCTTTGGAACAAGGTCAGACATGCTGTCTTTTCGGGTCAGACGGTTGGCCGCGTCAAGGTGTTGGCCACCATCGTCGGAACGACGCTTCTCGTGTCGAATTCGATCTCGCCGTACCTGCAAGGAGTCGCATTTACGGTTGCTAGCTTCATTGAGTTTTTTCTGCCGCCGCTGGTCGTACTTTGCGCGCTCCTCTTGCACACATCGGGTGTGCGGCTCCGTTCGCCGATCCTTCGCTTTCTTGGGGATATTTCATACTCGCTATACCTGGTTCACATGATCGTGTTGACGACGTTTGAACGGTATGGATCGGCCTATCCGATCTTGAGATTCAAGGAATCTCTGTTGGGGCTTGCATTGGCGACTGCTACTTCCTGTTTGATCGCGTGGCTGCTTCACATCGGCTTTGAGCAGCCTGTTATTAGAGCCGGTAAGAGATTCATCAGGACGACGCGCGCTCCTTTGCAGGGTGCGCATGGGTAATGTGTCTTGGCTTGCGCCATTGAGCAGGAGCCTTCCCAACGTCTGATCCATTGCTGTAGGCGTTTTACGCCTACACTCATCGCGCTGTAGACGCTTTATATGCCCGCCTCGAGCGGGCTTTTTCATTTGTGAGGCTTCCATGACCATCGGCATGTCCCCCGCACTGCGCAATGCGCGCCTTGACGCCATCACGACCGCGGCCGGCGCGAATGCGAAGCTTCGGCTCTATAGCGGAACGCGCCCCGCTACCGGAGGCACGGCGACAACACTTCTCGCAGAGCTGACGTGCGGCGCGACCTTGGCGCCGGCCGCATCCGGTGGCGTGCTCACTCTGAACGCGATCACGTCAGATTCGTCGGCCGATGCGAGCGGCACGGCCACATGGGCCAGGCTCGTCAAGTCGGACAACACGTTCGTCATGGACATGGACGTCGGCACCAGCGGGGCAGACCTCAACATGAATTCCAATGTGATTTCGGCTGGCGCGGCAGTTGCAATCACTGGCGCGACCCTGACCGAAGCGAACGCATAAACATCTGAAGGGGCGGCCGTGACGACTGTAGTCCTCACATCGGGAACCTCGTGGACCGTCCCGCCTGACTTCGGCACTCTCGATAAGGTCGAGACCACCGGTGGCAGCGGTGGCGGCGACTCCCAAGGGAATAACAACGGCGCGGGCGGCGGCGGTGGGGCATATTCGGCCATCACCTCACTCAGCCTCACGATCGGCCAGGTCGTGCAATACAGCATCGGCGGTGCTGGCGCGGCGGGTGGGCCAACCGCCACCGCGACGGCTGGAGGCGACACCTGGTTCAACGGAACGACCCTTGCGGGGTCTTCCTGCGGAGCCAAGGGTGGGGGCCCTGCATCGTCGAATACCGCCGGAACCGGCGGCGCTGCGGCCGGTGGGGTCGGGACTACCAAGTACTCCGGTGGGAATGGCGGAACTGGCACCGGCGGCCGCGGTGGCGGAGGTGGCGGAGCGGGCAGTGCGTCCGGCGATGGTTCGGCTGGCTCAAATGCAGCCGGCACTACAGGCGGCGCCGGCGGAGCGAGCGGATCAACGGCCGGCGGAGCTGGTGGTACTGCCTCGACCAACGGCCAGGTCGGGGCATCCGATCCAAACGGCGGATCGGGCGGTGGCGGAGGGGGCGGTACTGGCTTTGCCAACGGAGGCTCGGGCGGCTTCCCTGGCGGTGGCGGTGGAGGGATGGGGGGAGGCACCGCGGCGAATGTCGCAGGCGCGGGGGCTGGTGGCCAGATCCGAATCACCTACACGCCGCTGTCCTCTGGGAATACCGGAACGATCAACGCCACGCTGGGCGTGTCAGTAGGTTCGTTCGCCGGTTCGCAGACATTCAGCGGCGGGATCGCGCGCACGCTCAGCGGCGCCACTGCCTCGGTGGCTGGCGTCCAGTCTGTCGCCGGGGGTGTGGCTGCGGCGCTAGGTGGCGTTTCGGCGGCGATGTCCGGCAGCCAGACATTCACCGGTGCATTGGCGGCGGCGCTCGCGCCGGCTACGGCTTCCATCACTGGAACGGCTGCCGGTTCCGGCGTGTCCGGCAGCATCGCGGCGGCGCTCGGGGCTGTCTCCGCAGCGGTCGCCGGACAGCAAACGGTTGGCGGCACCATCGCCCGCGCTTTGGGCGCCGTCACCCCCTCAATATCGGCATCGCAGACATTCTCGGGGGCCGTGTCCACGACCGCCAGCGGGGCAGTGGCCGCCATCGTCGGAACTCAGATGTTCAGCGGCCAACTGAACTGTGCGATCCAGCCCCCCGTCATGCATGCGAGCGGAGTAGTTGCCGGAGGCGACCCGGCGGACGTTACGGCGCCGCCGGTGCAGCGTGTGCTGACGGTGCTGTCGGAAATCCGCGCATTCGTCGTGGCCGCCGAGACAAGGGCTGTCGCAGTTCCTGACGAGCCTCGCCTCATCGGCGTGGGTCGCGAAACGAGGACTTTGGAGATACCAGCATGACGACATTTCCACCGAAGGACCCTGGCGCCGTCCTCGACTATGGCGTGGATTGGTCGGCGTGGCTTGCGGAAGGGGAGAGCATCACCGGCACCCCAGTCGTGACAGCCGATGGCCTCACCGTCAACCCGCCGGGAAAGAGCACGGTAGTTG
>Ga0160460_100693_pt1 | contig 16170 bp, 10 predicted proteins | sample HID1973M_E6MG_FD_108238 | JGI IMG/M metagenome (GOLD analysis project Ga0160460, IMG submission 108238) | Enriched mosquito-associated microbial communities from UW Madison campus, WI, USA - HID1973M_E6 MG | ecosystem: Host-associated > Arthropoda: Insects > Digestive system > Unclassified ... | reverse complement strand
ATGGGGGTGTCATTCCAACCCCAGCGGCCCACGGATCTCAACGTCAGGAACCACTACTACCTGGCGGCCGATGACATCGCATCGGATGCCGAACCTGCCTACTATGGCCTACGCGTGGCCGCCACGACGTCGGCGTCGGTCGCGCCGGTCTGGCTCGACAACCTGCCGACCAGCTGGAATGCGCCCAATGTCATCGCTGGCGGCTATCAGCGCCGCTTTTCCGAGCAGAATGTGGCCGATCCGGATTCCGTATGGGGCAATGTTTTTGCGGCCACCTGGCAGGACTTCGTGATGGGCGCCAACGTCTACACCCAGGGTTGGCTCTACCAAGGGGCGCCGGCGTTCTTCGCGAGCGTGATGGCGCTGCTCCGCAGCGGCACGCGGTATGAGTCCTGGGATGTCCGGGCGCAGGTCTATCTGGTGATGCTGCTGAAGTACAAGGCTGGCGATGCCTCGATCACCCGCCTGAACCAGCAGGATCGGATCCATATGAACACGTCGCCCTCGCCGGCGGTGCGGCCGGCCGGGTTCGATGAGATGGCTGCCGCCTGCGCCGAACGTTGCGATGTGGATGTTGCGCCATTTCTCGCGCTGGCCGGCGCGCCGGTGACGCCGCTGCGCGCCATGCTCAACGCCTTCAGCCACGCCCGCGCGGTCTATCCGCTCAGCGAACTGGTCACGGCGGAGACGCTGCCGACAGTGCAATCCGCGCTGCATCTCGACTCGCCGCTGCGCCTGGTCGATACCGTGGAGCTGCAGGGTACCGGCGTCACGGGCAGCCTTTCCCTGCGGTTCGTGATCGACGAATTCAAGCAGATCTACGGCGAACCGCTGGTGCTGATGGAGGGCGCCCGGGAGGTGCTCCACGTTCCGGTCCGCGCGCCGGAAATGATCCTGGACAACCTGCCGATTGGCGCTTATACGATCCGGCCACCGACGGGCAAGAACCGCAAATACCTGGTGGATGCCGACTATCTGGTCGTCAAGGAACAGACGGCCAGCCAGTCGCTGACATACACCTTCAAGCAGGGGTCGGGCACGATTTCCCAGACGCTGGTGCTGCTCGGTTCCTCTCGCGATGTAAGCGGGACAATCCGCGTCGACTTCACCACCATGCAGGTGCGCATCGATATCAAGGCCCAGCCGCTCGATGCCTTGGGCACGGGGTTCTACGCCGCGATCGGGGTGAAGAACGGCGTGGGAGCCTACGTCCTTGCATGCGAGATTAGCGGCCAGGCCGCGGCGCCGTTTCACCGCGCCGCGGCCTTCGAGATCGGCTATCAGCTTGAGGTGCACGTGGCGTATGCCAACCTGCTGGCCGTCGAGCCCCCCACGCCCGGCTTGCTCCTGGACCAGCAGAGTCACTTGCTGACGATCACGGCGCTGGGTCTGCAGAACGCGGCGGCCAGCAACGATCCCGAAGCGGACCTGCAGGCGCGCATCGCCGCTGGCGCGACGATCGTGCGCGACCACCTGCCGATGGCTCATGCGCCCTACGCGCAGTTGAAAGATGACCTCTACCTGGCGGTCATGGCGCTGCCGCCGGCGGCCCGCACCGCGGCGCGGCGCGAGTACATGGACGTAATGTCCACCTTCAACTTCGAACCGGATGCCTACGTTGGCAACCTCTTCACCCTCAAGATGAAGGGCATCAGCGACTTCCAGTTCTGTACCGTGACGATCGACCTGGCGGCGCGGGAGATCCGCTTTCAGATCATTGGCGGGAAGCCGCACTATTACTTCTCAGATACCTACGGCTATGTCAGTTTCTCCGACGTCACCGGCAATGAATTGTTCTCATATGACTGTATCGGCACATTGAATTCGACCGCCATGAACGTGATCTTCCCGTTGTCCCCCTATGGCGGCGAGCGGTATTACTCGTTCAAGGAGGAGGCGAACATTGGCCGCTATCCGATCGAAAACGTGATGCAGGGGCAGGTCAAGGCCGGGGTAAAGAACATGGTGGCCGAGGTGCTTGCCGATGGCCTCATCACCTATGCGTCAGCATCCGAGATCGCGGTGGTGCCGACCGTGCGCGGGAACATGTTCCTGTGGTCGCTGTTCGACGGTGCTGGCAATCCGGTGGCGACGCTGAACCTCAGCCTGGTCTTCAATACGCTGACGGTTTCCGTTTCCGCCGGGACGCACGAAGGGGGATTGCGCGTCAGCGTGCATGTGGAGGATAAGTATCAGCAGGTGGTCTACGACCTGGATGTCCATGGCGGGGCGCCGGTGGCCCCCGAGACTTCCACCTTCTCGTTGCAGAAGGGCTATACGGTCACGGTGTTCCACAGCGATCCGACCCGTTCCCAGTTGGTCAACACGGAAACCAATGCACGGACCGTGGTCGGCGAGACCGCGCGCTACCAGACCATGGCGCGCGGCCTGAAGGCGCTGCCAGCATGAAAAACGCCCCGCCGGCGCAGGCCGGGCGGGGCGTTTCCTGTTTCGCTGCCCGCGCGCGGGTCAGTGGTGCTTGTCCTCGCCGATCATCGCCAGCGAGTTGTGCATCTTGATGTTGTGCTTGTGCAGGCGCATGACCAGCAGCATGGTGGCCGAGATGAACAGGCCCAGCGCCACGATCACGAAGCCGATCGGCACATTCAGCTTGATGAGCAGCGCGTAGAGGCACAGCATCAGCAGAACTGAAACATTTTCGTTGAAGTTCTGGACGGCGATCGAGTGCCCGGCGGACAGCAGCACGTGCCCGCGATGCTGGAGCAGCGCGTTCATCGGCACCACGAAGTAGCCCGACATGGCTCCGACGATCATCAGGAACACATAGGCGATGGCCATGTAGAGCGGCATGGGATAACCCAGCACGTTCAGCATCACGGCCGGCATGGCGTCCTTGGTGTAGAAGGCCATGATCATGACGGTGATCCCCATCGCCACGCCGAACGGCAGCACCGACAGCGAGCGGCGCAGCGGGATCCGGGCGGCGGCCATGATCGCGCCGACCGCCACGCCCACCGCCACCACGGCCTGGAGCAGGGCGCCCTGGGACAGGTTCAGCCCCAGCGACTTTTCCGCCCACTTGAGCACGATGAACTGCAAGGTGGCGCCCACGCCCCAGAACAGCGTGGTCACGGCCAGCGAGATCTGGCCCAGCTTGTCGCGCCACAGCGCGATGAAGCAGTCGCCGAACTCGGCAATCAGCTTCACCGGGTTCTTTTCCTGTTGCGGGTAGCGCGCGCCGGTCTCCGGGATAAACACGTTGAACACCGACGCCACGACGTAGAAGAACATGATCACCACCATGGCCGCCTCGGCCGGGGTGTTGATGCCGGTGTCCACGTAGGGGATGTCGAAGCGGAGCAGGATGTCCGAGATATGGACCGAGATCAGCGCGCCGCCCACCACGGTGCCGAGGATGATCGAACTCACCGTGAGCCCCTCGATCCAGCCGTTGGCCATCACCAGCTTCTCGGGCGGCAGCAGCTCGGTCAGGATGCCGTACTTGGCCGGCGAGTACGCGGCGGCGCCGAAGCCCACCACGCCGTACGCCAGCAGCGGGTGCAGCCCGAACATCATGATCGCGCAGCCGACGATCTTGATGGCGTTGGTGATCAGCATGACCTTGCCCTTGGGCATGGAGTCCGCGAAGGCCCCCACGAAGGCCGCCAGCACCACATAGGACAGCACGAAGAACAGCTTCAGCAGCGGGGTCATCCACTGCGGGGAATGCAATTCGGTGAGAAGGGCGATGGCGGCGATGAGCAGCGCATTGTCGGCCAGCGACGAAAAGAACTGCGCGGCCATGATCGTGTAGAAACCCTTCTTCATACCTTCGACTTTGTCTCCATCGCGGACGCCCGGCGCGGCGGGCAGGGGCACGCCGACCGGCAACATCGCGGCTTGTAGGGAACCTGGCGCGACGGCCTTGTCAAAGTGGGGCGGTTGCGCAACTTTCGCGCGCCTTTCGGCTTGCCTGACCGTCATTGACATATTGCTTCTCTTTTAAAACATGGCCGGAGCGTCCGGCTTTATATCACGAAACCACGACATTTCAGCACTCCGGCGGACCCGCGTTTTGACAGGAACCCGCCTTCCGGATTCCCTGAGGTGGGCGCCGGTTGTGTTCAAATATCGCCTGCGCGATGTTGCCCCGCATGTGCCGGCCGCTCCGTATTCCAGCGCACTTTCGCGTCATGCGCGTGGCGGTGCCGGCACAGTGTATGCAACATCAACGCCCGATTGCAGCGGGTTGCCGTCCGGGTCTTCCCTGATCCGGTGCATGCCGGGACGCAACCTGCACCCTTAGCCAGACCATGCCAAGACCCATACACGCAGTCATCCACCAGCCCGCGCTGGCCAACAACCTGGACGTGGTGCGCCGCTACGCGCCCCAATCCCACATCTGGGCGGTGGTCAAGGCCAACGCCTACGGCCACGGTATCCGGCGCGCCTTTGCGGGCATGCGCGGCACCGACGGCTTCGGGCTCCTCGACCTCAACGAGGCCGTGCTGCTCCGCGAACTCGGGTGGCAGGGGCCGATCCTCTTGCTAGAGGGATTCTTCCAACCGCAGGATGTTCCCCTGTTGGAACAATATCGCCTCACGACAGCCATTCATTGCGAGGAACAACTGCGCATGCTCGAGGTGGCCCGGCCCCGGGGGCCGCTGGCGATCCAGCTCAAGCTCAACACCGGCATGAACCGGCTCGGCTTCCGGCCGGAGGCCTATCGGACCGCCTGGGAACGTGCGCGCGGACTCTCCTGTGTGGGCAGTATCGTGCACATGACGCATTTCTCGGATGCCGACAGCGCGCGGGGCATCGCGCACCAGATCGAGGCCTTCGACACCACCACGGCCAATTTGCCGGGCGAAGCCAGCCTGTCCAACTCGGCCGCCGTGCTCTGGCACCCGCAGGCGCACCGCGCCTGGGTGCGGCCGGGGGTGATCCTGTACGGCGCGTCGCCCACGGGCGTGGCGGCGGATATCGCTGATACCGGCCTGCAGCCGGCCATGTCGCTGCACAGCGAACTGATCGCCGTCCAGGACCTGCAGCCGGGCGATACGGTCGGCTATGGGTCGATGTTCACGGCCGACCGCGCGATGCGCATCGGCATCGTGGCCTGCGGCTATGCCGATGGCTACCCGCGCCACGCGGCCGGCTGGGGCGACCGCCCCGCGCCGGTGCTGGTCGATGGCACGCGCACCACGCTGGTCGGCCGGGTCTCGATGGACATGGTCTGCGTGGATCTCACGCCCTGCCCGAAGGCCCGTGTCGGCACATCGGTCACGCTCTGGGGCCAGGGCCTGCCGATCGACGAGGTGGCGGCGGCCAGCGGCACCGTCGGCTATGAGCTGATGTGCGCGCTGGCGATGCGCGTACCCTGCACGGTGGCCACGCTGACCACGGCCGACGCCCCGGCCTGACCCGCGCCTGACCGCCGCTGACCCTCTCCCAGAACAAGGACGCCGTTTGGCCAAGACCAAGACTGTCTATTCCTGCACCGAGTGCGGCGGCACCACGCCGCGCTGGGCCGGGCAGTGCCCGCAGTGCAACGCCTGGAACACGCTCGTGGAATCCGTGGCGGATTCCGGGTCCAGCGCCGCCCGGCGCTTCCAGCCGCTGGCCAACTCGGCCGTGGTGCGCAAGCTGTCCGAGATCGACGCGGCTGACGTGCCGCGCTTCACCACCGGCATCGATGAGTTCGACCGCGTGCTCGGCGGCGGGCTGGTCTCGGGCGGCGTGGTGCTGATTGGCGGCGACCCCGGCATCGGCAAGTCCACGCTGCTGCTCCAGACGCTGGCCAACCTGGCCGGCCAGCGGCGCGTGCTCTATGTGAGCGGCGAGGAATCCGGCGCCCAGATCGCCCTGCGTGCCCAACGGCTGGGCGTGGATGCTCCCGCACTGGGCCTGCTGCCCGAGATCCAGCTCGAGAAAATCCAGGCCACGCTGGAGGCCGAGCAGCCCGAAGTGGCCGTGATCGACTCGATCCAGACCCTGTATTCGGAGGCGCTGACCTCGGCGCCCGGCTCGGTGGCGCAGGTGCGCGAGTGCGCGGCGCAACTGACGCGCATCGCCAAAAGCACCGGCATCACCATCATCCTGGTCGGCCATGTGACCAAGGAGGGCAGCCTGGCCGGGCCGCGTGTGCTGGAGCACATCGTCGATACGGTGCTGTACTTCGAAGGGGACACCCATTCGTCGCACCGGCTGATCCGCGCCTTCAAGAACCGCTTCGGTGCGGTCAACGAACTGGGTGTTTTTGCGATGACCGAGCGCGGCCTGCGCGGCATCAGCAATCCTTCGGCGCTGTTCCTCTCGCAGCACGAGGAATCGGTGGCGGGCTCGTGCGTGCTGGTCACGCAGGAGGGCACCCGGCCGCTGCTGGTAGAGGTGCAGGCGCTGGTCGATACCGCCAACGTGCCCAATCCGCGCCGGCTGGCGGTGGGGCTGGAGCAGAACCGGCTGGCGATGCTGCTGGCCGTGCTGCACCGGCACGCGGGCATTGCCTGCTTCGATCAGGACGTGTTCCTGAACGCCGTGGGCGGAGTCAAGATCACCGAGCCGGCCGCCGATCTGGCGGTGCTGCTGTCGATCCATTCGTCGATGCGCAACAAGCCGCTGCCGCGCGGGCTGGTCGTGTTCGGCGAAGTGGGGCTGGCTGGCGAGATCCGCCCGAGCCCGCGCGGGCAGGAGCGGCTCAAGGAAGCCGCCAAGCTCGGCTTCACGATGGCGGTGATCCCGAAGGCCAACGCGCCGAAGCAGAAGATCGAGGGTATCGAGGTGATTCCCGTGGATCGCCTCGAACAAGCCATCGACCGCGTGCGGCACCTGGACTGACGGCCAAGGCCGGGGGGAACGAGCATGGCAGACGCAGCAGACACCCTCGATGGCAGCGCCAGCCTGGCCAAGGCCAAGCGCTCCCAGGCCGCCTATCAGGCGCTGCGCGACGACATCTTCGCCTTCCGCCTCCTGCCCGGCGATCGGTTCACCGAGAACGATGTGGCGGAGCGGCTGGGCATCTCCCGCACGCCCGTGCGCGAGGCGCTGCACCGCCTGCAGGGCGATGGGCTGGTGCGCGGCTACTACCGCAACGGCTGGGAAGTGGTGCCGCTGGATCTGGCCCGCTTCGAAGCGCTCTACGAGTTGCGCACCCTGCTGGAGACCCACGCGGTAACGCGGCTGTGCCGGCCCGAGGCCCCGCATCATGCGGCCCTCGCGGCGCTGGTGCGGCAGCTTGGCGCGATCTGGCGCGTGCCCGTCGCCCGGCGGCTGGCCGATGGCAACGCCGTGGCGCAACTGGACGAGGCCTTCCACCTTGCCATCGTCGATGCGGCCGGCAATCCCGAGTCGGCGGCGGTCCACCAGCAGGTGACGGACCGCATCCGCATCATCCGCCGGCTCGACTTCGCCTTCGGCACGCGGATTTCGCTGACGTACGACGAACATTCGGCCATTCTCGACGCCCTGGAAGCCGCCGATGGCGCCCGCGCCGTGGCGCTGCTCTCCACCCATATCGAAGATGGCCGTGCCGAGGTCAGCCGGCTGACCACCGAGCGGCTCGAGCAAGCCCGCACCAGCCTTGTGCGCCCCGCGCCGGCCCAGACCCCGAACGCACCCGTCCGGCGCAGGCGCTTCGGCTGACTCCCGCCTTTCCCATTCCGCTTTCCACGTGACCATCCACCCGCCAGCCCCGTGCTGACGCGGGCTTGAGACGTTTCTTATTAGGCGAGCGTGCCCGGGCGCACGTGGTGGCACGCCTATTGCGATCCTTCTGCACAGGAAATTTATGTATACATAAATCGCAGGAGTCGCGGAGCGTGGCATTTCATCTCAATCCGATCCGGGGTAGCCGGGGCATGGCCGTGGCGCCGCACGCGCTGGCGTCGCAGAGTGCGCTGGCCGTGCTGCGCGAGGGCGGCAACGCCGTCGAGGCGATGGTCGCCGCCGCCGCCACCATCGCCGTGGTCTATCCCCATATGAATAGCATCGGCGGCGACAGCTTCTGGCTGATCTCCCGCCCCGGCGAGGCGCCGCGCGCCCTGGACGCCTGCGGCGCAGCGGCCGGCGATGCCACCATCGCGCGCTATCGGGAGGCCGGCTTCCAGGCCATTCCCACGCGCGGCGGCATGGCGGCGAACACCGTCGCCGGCACGGTGTCCGGCTGGCAGGCGGCGCTGGCGTGGTCGCACGACGCGCTGGGCGGGCGCCTGCCGCTCTCGCGGCTGCTGGCCGATGCCATCGACTATGCCCGCGTGGGCGTGCCGGTCACGCAGAGCCAGTCGGCCTGCGTGGCCGCCAAGGCCGCAGAACTGGCCGATGTGCCGGGCTTCGCTGAGACATTTCTGATCGACGGACGCGCTCCGGCGGCGGGCACGCGCTTCCGCCATCCGCGTCTGGGCGCCACGCTGGAGCAACTGGCGCAGGCCGGGCTCGATGACTTCTATCAGGGCGATCTGGCACAGATGCTGGCCCGGGAACTCGGCAACGCGGGCAGTCCGCTGACGCTGGCCGACCTGCGCGCGCACCGCGCCACTTGGAAAGCGCCCCTGGCGCTGGCCCATTCACGCGGCACGGTCTACAACATGCCGCCGCCCACGCAGGGGCTGGTGTCGCTGCTGATCCTCGGTCAGCTGGACCGCCTGCTGGCGCCTGGCATGGACCCGCTCGGCCCGGACTTCGTCCATGCCTGCGTGGAGGCCACCAAGCAGGCGTTCCACGTGCGCGACCGGCATATCACCGATCCCGCCTATATGGAGATCGATCCACAGGACCTGCTGGCGCCGCCGTGGCTCGATGCCGCCGCCGCGCGCATCCGCCCGGACGCGGTGCTGCCGTGGGGGCAGGGCATGGGGCCGGCGGACACGGTCTGGATGGGCGTGATCGATGGTAGCGGCGTGGCGGTGAGCTTTATCCAGAGCATTTATCACGAGTTCGGCAGCGGCATCGTGCTACCGGGCACCGGCGTGAACTGGCAGAACCGGGGCTGCAGCTTTTCGCTCGATCCGACTGCGCGCAACCCGCTGATGCCGGGGCGCAAGCCATTCCACACGCTGAATCCGGCCATGGCGCGCCTGAACGACGGCCGCACGCTGGTCTACGGAAACATGGGCGGCGACGGCCAGCCGCAGTCGCAGAGCGCGGTGTTCTCGCGGATCGTCCATTTCGGCATGAACCCGCAGGCCGCCATCGACGCACCGCGCTGGCTGCTCGGCCGCACCTGGGGCCAGACCAGCGACACCCTCAAGCTCGAATCGCGCTTTCCCGATGCCACGCAGCAGGCGCTGCACCGCCTGGGTCATGACGTGGAGGTGCTGGGGCCATACGACGAAACCATGGGCCACGCCGGCGCCATCGTGCTGCAGGCCGATGGCCTCTACCAGGGCGGCAGCGATCCGCGTAGCGATGGCGGCGTGGCGGCCTGGTAGGGCGGGGGTCGCAATTTACTGAGTTCCAACCTGCGCGAGCCCGCCATGACGAATGCGTGGCCGCGTGTCTTCCTCGAAGTTCCTGTCTCAAGGAGTGGTGCAAATGCGTACCGTTGCTGATAACGCGGCCCTCGGCGTGCCGCAGGCCATGCCGCTGGCGCGCACGCGCTGGCTGCAACTGTTGCTGGGTCTCGTCTGCATGATGGCGATTTCCAGTCCGCAGTATGTCTGGACCCTGTTTACCAAGCCGCTGGCGGCCAAGCTGGGGGTGCCGCTCTCGGAGTTGCAGGTCACCTTCTCGCTGCTGATCGTGCTGCAGACGTTCTTCTCGCCGTTCCAGGGCGCGCTGATCGAGCGCTTCGGGCCACGCCGGCTGATCGCGGCCGGCACGGTGATGGCCGGGCTGTCGTGGGTGCTGGCCGCCTCGGCCCAGAGCGTGGGCATGCTGTACCTGACCTATGGCGTGGTCGGCGGCCTGGGCACGGGCATCGTCTATATCGGCGTGGTGGGGCAGATGGTGCGCTGGTTCCCGGACCGGCGCGGGTTTGCCGTCGGCATGGTCGCGGCCGGCTACGGCATGGGCGCCATCGTCACCACCTTCCCGATTGCTTCGGCCCTGGCCGGCAAGGGGCTGGAGACCACGCTGTGGCAGTTCGGCCTGATTTTCGCGGTGATCGGCTTCCTGGCTTCGCAGGGGCTGCGCGCCCCGGCGCCGGGCGAGCGGCTGCCGGTGCGCGCGTCGTACACGCCGTCCAACGTGGTGGACGTGCCGACCCGTCAGATGCTCAAGATGCCGCTGTTCTGGCTGCTGTTCCTGATGATGACGATGATGTCCACGTCAGGGCTGATGGTCACCTCGCAGATGGCCGCCTTCGCCAAGGACTTCGGGGTGTCCAACGCGGTGGTCTTCGGCATGGCCGCGCTACCGCTGGCGCTGACCATCGACCGGCTCACCAACGGGCTGACGCGACCGATGTTCGGCTGGATTTCCGACCGCTGGGGTCGTGAAAATACGATGTGCTTCGCCTTCGCGCTGGAGGCCGTGGCGATGACGCTGTGGCTGCTCACGCGCGAGAACGCGGTGCTGTTCGTGCTGCTCTCGGGCGTGGTGTTCCTGGGCTGGGGCGAGATCTTCTCGCTGTTCCCGTCCACGCTGACCGATACCTTCGGCACCAAATTCGCCACCACCAACTACGGCTGGCTCTATATCTCGCAGGGGATCGGCTCGATTTTCGGCGGCCCGCTGGCGGCGCTGATGCATGAGCGCATGGGGAGCTGGATGCCGGTGTTCGGCGTGGCCATCACGCTGGACATCGTCACGGCGGCGCTGGCCATCGCGGTGCTCAAGCCGTGGCGCCGGCGCTATCTGGCGGGCACTTCGGCAGCCGCGGCAGCCTGACCGCGGGCGCTGCGTCAATCCGCCGCTGCGGATTGACAGCGCAATGGCGGGATATCAAGGGGCCGCTGGCAACGGCGGACGGAAAATGGGTAATAATTCGGCTCGACGCCTCTTCCGTCCCGGACCCCCATGCAAGCCAATTCCCGTGCCTACTTCCTGCTGATCGCCGTGCTCTCGTTCGCGATGCTCGGCGCCGCGCTCTACTTCCAGTTCGTGGAGGGCTACCAGCCGTGTCCGCTCTGCATCATGCAGCGCTTCGCCTTCGTCGGCATCGGCCTGTTTTCCCTGCTGGCCGCGCTGGCCCAGAACACGCGCACGCTGTGGCAGGGGCTGGGCATGCTGTCCGGCGTGGCCGGGATCGCGGTGGCGGGGTATCACGTCTCCCTGCTGCTGAACCCGAAGTCCTCGTGCGGCATCGATCCGCTGGAAAACTGGGTCAACGCACTGCCCACCGCGCGCCTGCTGCCCCAGGTCTTCTTCTCGGACGGCCTGTGCACCGCGCCGCTGCCCCCCCTGTTCGGCATCTCGATCCCCGGCTGGTCACTGATCTGGCTGGTGATTCTGACGGTGACGCTGGCGGTGGGGCTGATCCGGCGGGAGAAGAATTACCGGTGAGATTGGGGAAGGGCTGGCGGGTGCCAGCCCGTTGCCATTGCTGAGAAGGTTACGGCAGAGGCCAGAACCATATTGTTGATGCATTCCAGAAACAACCCGATCCGCATATCTGTGGTGCGCTGACCACGAGGTCGATATGCCCACCCCGGTCGTTCATATAGCCCGGAATACTCCAAAACGCGATAATCCCGCGCCGGCTTCCTATAGATTGGACCGCGTCAGCGCGGGCAAATTTCTCTGGGGAGCTGAGGTACCCGGGCTCCGCTAGCATTTTCGCGAGTGGCTTGCCCGGGTTCGATGAGTTTCCCTTTGTATTTGCCTTTTTTGATGGCAAATCTGCCTCGAAGGGAAACGCCACACCTGATGAGCGCCAGACTCACTCTGACGGCACAAGTATTTACATACTCGGGCTTTGAAATCAGATCTTCCCAGCCGAGCTCAGAGTAGAGCGCGTGCCTTGGAACCGTCTCTGCGCTTGGATAGTGACTCTTCAAAATCGAGAACAAAGGTCTCATCTTGCGTTCCTCGTTGGAGGGCAAGGGAACTTCTTCTTAAGCGCGCTGACAACGAGAGGCGCGGCGTTCGTTCTCCGATTTTCGGGGCGCAGACCCCGGAGCTGTTCAAGAACATCCGAGTCGATTTCAATGGTCTTGACCCTGGTGGTGTCGCACCAGTCTTTGCCGACCGAAGCGTCCGCCACGCCGGCAAGGTAGCCTGAGAGAAACTCATTATTGCGCTCTGTCCAGGGCGCGGCTGCACTCTTGTTAAAGCGCTCTACCAGCTCTTCGCCGGTCATGCGCGGGACTGGGCCCGCCGCCAGACATGCGCTGGCAGAAAAGGACAGGCCTACGATCAAAGCAATTGTTCGCATGATTCTCCTTCCATCAGTGCTCGCTCCCGAAGTGGGATCGAGCAGCCGCCGCCCAAATCGATGAGAAGCGGAGGAGGAAGCGTGTGGCAATTGGCGATGAGCGCGGCTGACGCCGGTCAAACGGCACTTCGATTCGCCAATTTCCGAGTCGTCACGCGATCTGTTCGATCTGTTCCTGCAGTTCCAGCCAGCGCTCCTCCAGCTGTTCCAGTTCGCTGGTGACTTCGCCCTGGCGCTTCAGCATTTCCATCAGCCTGGCCTTGTTGGTTTCGGCGTAGCTGGTCTCGTCGGCCATGAAGGCGTCGATGGCGGTTTTGTCGGTGTGGAGCGCGGCCATGCGCTTTTCGACTTTTTCGAGTTCCTTGGTCAGCGGCTTGCGCAGGACGGAGAGACGCTGGCGCTCGTCGGCGTCGGCGCGGCGCTGGTCCTTGCGGTTGACGTTGGCGCCGGCGTCCGCCGCGGCTTCGGAGGCGTGCGCGGCCGTGGCGGCGTTGCGCTTGGCGGCGGCTTGCTGGAGCAGCCAGTCACGGTAGTCGTCCAGGTCGCCATCGAATGGACGGATGGTGCCGTCCGCCACCAGCATGAACTGGTCCGAGGTGGCGCGCAGCAGGTGCCGGTCGTGGGAGACCAGGATCAGGGTGCCTTCGAACTGGGCCAGCGCCATGGTCAGGGCCTCGCGGGTGTCGAGGTCCAGGTGGTTGGTCGGCTCGTCCAGCAGCAGGAAGTTGGGCTTCTGCCAGACGATCAGCGACAGCGCCAGCCGGGCCTTTTCGCCACCCGAAAACGGTTCGATCGGCGCGGTCGCCATGTCGCCCCGGAAGTTGAAGCTGCCCAGGAAGTCGCGCAGCTCCTGCTCGCGCACGTCCGGCGCCAGCCGCGCCAGATGCTGGAGCGGGGAATCGTGGTCGCGCAGGGTTTCGAGCTGATGCTGGGCGAAATAGCCGATCACCAGCCCCTTGCCCAGCCGCAGCGTGCCGTTCATCGGCGCCTGCGTGCCGGCCAGCGTCTTGACCAGCGTGGACTTGCCTTGACCGTTGGCGCCAAGCAGGCCGATGCGCTGGCCGTTCTGGATCGACATCGCCAGGTTGTGCAGGATGGTCACGGGCGGCTCGGCCTCGGCGTACCCGCAATCCACCCCCTCGAGCACCATCATCGGGTTCGGCGCCGAATCGGGCTCGCGGAACTCGAAGGCAAAGCCGGCCGCCACGTGCACCGGCGCCAGCCGCTCCATCTTCTCGAGCGCCTTGACGCGGCTCTGCGCCTGGCGCGCTTTGGTCGCCTTAGCCTTGAAGCGGTTGATGAACGATTCCAGATGCGCGATTTCTTTCTGCTGGCGCGCGTAGGCTGACGACTGCAGCGCCATCTGCTGGAGCCGCAGGGTCTCGAACTGGGTGTAATTGCCGCCGTAACGGCGCAACTGCTGGTTCTCGATATGGACCGTGACGTTGCAGATCGCGTCGAGGAACTCGCGATCGTGGGAAATCATCACCAGCGTGCCCGGGTAGCGCGCCAGCCAGTCCTCCAGCCAGACGATGGCGTCCAGATCCAGGTGGTTGGTCGGTTCGTCGAGCAGCAGCAGGTCGGACGGGCACATCAGCGCCTGGGCCAGGTTCAGGCGCATGCGCCAGCCGCCCGAGAACGACGCCACGGGCTGCGTCACCTGCGGCAACGTGAAGCCCAGGCCCAGCAGCAGCGCTTCGGCGCGGGCCGGCGCGGTGTAGCCGTCGGCATCGGCGAAGGCGGCGTGGGCCTCGCCCTCGGCGCTGCCGTCGCCGCTGGCCTGGGCGGCGGCGATGCGCGCTTCGATCTCGCGCAGCCGGGTGTCGCCATCGATCACATAGTCCACCGCGGAGCGGTCAACCGCCGGGGTTTCCTGCGCCACGTGCGCGATACGCCACTGCGCGGGCACGAAGACATCGCCGCCATCCGGGTGCAGCTCGCCCCGCAGCATGCCGAACAGCGTGGACTTGCCGCTGCCGTTGGCGCCGACAAGGCCGACGCGCTCGGCTGGGTTGAGCGTCACGCTGGTGTGGTCGAACAGCACCTTGGTGCCGCGCTGGAGGACTAGCTGGTCGATTCGGATCACGAGGACTGGGAGATAAGGCGAAGAACACGCCCGGAGGCGGGCAGGCCGGCATTGTAGCGCGCCCGGTGGCCGGTCTTGCGGGCGCCAGCCGGCCCCGGGCCCCATGTCCGCATCCATGTATTCAGGGATTTCCCCTAATTCGTCACTTCCAGGTTCTCCTGGTACGGGGTTTGCGTGTAAATTTATTTACATAGACCGCCGCACCGGGAAAGTGCCTTTTCATCAAAGGACTTTCCGGGATGGTGCGCGCGGCGCCCTGAACCGGTTCTTTTCCCAGACATGCCCGAAGGCCAGTCGATTTCCGAACGCATCGCCCGCAGCCTGCCCACGCTGACGCCCGCGCACCAGCGCATGGCGCAGTACGTGCTGGACAACCTGTTCCGCGCGGCGACCATGCGCATCGACGAATTCGCGACGGCCGTGGATGTGTCCGTGGCCACGGCCAACCGCTTTGCCCGGGCGCTCGGCTTCGAAGGCTATCCGCAGTTCCGCGCCGAACTCGTGCGCGGCTTCGAGGCCACGCTGGCCCCGGTGGAGCGCCTGCGCGACGAACTGGCCCGCCCGACGACGGTGGCCGAGGTCTTCGCCGCCGCGCTGGACGACGGCGCGCGCAACCTCGAAGCCACGCGCCGCGCGCTCGATGCCGAGGCCTGCGAGCGGGCCGTCGATGCCATCCTCGCCGCCGAGCGCGTCTATGTGATGGGCTTCGGCGCGAGCGGCTTCCTGGCCGGCCTGCTCCAGCACGGGCTGGAGATGCACTGCCGCATGGTGACGTCGGTGTCGACGGTGGGCGGCGCGTCGCACGCGGCGCGGCAACTGTTCAAGCTCCAGCCGCAAGACCTGGTCATCGCCATCGCCTTTCCCCGATATGTGACGGACAGCATGGTGCTGGCCAAGCGCGTGAAGGCCCATCGCGGCAGGCTGCTGGCGCTGACGGATGGCCCGACCTCGCCGCTGGCACCGCTGGCCGATATCGCGCTGTATGCCAACGCCGGCAATCGTCTTTCCGCGAATTCCGATGCCACGGTGCTCGCGCTGATCGAAGCGCTGTGCGGTGCCGTGGCCTATCGCTCGGCGCGCTCCGTCAAGGCGGCGGCCGAGATGACCGAATTCCTGCTCCCCTGGCTCTACGACGCACCCGGTGCGGGCCAGCGCGAGCGGGGCACCTCGAAATCTTCCGAATCTACTGAGTGAAAGCTGTCATGACCCAGGCTGTCATTGCCATCCACGGCGGCGCCGGCACGATTACCCGTGCCGCCATGGATGCCAACCGTGAACGCGAATACATCGCTGCGCTGGAGCAGGTGCTGCTGGCCGGCCAACGCGTACTGGCCGAGGGCGGCAGCGCGCTCGACGCCGTGACCGAAGCGGTGCGCCTGCTTGAGGACTGCCCGCTGTTCAACGCCGGCAAGGGCGCCGTGCTGACCCACGCCGGGACGTTCGAGCTGGACGCCGCCGTGATGGACGGCGCCACGCGCAACGCTGGCGCCGTGGCCTGCGTGACGCGCGTGCGCAACCCGGTGCTGGCCGCGCGGGCCGTGCTGGAGCACAGCGAGCACGTGCTGTTCGCCGCCGACGGCGCCGAGGCGTTTGCCGAGGCGCAGGGGCTCGAACTCGTCTCCCCCGACTATTACTTCACGCAGGCCCGCCACGACCAGTGGCAGCGCGCGCAGGCGAGCACCGGCATGGCCTTGCTCGACCACGACGCGGCGGCGCTGGCAGCGAAGGCGGCGCAAGCTGGCACCGATCCGATCGATCCGGACAAGAAGTTCGGCACGGTGGGCGCGGTGGCTTGCGACGCCCAGGGCAACCT
>Ga0160460_100691_pt1 | contig 16191 bp, 16 predicted proteins | sample HID1973M_E6MG_FD_108238 | JGI IMG/M metagenome (GOLD analysis project Ga0160460, IMG submission 108238) | Enriched mosquito-associated microbial communities from UW Madison campus, WI, USA - HID1973M_E6 MG | ecosystem: Host-associated > Arthropoda: Insects > Digestive system > Unclassified ... | reverse complement strand
GAGGCCGGGGCGATGCATTCCGGACGTTTCGGTTCAGCCATGAGGGGGCCGGCGAACAGCACACAGCTGGCGGCGAGGGCGATACGACGCAGTGATTGATTCATGTTGTCTCCAGGGGAGTTATTGTTTTTCGGGATAATTCAGGCGCGACGATTTCGCCCGGTGCTGGCGTGTGCCAATCCACGAGGGCTGAACGACGAACAGCCGGCTTCGGCGCAGGCGCATGCAAACGGGGGGAATGGCTGGGAAGGACGGGGCGGGCAAGCCTGGCGCTGTGTGGGCAGCATGATGCAATACCTCGTTTATTGTTCTTATTGGCGAAAACGCTTCAAGGCGTTTTTCGGTAGCTACATGGCAATGCAGGGCAAGGCACGTTTTCAAACTACGATTGGACGGTGAGCGAATGGAAACCCTCCGTGGGGCGACTCTAACCGTCCAAGCTTTCGCTAACCTTTCACTGGGCTTTCGCGGTTTTTCGGGCTTCACAGCGGCGGTGGCGGCTGTAAACTCCGCGCCAAAGAATGGCGTCGACCATCCCTGAACGAGGTATTGATCCATGCGTGTCCTGCTCGTCGAAGACCATCTGCAGCTGGCTGAAAGTGTCGCCCAGGCGTTGAAAAGCACCGGGCTGACGGTTGACGTGCTGCACGATGGCGTGGCGGCCGACCTGGCGCTGGCCAGCGAGGAATACGCCATGGCGATTCTCGATGTCGGCCTGCCGCGCATGGATGGATTCGAGGTGCTCGCGCGCCTGCGGGCGCGGGGCAAGAACCTCCCGGTGCTGATGCTGACTGCGCGCAGCGACGTGAAGGACCGGGTCCATGGCCTGAACCTGGGCGCCGATGACTACCTGGCCAAACCCTTCGAATTGACCGAGCTTGAAGCCCGGGTCAAGGCCTTGCTACGCCGCAGCGTGCTGGGCGGTGAGCGCATTCAGCGCTGCGGTGTGCTGGCCTATGATCTGGAAACCCGGCGCTTCACCCTCGGTGAAGAACTGCTGACCCTGACCTCCCGCGAGCAGGCGGTGCTCGAAGCCTTGATCGCCCGCCCGGGCCGGGTGATGAGCAAGGAGCAACTGGCCTCCCAGGTGTTCGGTCTGGACGAAGAGGCCAGCCCCGACGCGATCGAAATCTATGTGCACCGCCTGCGCAAGAAGCTTGATGGCCAGCCGGTGGCTATCGTCACCTTCCGTGGCCTCGGTTACCTGTTGGAAAGCCGCGATGCATAAGCCCGGCAGCCTGCGCTGGCGGTTGTTGTGGAACCTCGCGCTGCTGCTGGTGGTGTTGATGCTGGCCAGCGGCCTGAGTGCCTACTGGAACGGTCGCGAAGCCGCCGACACGGCCTATGACCGAACCCTGCTGGCGTCGGCGCGGACCATTGCCGCTGGCGTCACCCAGCGCGACGGCACCTTGAGTGCCGATGTGCCTTATGTGGCCCTCGATACGTTTGCCTACGACAGTGCCGGGCGGATTTTCTACCTGGTCAACGACATCCATCAGAATTTGATTTCCGGTTACGAAAACCTGCCCGCGCCACCACCGGGGACGCCGCGAACCGATGACTATCCGGCGCTGGCGCGTTTCTACAACGCGCAGTATCGCGGGCAAAACGTCCGTGTGGTCAGCCTGCTCAAGCCGGTGAGCGAGCCGAACATGAACGGCATGGCGGAAATTCGCGTGGCGGAAACCGATGAGGCCCGGGTCAGCATGGCCCGCAGCCTGGCGGCGGACACCTTGTTGCGCCTGGGCATGTTGGCGATCGGTGCGCTGATGCTGGTGTGGTTTGCGGTCAGCGCCGCCTTGCGTCCACTCGAGCGCTTGCGCACGGCGGTGGAAGAGCGCCAGCCGGATGACCTGCGGCCTTTGCCGCTGGTGGAAGTGCAGCGTGAGTTGTGGCCGCTGGTGCGGGCGCTCAATCACTTCACCGAGCGCTTGCGCGGGCAGTTCGAGAAGCAGGCGCAATTCATTGCCGACGCCGCCCATGAACTGCGCACCCCTTTGGCCGCGCTCAAGGCGCGCCTGGAGCTGGGCCAGCGCTCGACCGAGCCTGACACCTGGCGCAGCACCCTGGAAACCGCGGCGCAAGGTACCGATCGCCTGACTCACCTGGCCAATCAATTGCTGTCACTGGCGCGGGTCGAGAACGGAGCCCGGGCGATTGCCGAGGGCGGCGCGCAGTTGCTCGACCTGAGCCAGTTGGCGCGGGAGCTGGGCATGGCCATGGCACCCTTGGCCCACAAGCGCGGGATTGCTCTGGCACTGGAAGCGGATGAGCCGGTGTGGCTGCGTGGCGAACCGACGCTGCTCAATGAGCTGCTGAGCAACCTCGTGGATAACGCGCTGGCGCATACGCCGTCGGGTGGCAACGTCATCCTGCGGGCCAGCGCGCCGGCGGTGCTGGAGGTCGAGGATGACGGCCCGGGCATTCCTGTCGAAGAGCGGGACCGGGTGTTCGAGCGTTTTTACCGGCGCAATCAGCAGGTCGCCGGCTCAGGGTTGGGTCTGGCGATTGTCGGCGAAATCTGCCGCGCCCATCTGGCGCAGATCAGCTTGCATGATGGCGAGCGGGCGGGGTTGAAGGTGCGGGTGAGTTTTATTGCCGGGGATTGAGGGCGCCTCTTAGGCCCTCATCGCGGGCAAGCCCGCTCCCACAGGTTTTTGCACATGTTCAGAAGTCAGCACATAACCTGTGGGAGCCGGGCTTGCCCGCGATGGAGGCGACCCGGTCTCCGATCAGTAAAACATCGAGCGGTTTTCTTCGAGGTCGGCACACGCCACCTGGTCATCAAAGTCGATCCTGAGCGCCTTGAACGCCGGCACGGTCCTGACATCGATGCGCGCCAGCGGATGCTCGGTGTCCTTGTGGCAGTACAGGCTGGCCACCTGAACCAGATCCACATAATCGACCTGCGCGGATTCGCGCTGCAGGTCCAGGTACTGCCGGGGCACTTGCACCAGCCGCTCCGGAAAATCCCAGACCCTGAGCAGTTTCTCGCCGATCATTGGATGAATCTCATCAATCACATGGTTGAGGCTGACCGAGTCGGACAACAGGTCATAGTGCTCCTCGGCATAGGTCAGGATCGGCAGCACGCCAATCTGATGCACCAGCCCGCCCAGCGCGGCCTGATCGGGCTTGAGGCACGTGTAATTGCGGCACAGCGCGTAACTGACTCCGGCGATTTCCAGGCTTCTGCGCCAAACGTCGCGCATCTTCTGTTGGACCACCGCGGAGCTGGCATTGAAGATCTGCTCCATGACCAGGCCGATGGCGAGGTTGCTGCTGTAGTTGATGCCCAGGCGGGTGATGGCCGTGTGCAGGTCGGTCACTTCCTGGGTGGCGCGCAGCAGGGGGCTGTTGACGACCTTGATCAGGCGCGCCGTCAGCGCGGTGTCGCGGCCGATCACTTTGCTCAGGGCGCTGACGCTGATCTCCGGGTCTTCGGCGGCCTTGCGAATCTGCAGGGCCACTTCCGGTAACGTGGGCAGAACCAGGTCATCGTTGTTGATGGCCTCAACCAAATCCCGTTGGACCTTTTCCGCCAGCTCGCTCATTTTGTCTCTCTAGGTGTTGCGCCAGGTGCCGCTGTTACTGCTGGATTTCGCGGTCGCGATCCAGCTCATACGGCAGGTCGAGCAGCTGCAGGGCCGGCCCTTCGAGGGCGCCCAGGTGGATCTCACCATTTTCTGCCGCTTCCGCTTGCAACACCGCGAGGAGTTCAATGTTCTGGTCGGCGCGGGCGGCCAGCACCACTTCGCCGATGGCACTGCCATGGGTCGGGGAAAACAGCGGCACGCCAGGTTCTGGCAGCTCGTCCGCCGTCAGTTGCAGGCGATACAGGCGGCGCTTGAGTTTGCCCAGGTACTGCATGCGCGCGACGATTTCCTGGCCGGTGTAGCAACCCTTCTTGAAGCTCACGCCACCGACGGCCTGCAGGTTGAGCATCTGCGGGATGAACAGCTCGCGGGTGCCCGGCATGACCTGGCCGATCCCGGCGCGGACCTGGCCCAGCAGCCACTGGTTCAGATCGCCCGCGGCCAGTTGCGCAGACAGTTTGGCCTCGATGCTGGCGGCCTGATCGGCGGCGACCCACAATTCGGCACGCTGCGGCGAGACGCGAATGGCGATCAGCCCGTCATGGCGCACGACGCTGTCGGTTTCTGCCGGCAGAACCAGGCCTAGGCTTTTCAGCGCGGCATCGCCATGCTCGAGGCCGAAGCGCACCCAGGCGGCACTTTCGTCGGTCAGTTTCGACTTGGAGAACACCGCGTATTTTTTCAGGTCCGCCAGTTGTGGCTCCAGCAGTTCGCTGGCCATGGCCAAAAGCACGCCATCACCTTCGAGCACAATGCGGAAACTCGATTGCATCCGGCCTTTTTGCGTGCAGCGCGCGCCCAGGCTGGCCCGGCTGTCGCTCAGGTAATTGAGGTTGCAGGTCAATTGGCCTTGCAGGAATTTGCTGGCGTCCGCGCCGCGGACCGCGAGAACACCTTCGTGAGACAGGGTGCAGAAAAAAGCAGAATCGGCCATGGGTCTTCGCAGGGTAAAGAGTCTGGGTGACATCATAAGGGGGCGCCCTTGAAATGGGTAGTTCACAAAGGATCGTCGGTGCCCGACCAAAGCCGACTGTTCGACCGGGCGCGGGCCTGTATACTTGCCGCCAAATTTGAGGAGCGCTCCATGGTCGAAGATGTTGAACTGAACCGCCTCTATTGGCACAGCCGCCGCGGCATGCTTGAGCTTGACGTGTTGCTGGTGCCGTTTGTGAAAGAGGTCTATGCAACCCTCAACGAGGTCGATCGCGCCTGCTACGTCAGGTTGCTCGAATGCGAAGATCAGGACATGTTCGGCTGGTTCATGGAGCGCAACGAATCCGAAGACCCTGAGCTGCAGCGCATGGTTCGCATGATCCTGGATCGTGTCCAGCCCAAGTAATTCATTCGAATGCCGCTGGCAGGCCTCGTGGCAGCTGCTGGCGGCGTATCTGATGGCTCAGTTGTTCGCGCTGGGCTCGCTGTTTCTACTCTCGATCCCGGTGTGGGCCAAGGTGCTCGGCGTTGTGCTGTGCGTGGCCCATGGCATCTGGTCGTTGCCGCGGCGAATCCTGCTCACCCATCCCCGCGCCTTCAGCGGCTTGCGTGGTGATGCCGATGGCTGGCAGTTATGGAGTCGGGCAGCGGGGTGGCAGCCTGTGCAGCTGCGTCGTGACAGCCTGGCGCTGCCGTTGATCGTGGTGTTGCGTTTTCGTCTGCGCGGCGAGCGTCGGGTCAGGACCATTTGCGTGCCCCGGGATGCGCAGGCGGCGGATGTGCACCGACGCTTGCGGGTCCGGCTCAAGTTCAGTCGGCGTAGGTGGGCGGCACCAGAATAGTGTCGAGGGCGACCGGCAACATGTCCGGATAGTCGAGGGTGTAATGCAGGCCCCGGCTTTCCTTGCGCTCCATGGCCGACAGAATCATCAGCTCGGCTACCTGGGCCAGGTTGCGCAGTTCGATCAGGTCGCGACTGACCTTGTAGTTACTGTAGAACTCGTCGATTTCATCCAGCAGCAATTGCACCCGGTGCTGTGCCCGCGCCAGACGCTTGTTGGTGCGCACGATGCCCACGTAGTCCCACATGAACCGCCGCAGTTCATCCCAGTTGTGCGCAATGATCACGTCTTCATCGGAGTCGGTGACCTGGCTGGCATCCCAGACGGGGAGGGCAGCGGGCATGGTGACCCGGGACAGATGCTCGACGATGTCCGCTGCCGCGGAACGCGCATAGACGAAACATTCGAGCAACGAGTTGCTGGCCATGCGGTTGGCGCCATGCAGGCCGGTGAAGGTGGTTTCGCCAATGGCATACAGCCCGGGTACGTCGGTGCGACCGTTCTGGTCGACCATCACCCCGCCGCAGGTGTAATGCGCCGCGGGCACCACCGGAATCGGTTGTTTGGTGATGTCGATGGAGAATTCCAGGCAACGTTCGTACATCGTCGGGAAGTGCGTCTTGATGAAGGATTCGGGCTTGTGGCTGATGTCCAGATAGACGCAGTCGATGCCCAGGCGCTTCATTTCATGGTCAATGGCCCGGGCGACGATGTCCCGGGGGGCGAGTTCGGCCCGTGGATCGAAGCGCTGCATGAAGCGTTCGCCGTTGGGCAGCTTCAAGTGTGCGCCTTCGCCGCGCAGGGCTTCGGTGATCAGGAAGCTCTTGGCTTGCGGGTGATACAGGCAGGTCGGGTGGAACTGATTGAATTCCAGGTTCGCTACCCGGCAACCCGAGCGCCAGGCCATGGCAATGCCATCACCGCAGGCGCCATCGGGGTTGCTGGTATAAAGGTACACCTTGGCGGCGCCGCCGGAGGCGAGGATTACGAAGCGTGCACCATAGGTATCGACTTCGCCGGTACCCCGGTTCAGCACGTAGGCACCCAGGCAGCGATCGCCTTCCAGGCCCAGGCGTTTTTCGGTGATCAGGTCGACGGCTACGCGCTGCTCCAGCAGTTCGATGTTGGGGCGTTGCCGGGCCTGTTCGAGCAAGGTGCGGAAAATCGCCGCGCCGGTGGCGTCGGCAGCATGGATGATGCGCCGATGGCTATGGCCGCCTTCGCGGGTCAGGTGGAATTCGAAACCGCCATCTTCCGTGCCGGACTGTTCATCGCGGGTGAAGGGCACGCCCTGGTCGATCAGCCATTGAATGGCTTCGCGACTGTGCTCGACAGTGAAGCGCACGGCGTCTTCATGGCACAGGCCACCGCCGGCATTGAGCGTGTCCTCGACGTGGGATTCGACTGTGTCGGTGTCATCCAGCACGGCGGCGACACCGCCCTGGGCCCAGAACGTCGAACCGTTGGCCAGATCGCCCTTGCTCAGGACGGCAATGCGCAAATGACCGGGCAAGGTCAGCGCAAGGCTCAAGCCGGCAGCACCGCTGCCAATTACCAGAACATCGTGTTGAAACTGTTGGCTCATTTCAGGATTCCGCTCAAAGCGACCCGGGTCGGGCTTGGCGCGCCTGGACAGGCAGGTCGAGGCAGCAAACAGCCCACTAGTATATAGAGGGGGGGAGCGGCACAATACCCGAGCTGACATGGCATTGTGAAACTAGTGTGACGGAAAGCGCCGGGCGCTTCGTCGGATGTTTTTCCGCTACCTCGGCGACAAGGGAACTGTATCGTGGATTTAACAGTCTTTTTCCCTTCACGGTTGCACAATATCGGCTGCGCGCGACTATAAATGTTTGGAACTTTTGTCAAAGTGCCATGATCCATAGACCGTTGCCTGGTACAAGGGACCGCGTCGGCTTCGACGCAGGATCACGATTTGATCCCTGCCGTCGGATCGGACGAAAAGATTATTCGCGCAGCCGGGCCAACCCGCGCTGCGTTTTTCGTGTGTGGCAATCAGTGCCCGCAGGAAACTTGCCTGGAGGGGGAGAACTTTTGCGAAAAGACCGAGTCTATGTTTGCAAGTCTGGACGTTTTGTTTTGCAAACCTCCTCCAAGCTCATTGAGGAGTGTTCATGCTAACCCAGGAAGAGGATCAGCAACTGGTCGAGCGCGTGCAGCGTGGCGACAAGCGTGCGTTCGATCTGCTAGTGCTGAAATATCAGCACAAAATTCTCGGGTTGATCGTGCGTTTCGTGCACGACACCCATGAAGCCCAGGACGTGGCACAGGAAGCCTTTATCAAGGCATACCGTGCCCTTGGAAATTTTCGCGGAGACAGTGCGTTTTATACGTGGCTTTACCGCATCGCCATCAACACGGCGAAAAACTATCTGGTTTCACGCGGCCGTCGGCCGCCGGATAGCGATGTCAGTTCCGAAGATGCAGAGTTCTACGATGGCGATCATGGCCTCAAGGATCTCGAGTCGCCAGAGCGGGCGTTGCTGCGGGATGAGATCGAAGGCACTGTCCATCGAACCATTCAGCAACTACCTGAAGATTTGCGTACGGCGTTAACTTTACGTGAATTCGATGGTCTGAGTTATGAGGACATTGCGAGCGTCATGCAATGTCCGGTGGGCACCGTGCGCTCCCGGATTTTCCGCGCCCGGGAGGCCATCGATAAAGCCCTGCAGCCGTTGTTGCAGGAAAACTAATGACAGCGGCGACAGCCAAGAGAGGAACGCCATGAGTCGTGAAGCCCTGCAGGAATCGCTGTCCGCAGTGATGGATAACGAAGCGGACGAACTGGAATTGCGTCGGGTATTGAGTGCCTGCGACGATGTTGAAACCCGTGAAACGTGGGCTCGTTATCAAATCGCCCGGGCAGTGATGCACAAGGATCTGCTGCTTCCACGTCTGGACATTGCCGCGGCCGTTTCCGCAGCTCTGGCTGATGAAGCCGTACCGGCAAAAGCCACCCGTGGTCCATGGCGCAGCCTGGGTCGCCTGGCGGTCGCCGCTTCGGTTACCCTCGCCGTGCTGGCAGGTGTGCGCTTGTACAATCAGGATGAAATTGCCGGAGTCGAACTGGCCCAGCAATCGAACCAGCCTGGTCTGGTCGCACCTCAGGTAAAAGGCCCGGCCGTGCTGGCAGGCTACAATGAGAGTTCGGAAGCCACTGGCCCCATGGCCAACGGCGTATTGCAAGGTCAACCAGGCTGGCACGATCAGCGTCTGCCAGGCTACTTGCGCCAACACGCACAACAGGCTGCACTGAAGGGTACCGAAAGCGCGCTGCCTTACGCTCGTGCCGCAAGTCTGGAAAACCGTTAAGGAGGATCATGCGCTCCATACCTCTACTTACGCTGCTGCTCAGTGGCTGGTTCGTTGTTCCAGCCCATGCCGATGAAGCCCAGGACTGGTTGACCCGTCTGGGACAGGCCGAGCAACAGCAAAGCTTTCAAGGCACTTTTGTATACGAGCGTAACGGTAGTTTCTCTACCCACAACATCTGGCATCGCGTCCAGGATGGCAAAGTCCGCGAGCGGATACTCCAGCTCGACGGATCGGCCCAGGAAGTCGTGCGTCTTGATGGACGCACTCAATGCGTCAGCGGCCTTCTGGTAGCAGGGCTGGGGGACACCCCCAACTCCGCCGCTCGTGCACTCGATCCACAAAAGCTCAAGAACTGGTATGACCTTGCTGTCATCGGCAAGTCGCGCGTGGCCGGACGTCCGGCCGTGATCGTTTCCCTCACGCCCCGCGATCAACACCGTTATGGTTTTGAACTGCATCTGGACAAGGAAACCGGGCTGCCGCTCAAGTCGTTGCTGCTCAACGACAAGGGGCAGTTGCTGGAACGCTTCCAGTTTACGCAGCTCAATACGGCAGATACGCCGCCTGATAAAGACTTGCAGCCAGGTTCCGACTGTAAGGTGGTCAATCTTGAAAGTGACAAGGCTTCCGCCGTCAAGGCTGCCCAGTCCTGGCGTTCCGACTGGCTGCCACCGGGTTTCGTGCTGACCAGCAGCACTGCCCGCAAGGACCCGGCGACCAAGAATCAGGTCAACAGCCTGATGTATGACGATGGCCTGGCACGTTTCTCGGTGTTCCTCGAACCCTTGAACGGCGAGAAAATCACCGATACCCGCACTCAGCTGGGGCCAACCGTTGCCGTTTCCCGGCGGCTGACCACGCCCCAGGGTGACATGATGGTCACCGTCGTCGGCGAGATTCCGGCGGGCACTGCAGAGCGGATCGCGCTTTCAATGCGCACTGACACCGCTACAACCCAGCAGTGAGCCAAAGTCGAAATGTCTCGTGAACATTTCAATTTGCAAAAATCCCCCGAATTTTTTATAGGTCAGAGCCTCTCGGCTCTGGCCTTGTTTGTTGTTCCCGGAACAAAAATACCGGCGTATTGTTCCCGGTGTTCCTTGATCCATATCGCTTAACCATGCTCGTCGTAACGGGAGCCGTATGTCGATACCACGCTTGAAGTCTTACCTTTCCATTATTGCTACCGTGCTGGTGCTCGGTCAGGCAGTCTCGGCCCAGGCGGCCGAGTTGCCTGATTTCACGCAACTGGTCGAACAGGCATCGCCTGCGGTCGTGAACATCAGTACCACGCAGAAGCTGCCGGACCGCAAGGTCAACGAGCAGATGCCGGACCTTGAAGGCCTGCCACCGATGCTGCGCGAGTTCTTCGAGCGCGGCATGCCGCCTCAGTCCCGCTCACCCCGTGATCGTCAGCGTGAAGCGACCTCCCTGGGCTCGGGTTTCATCATCTCGCAAGACGGCTACATCCTGACCAACAACCACGTGATCGCCGATGCCGACGAGATTCTCGTACGCCTGGCCGACCGCAGCGAAATGAAAGCCAAGCTGATCGGCACCGACCCGCGCTCCGACGTGGCCCTGCTGAAAATCGAAGGCAAGGATCTGCCGGTCCTGAAACTGGGCAAATCCCAGGACCTCAAGGCCGGCCAGTGGGTTGTCGCCATCGGCTCGCCGTTCGGCTTCGATCACACCGTCACCCAGGGTATTGTCAGTGCCGTCGGCCGCAGCCTGCCGAACGAAAACTATGTTCCTTTCATCCAGACCGACGTGCCGATCAATCCGGGCAACTCCGGTGGTCCGCTGTTCAACCTGAACGGTGAAGTGGTCGGTATCAACTCGCAGATCTACACCCGCTCCGGCGGCTTCATGGGCGTGTCGTTCGCGATCCCGATCGACGTGGCCATGGACGTTTCCAATCAGCTGAAAAGCGGTGGCAAGGTCAGCCGCGGCTGGCTGGGTGTGGTGATCCAGGAGGTCAACAAGGACCTGGCCGAGTCGTTCGGTCTGGAGAAACCCGCTGGTGCGCTGGTGGCCCAGATCCAGGACGACGGTCCCGCCGCCAAGGGTGGCCTGCAAGTCGGTGACGTGATCCTGAGCATGAACGGTCAGCCGATCGTCATGTCGGCGGATCTGCCGCACCTCGTTGGCGCCTTGAAAGCGGGCTCGAAAGCCAACCTGGAAGTGATTCGTGAGGGCAAGCGCAAGAACGTCGAACTCACCGTTGGCGCCATTCCTGACGAAGACAAGGAAATGGATGTGCTGGCCAAGTCCGGTGTCGAGACCAGCAGCAATCGCCTGGGCGTTTCGGTGGCCGAACTGACCGCCGAGCAGAAGAAAACCTACGACCTCAAAGGCGGCGTGGTGATCAAGGAAGTGCAGGACGGTCCTGCCGCCATGATCGGCTTGCAGCCAGGCGACATCATTACTCACCTGAACAATCAGGCCATCGAGTCCACCAAGCAGTTCACCGACATCGCCAAGGCGTTGCCGAAGAACCGTTCGGTGTCGATGCGGGTTCTGCGCCAGGGTCGCGCCAGCTTCATCACCTTCAAACTCGCTGAATAAACCAGCGGTGCATGAATGAAAAAACCGCCTCGAATGAGGCGGTTTTTTTATGTCTGCTTTTTTTGCCGGGGGCGGGATCAGCCCATCATGTCCTTGATCATGCGTTCCTGCTCCATGAGCTCCCGTTGCCGTGCATCGATTCGCGAGGCCAGCGGGAAGTTGCTGCCGGCCTTGCGTTTTGCGAAGTCCAGTTGCTGAATGGCCTGTTTGTAATCCCCGACCAGTGCAAAGTACTCGGCGCGGGCCTGATGCAGGCCGATGATGTTGCCATTGAGGCCGCGAGTCTCGGCCACCTGATACCACACGTCCGGATCATCCGGGCGCGACTTGAGCAGGCCCTCGAGGGCTTTTTCCGCCTCGGCCGTGCGGTTTTGCTTGAGGAGCAGGTCGACGCGCACCTGGTTCAGTGGATAATTGCCAGGGAACTGGGTCAGCATCCGGTCAACCCGACTCTGGGCATCCGGCAGGCGATTGTTGGTGATGTCCAGATCGACCTGCGCCAGGTTGTAGATGATCTCATTCGGTGCCTTGGCCAGCAGCTGCTTGAGGTTTTCCCTTGCTTCGTTGAGCTGGCCGCCCTTGATCTGGGCGATGGCCAGGCCATAGCGGGCCGGATCACTTTTCGGGTTGTTGTCGAGTTCGGCGCGGAAGCGCTTGGCGCCCAGTCCCGGGGTTTCTTCATAGATCAACTGCACCCGCGCACGAATCAACTGATAGCGCAGGGTGTCTTCAATGCCGCCCTGGGGGGCCTGTTCGGCGCGGTTGCGGGTGTCGGCGATACGCGATTCGGTGACCGGGTGAGTCATCAGGAATTCAGGGGGCTTGGCGTCGAAGCGATACTGGCGCCCGAGGCGCTCGAACATGGTGGGCATCGAACGAGGATCGTAACCGGCTTTTTCCAGGTTGAGGATGCCGATGCGGTCGGCTTCCTGCTCGTTCTGGCGCGAGAAGCGCCGTTGCTCCTGAATGGCTGCTGCCTGGGTACCGGCAATGGCCGCGATCCCGGCATCACCGGCGCCGGCGGCGGCAATGACGATCCCCGCCAGCAGTGCAGCCATCATCGGTACCTGCATGCGTTGCTGGGCTTCAACGCCGCGGGCGAAGTGGCGTTGCGACAAGTGAGCCAGTTCGTGCGCCAGTACCGAGGCGTATTCGCCCTCGGTCTGGGCGTTGAGGAACAGGCCGCCGTTGACCCCGACAATTCCGCCCGGTGCCGCAAAAGCGTTGAGTTGCGGGCTATTGATCAGAATGAACTCAAGGCGCCGGTCGGTGACCTGACTGGTTTCCACCAGGCGATACACACTCGATTCGACATAGTCCTTGAGCTGCGGATCGTTGAGCTGTGCGACCTGGCTTCGCAACATGGCCAGCCAGGCGCGTCCCAACTGATATTCCTGTTGTGGCGAGACAATGGCAGAACTGGCGTCGCCGAGTGACGGCAAGTCGTCGGCGAAGCCCGGTGAGGCGAGCAGGCAAGCGAGCGTCAGCAGGGTAGGGCGCAGAAATGTCATGCACGAAGCCTTAATCGACAAAGACCTTACTGTAGCCGGACACCAGCGTTGCGACCAGATATTCTAAGTAACTCAATAACCTGACCCGGAGTGAAGCAATGAGCGATGCTATAGACCATGACGTTGAGCTGGACGCCAGTGGCCTGAATTGCCCCTTGCCATTGCTCAAGGCCAAGATGGAACTCAATCGGCTGGCCAGCGGCGCGGTGCTCAAGGTCATCGCCACCGATGCCGGGTCCCAGCGCGACTTTCGCACCTTTGCCCGTTTGGCCGGTCATACCCTGCTTCGCGAAGAGGATGAGGCGGGTGTCTACCGCTACTGGTTGAAAAAAGCCTGAAATTTTCGGCGTCTGCCCCTAAGGAATGTTGATGTTCAAAGTGTTGCGCGACTGGGTTCAGCGCTATTTCTCCGATGAAGAAGCGGTGGTACTGGCGGTACTTCTGTTTCTGGCCTTTACCGCGGTACTGACCCTGGGTGGCATGCTCGCGCCGGTGCTGGCCGGGATGGTGCTGGCCTATCTGATGCAGGGCCTGGTGGTGTCCCTTGAGCGGCTGCGCGTGCCAGGGGCTGTAGCGGTGGGGCTGGTCTTCGCCTTGTTCATGGGGGTATTGCTGGTGTTCCTCGTGGTCGTGGTGCCGCTGCTCTGGCATCAACTGATCACGCTGTTCAACGAATTGCCCGGCATGCTGGCCAAATGGCAATCACTGTTGCTGCTTCTGCCGGAGCGCTATCCGCATCTGGTCTCGGATGAACAAGTCCTGCGGGCGATCGAGGCAGCCAGGGGCGAGATCGGCAAGTTCGGCCAGTGGGCGCTGACCTTTTCGCTGTCGAGCCTGCCGTTGCTGGTTAACATCATGATCTATCTGGTCCTGGTGCCGATCCTGGTGTTTTTCTTCCTCAAGGACCGCGCAATGATCGGCCAATGGGTGCGCGGTTACCTGCCCAGGGAGCGAGCGCTCATCACCCGCGTCGCCCATGACATGAACCGGCAGATCGCCAACTACATCCGCGGCAAGGTCATCGAGATCTTCATCTGCGGCGGCGTGACCTATATCGCGTTTGTCGTACTGGAGCTTAACTACGCAGCATTGCTGGCCTTGCTGGTGGGGATTTCGGTGGTGGTGCCCTACGTCGGCGCGGTCGTGGTGACGGTACCGGTGTTCCTGATTGCGCTGTTCCAGTGGGGCTGGAGCGATCAGTTCATCTATCTGATGGCGGTCTACGGGATCATCCAGACGCTGGACGGCAATGTACTGGTGCCATTGCTGTTCTCGGAGGCAGTCAATCTGCACCCGGTGGCGATCATCTGCGCCGTCTTGTTGTTTGGCGGGTTGTGGGGCTTCTGGGGGGTGTTCTTTGCGATTCCGCTGGCGACGCTGTTCAAGGCTGTGCTGGATGCTTGGCCGCGCAAGGAGCCTGAGGTGGCGCCTTTGCTTTAGATTGTAAAAGATCGCAGCCTTCGGCAGCTCCTACGGAAAAATACATAATCCTGTGGGGCTGCCGAAGGCTGCGATCTTTTAAGGATCAAGCCTTGTTCAGGGCCTGAGCCGCAGCCAGCACCGCATCCACATGCCCCGGCACCTTCACCCCACGCCATTCCTGGCGCAGCACCCCGTCCTTGTCGATCAGGAAGGTGCTGCGATCCACACCCATGTATTCCTTGCCATACAGCTTCTTCAGCTTGATCACATCAAACAACTGGCAGAGGGCTTCTTCCTTGTCGCTGATCAGCTCGAAGGTGAACCCTTGCTTGGCCTTGAAGTTCTCGTGGGATTTCAGGCTGTCGCGGGAAACGCCGAACACTTCGGTGTTGGCCGCCTTGAAGGTGTCCAGCTGGTCGCGAAAGCCCTGGCCCTGGGTGGTGCAGCCCGGCGTGCTGTCCTTGGGGTAGAAGTAGATCACCACCTGCTTGCCTTTCAGGCTTGCGAGGCTGACGGTCTGGCCGCTGGTGGCGGGTGCTTCGAAATCGGCAACCGGTTGGTCAATGGCAACGGCCATGGGAGCTTCCTTACATTGGGTTCTGTGGGCGCCACGGTTCGATCAGTGCGTCCAGGTTCAACGCGTCGGCGAAGTCGAGGAACTGATCGCGCAGCCAGCTGATCTGCACGCCGGCCGGCAGGGTCACGGTAAACGTGGCGTTGAGCATGGTGCCGCCGGTTTGCGGCGCCTGATAGGTGTCGCAGGTCAGGTTTTCCAGCTCGACGTTGTGGTCCATGAAGAACTGGCACAGCTCGTTGATGATGTCCGAGCGGTAGGCCGAACTCACGTAGGCGACGTACGGCAGGGCCTGGGGACGGTTTTCCAGGGCGGCACTGCGCACCACGTTGACGGTGAACGCATGACGCTTGGCCAGCACTGGCAGGCTGCCTTCAAGGCGCGCCAGGGCGTCCCAGCTGCCGGTGATTTCCAGCACCAGCGCACTGCATTCGCCGTGACGGGTCAGGCGCGAGGTGACCACCGCGCAGCGATTGTCATGGCTGGCGCGGCACAGGACGTTGGTCAGCTCCATGGGGTTGGCGCCGAGGGCACTGATGACAAGGAATTGTTCGCGAACTGTGGGGGTGGACATGCAGCATTCCTAAAGCGATGAGCGGTCGAAACTGCCAAGGGTTGTTTTATCGGGTAAAAGCCTGCGGACGCGATTCGCAAAACCCGGCGCACCAGGGTTGCAACGTGCTCCAGTGTGGCAGGAGCGAAGGCTGGCAACGCTGGCGTGGGGCTTGTGAGGCCGAAAATGGAGGCTGGAACCCGACGGACAAGCCTGTCGGTATCGATCAAAGTCTGAAGGGTAGCGAAAAGCGGCGCCAAGGGGAATGGCGGCAGCGCAGTACTTTGCTTGTGCAAGCATCTTGGCGCCAGTACCATTACGGCTCTCTTTTTCCGGCAGGAGCGGTTTCATGATTGCGGGCAGTATGGTGGCACTGGTCACACCCATGGATGCACAGGGTCGTCTTGACTGGGGCAGCCTCAGCAAACTCGTGGACTTCCACCTTGAAAACGGCACCCATGCCATTGTCGCCGTCGGCACCACCGGCGAGTCGGCAACCCTGGACGTCAACGAGCACATCGAAGTCATCCGTGCCGTGGTCAAGCAGGTCAATGGCCGCATTCCGGTGATCGCCGGTACCGGCGCCAATTCGACCCGCGAAGCCGTCGAATTGACCCGCAACGCCAAGGAAGCCGGCGCTGACGCCTGCCTGCTGGTCGTGCCGTATTACAACAAGCCGACCCAGGAAGGCCTGTACCAGCACTTCAAGCACATCGCCGAAGCTGTCGACATTCCGCAGATCCTCTACAACGTCCCCGGCCGCACCTCCTGCGACATGCAGGCCGAGACCGTGATCCGCCTGTCCAACGTGCCGAACATCATCGGCATCAAGGAAGCGACCGGCGACCTCAAG
>Ga0160460_100680_pt1 | contig 16430 bp, 16 predicted proteins | sample HID1973M_E6MG_FD_108238 | JGI IMG/M metagenome (GOLD analysis project Ga0160460, IMG submission 108238) | Enriched mosquito-associated microbial communities from UW Madison campus, WI, USA - HID1973M_E6 MG | ecosystem: Host-associated > Arthropoda: Insects > Digestive system > Unclassified ... | reverse complement strand
TTCCGTTTACTTCAACCGTGAGGCGAAAGGCGTTCATCAGTGATCCATGCTTTCCTTTGTCGGTCTCGCGCGGTGCAGTGCTTGGGCGAGTGTTCGTTCGACGATCGTCCGAATAACTTGGGCGCGATAGGGAGCACTCCCGTGCACTGTGGGCACGGGATCAAGCCCCTGTACCGCGATGTGGGCAGCTGCGGCGATATCTTCGCTGGAGAGAGTGCTGTCAATTAGGGCATTCTCCGCCTCTCGACAGCGAAGGGCGGTTGAACCGCCCCCGAGGACAGTAATTCTCGCGCGCGAACACTTGCCTTGTTCGTCCAAAGTGAGGATGGACGCAGCCCCTCCTATGGCGTAGTCGCCATGTCTACGAGAGAACTCATCAAATGCAGCACCGGTTCCAGGAGGTAGCAAAGGTACGTTCACCTCCACAATTAGCTCGCCGGGAAGGATGCTTGAGACAAAATGCGAGACCAATAGTTCCTTGATAGGAATCTTCCGCTCGCCCTGCAAAGACCGTGCCGTGACGTAAGCGTCAAGAGCAAGCAGGACTACGGGCAACTCTGCAGCAGCATCAGCATGTGCAAGGGAACCGCCGATCGTTCCCCGGGTACGAATTTGAGGGTGCGCTATCCACGCTGCCGCTTCGGACAAGAGTGGAAGGTATTGCGAAATTGTTTTGGAGGTTGTTAGCTTCGCATGCCGGGTCAAGGCGCCAATCGAAATAGCCTCATCGATTTTTCTGATGTTTGCCAAACCAGGCACTTGGTTTATGTCGACCAGAAGTGAGGGGCGCGCCATCCGGAAATTCAGGAGCGGGACTAAACTTTGACCTCCGGCGATGACTTTCGCGTCATCACCCCCCTCCGCCAGTAGGCGGAGGGCATGCTCAACCGAGTCGGCTACAACGTATTCGAAGGAAGGTGGCTTCACGGGCAGTACCGCCGGCCGCGCTCTTTGTTCATGCCACTACTTTGCCCCCTTGGTATGGCTTTGAACTCTGCGTGATGGGACAAATCAATGCCCTGACCTACCTAGAACAGACAATCACACGCGGCACTCGCGCTGGACGCTCTCGCTCATTGCAGGATGTCGGTCTCGGCGATTGACTTGAGCAGGCCATAAAGTCGTAGTGCGACGAGTAGCTCCACCTGTCTTTCTGCAACGCTGATGCCAAGCCGTTCTTCAATGGATCTAAGCCGGTAGGCCACGGTGCGCTCATGAACCTGGAGTGCTGTTGCGGCCGCTACGGCGTTGCAGCCGGCTGAGAAATAGGCCCGGAGGGTGTCGCAGAGTATGTCTTTGCGGGGGTCGCTGAGCAAAGGGCCCAACTGCTGCGCAACCAAGTCACGCACCGCTTGCATATTTGTGGCGAAGACGGCTTCCAGAGCCACGTCGGCATACTGGGTTATCCTCGCGCCCGTCAGGCGGCCGACTTTATAGGCCCGCCATGCGCGCTGGTGACTGTGCCGGAAGCCGGAGAAACCCTTATCAAGGGATCCTAGAGCTAAATGTGCACCGTCGGGCAGGTCCCCTCCTATGAGTTGAGCGACAGAGCCCAGTCCCTCCGTTACAGCCAGCCAGCCCAGAAACGCTCCGCCGGTGCTTTCCAGTATCAAAGGTGCATCGCTGTCAAGCAGGGTGGCGACGAGTGCGATCGTCCCCTTCGGATCATTTCCCCAGGCCACCACGGATAGATGGTGTCCTTCAAAGGGATACGCAGCGTTAGGTCGGGCAGTGCGCCGTCCTGAAATGAAGTCCCGCAACTCATTTCTCAGCCGGTGGTCCTCCGACTTGTAAAAGAACCGATGCTGTTCGGAACGATACGCGTCGATGACATTGGCAACTACAACGTCATGCCAGCGGTGCTGCAGCTGGGAGACCCATTTCTGGATCTCTAACTGCTGGGACGCATCCGGGACGAGAGTTGTTGTGAGGTCTAGGAGCACATCCCAAGTTGCAGATTGCAGCACTCTATAGGTGTGAATGAGTTCGAGCAGATCCACGCCAGCTTGGGCCGTCTCGCGCGCTTCAAGGGTGGCTTCCCTGAGAAAATTCTCGTCGGGTTCATCTGCCCCGGACACCGCCCTGCTGATAGATAGCAGGGCGGCGGCCAGCCGCTCCGCCCTCCGCAGCGACAGTGCCGGATCTAAGCCCACACCGGCCTGGACGTCATCATGGAGTCGACGAACCATGGACTCGGACAACTGTTTGATATCTGATGTGATGGCGGCCGATATTGCCGATAGATGTTGTTTCTGGATCATGTTCCTATTTCATGCGCTGACTGGGTCTCGGCGCAGGCCAGCTCCGTTGATAGTCTCAGTGTATGACCATTGAGGAAGGACTGGACGAGCTTTCCGTCGCAGTGAAGGCGAGGATTCCTGAGATCTACGACCGCATACGTGCAAGACTGCAGTATGCGTACGAGGACTATTCGACCGCGACGCGTAACTCTTCCCTTACAGAGGCAGAATCGGAAACCATCACAGCTTCTCTCCGTGATGTCCTCGAATACATTGGTCAAGGGCGGGTAGGCGCCACCAGGGCTTCGAACGAGACTCTCCGGGAGGTGAGGTTGGCGGCACGAGCGGGTGTGGACTTGCATCACCTGCTCCGGGGATCTAGGGCGGCTCAGGCCACTTTGTGGGAGTTTCTACTTGAAGAGGCGCATCGAATCATCGCGGATCCCGTCCGTAGGTCAAAGGTTCTGAGGCATGCCAGTGCAAGCCATTTTGCCTGGAACGATAGAGTTTCCGCTTCCATCATTGAGACGTACCAAATGGAGAGCACTGCATTTTCTAGGCAGAGTCAGAACCGGAGGAAGCTTTCGACGCTGAGGGCTCTCCTTGCTGGACTGCCAATAGATTCGACGGTTTTTTCCCACAACCTTTCTGGCCGGCATCTGGCTGTGGTTGTATCCGGTGAAGGTCTGCAGGCTGTCGCTCGGACACTCGGCAGCGCGTCTCGGATGCGTCCCCTTGTTATTACAGCCGAGGATGAAACCGGCTATATCTGGGCCGAGTGGTCGAGTCGACTGCCCTCACCACGGCATGTTGTCCTAGCAAATGACTTACCCAAGGACGCTCGGATTTCATTTGGGACTCTGAGCGAAGGTTTGGATGGATTCGTAGTTAGTCACAGGCGGGCGTTGGAGGCCGACTCGGTCGCCCAAAAACTGGGCACCCAGGTCACCTGGTACGAAGATGTCATGCTTGAAGCATTGGCTACGCGCGATCTCGCCGCCGTAATTTCGTTTATTTCCGACGAATTGGGGGGCCTCGGATTGCACCAAGACCCCCCAAGCAGGTTAGTCGAAACCCTCGAAGCCTATTTTGCTTCGGGCCAAAATGCGGCATCGGCAGCACAGCGTCTGGGAGTGCACAGCCGAACTATTGCGTACCGTCTGAAACTCATCGAAGGCAAGATAGGTTCAAGGGGAATACTCCGAGACGAACTGCCCGTCGCCATCAGACTCTCGCGGATGGTGGATGCCATGAAGCTAGATCTTGGCGCGTTGGAGGAGTCTCCCGGTCTCCCGCAACCTGCACTGTAAGAACATATTCACGGTGTCGCTGCTGGCAGTTCCTATTCCACCAAGAACCAGATCTCCTTGAATGGCTCGTGAAACTCCCAAGTAGACGTGTGCCCCTTCGGCAGGAATACGAGGTCGCCGGCAGTTACGGGAACCGGCTCCTGGGACGCAAGAGTGAGCGTTGCGGAGCCTTCGACAACGTAAATGATCTCATTATCGGTGAGTTCGTAAGTTGTTGTGCACGGCTGCGAGGTGAAAATACCCGTGCCGAACTGAGGAGAGGAAGTGCGTTCAAAAAGCGTGAAACCGTGACCGTTGGGGTTTCCCTCATGGACGGTTACACCGTCCGGCTGCCAGGATTCAAGCGGTGCGGTGCTGGTGCTAATCTTCCTGATCTTATCCATTGTGTGGCCACCCTTTCATTGTCGCGATGGGCTGCTTTCCGGCGACCAGAACATCCTGAAGCCAGTCTGCCATTTCAAACCTGGGCCTGATTCCAAGGTTGTGGCAGCAGTGATCGCCGTCCTTCTCAACTACTAAGGTCAGTTGTTCTGCCGGCACCAATTCGAGGACAGTGTCCACGAAGGACAGTGGAACCTCGTCGTGCACGCCGTGCAGGATGTATGTCGGGCATGCGATCTGTGGAAGGACGTCCCGGGTCTCCAAAGCAGCATGGACGTGCTGCCTCGCTTCCTCCAGAGTGTCAACCTTGGAGACATACCTCCAGCTTTCCTTTGTCAAAGGAGTTTCGAGGTCCCAGTAGTCCAGGTCGGAGAATCCACCCCAGGAGATGCATGCCGCCAAACGCGGTTCACATGCGGCAGACTTGAGAGCATAATTACCGCCCAGGCTTCGGCCCAGCACTCCGATAGCATCGGATCGGATCGATTCAAGTCCCGTGAGCAAATCCACTACCGCGGACGTGTACTTTTCGTAGTCACCCGCAAGCCGCATATGTTCAAACATTTCGCCTTGGCCGGGCCCGTCAAACGTGGCAGTAGCCATTCCCCGTTCGAGCACAAGGTTTTCCATCTGGAAGCTTTCCTCCTTGGTGCTCTCCAGACCACCGAGCATGATGACCGCGGGGTGCGGGCCCGTGCCTTCGGGAATGCGCACGTAGACAGGCATCGGGATACCGTCGATGACCAGTTCGTGGCGCTCTGCAGGCGGGGACAAAAGTGGAGCTGCCTTCTGATATAGCTCAACTTTCCGAGCTTGGCCTTTCTGTCGACGCTCGTCAAACCATAGGAACTGAGCGTACTGGGCGCATAGCGCGGCTGACATCAGGAGCTCACCGGCGGACAGGTCGTGACCCAGGGCCACTTTCCTTTCCGCTTCCTGCTCGTATTCATTTGCGAGATTCATCCAGTAGTCAAACCAGGTGACCTCCTTGGGCCTATCACGTGCGCCCACCATGTCTGAGTAGGAAACACCGTCGAGGATAAGGCGCCCCCAGTTCAGCATTTCATCTTCAGGTTTCACTTGCGAAGTTACCGTCATACTGCCATCTCCCTAAGTTCAGACTTCCGTGACCCCGCACAAGGGGTCTGCGGAATGATCTTGCTACGGAAGCTGCGCGAGGGCGCCTACTAACTGCGGATACTTAGGTCGCGTTTTTGTCAATGCCTGAACATCCGGGCTGGGCAGCCCGATGACATACTGAGCGCATGATGGCAAAGGCTAAAACGCTCATTCCTGACAACGGCACGGCCGGCGCGGACGAGGGCAAGAGACAGGCATGGATAGGCCAGGAGGTCTTGCGGCGGGAGGACCGCCGGCTGCTCACTGGGACAGCAACATTTGCTGGCGATCTAGGAGTGCCCGGTCAACTGCATATGCGCATTGTCCGTTCAACGCAGGCTCATGCCCGGATCGTGTCCATAGACGTTACTGAGGCCGAAAAGACTCCGGGCGTACGAATGGTTGTCACGTCTGAGCACACACGGCATTTGGGTTCCATTCTCTTGGAAGAGCTGGGATACCACGAAATTTACGAAAATATCGAGGACTTTAGTCACCCCGTCCTGGCAGTAGACAAGGTGCAGTACGTGGGGCAGCCCGTGGTTGCTGTACTTGCCGTTGACCCCTATCTTGCCGAAGACGCAGCTGAACTTGTCTCTATCGAGTATGAGCCGCTCCCGGTCCTCTTGGACCCGGAAGAGGCGTTGACCGGCGATATCGAGCTCTTTCCTGGGCGCGGCAATGAAGGTGCATGCATCAAAAAGGCCTACGGCGACATCGACCTTGCATTCGCCGAGGCCAAGCACATCATCCGCCACAAGTACGTCACGAACCGCCATTCCGGTGTACCTATGGAACCGAGGGCTGTTGTGGTGCAGCCCGACCCGGCAAGGGACACGTTGTTCATCTGGGGCACCGTGCATGTGCATGACAACCGGAGGATCATCGCCAAGATGCTAAATCTTCCCGAGGTCAATGTACGGATGAAACACGTCGAAGTCGGCGGAAGTTTCGGGGTGAAGGGGGGAGTCTTCCCAGAAAACGTCGTTGCAGCGTGGGCAGCCCGTACGTTGGGAGTCCCGATCAAGTGGACTGAGGACCGCGTCGAGCACATGACTTCCACGTCCCATGCCCGGGAAATGGTGCATAAGCTCGAACTCGCGCTCGATGCTGAGGGCAAGATCTTGGGCATGAAGGACGAGATCTTCCATAATCATGGTGCCTATTTCAGGCAAGCGGAGCCGTTAGTCAGCGACATTACTGCCGGCATTGTGTTCGGCCCCTATCGGGTCCCTGCTTATGATGCTACTTTGCACGCCGTCTTCACCAACAAAACACCTGTTGGCGCTTATCGTGCGCCTGGACGCTATGAATCCACTTTCGCTCGAGAGCGGATCTTTGATCTGGCGTGCGAAGAAATCGGTTTCAGTAAGACGGAATTTCGGCGCCGAAACCTTCTTACGGCCGAAGACCTCCCTTGGACGCCGGGTCTTGATATCGTCCACGAGCCGTACCACTTCGACTCGGGAGATGTAGTTAAGCATTTCGACGAAGCGCTGGATGCAGCGAACTTCTCGGAGTGGCATGAGGAATCCAAACGGTTGCGGGCGGAGGGCAGAAAAGTCGGCGTGGGCCTCGGCGTGCTGATGGACAAGGCAGGGCTGGGGCTTTTCGAAACCGGAGGTGTCGAAGTCAGCCGTGCCGGCCGCGTTACGGTCAAAACCGGAGGTTCCTCGGTCGGGCAGGGAATCGAGACGGTTCTGGCCCAGATTGTCGCCGAAGAGCTACAGATCGCTCCCGAAAACATCGACGTCGTCCATAGCGACACAGAGCTTATTCCGGACGGTGTGGGTTCCTGGTCCAGCCGTTCAACTGTTCTCGCTGGAGGTGCTGCCCGCAAGGCAGCGCTAGCCGTGGTGGATAAAGCCAGACGTCTGGCCGCTGAGATGCTGGAAGTCGATCCGGACGACCTCGAACTGACTGCAGGCAGTTTCAAGGTCAAGGGCACTGATCAGCAAATTACGCTGTACGAGATCGCAGCGGCGAGGGACCCCTTCACGGCGAGGGCAGACAATGATGAACCCGGCCTGGCAGCGGACGCGGTCTACATGAACAACGCCATGAACTATCCATACGGGGTAACACTGGTGCAAATCGAACTAGATCCTGACACAGGCGGTCATAGGATTCTTCGCTTTTCCACTTCCACAGAAGCAGGAAGGGTGATCAACCCCCTGACCACGAGGGGCCAGATCATAGGTGCTGCTGTGCAAGGTATTGGAGGCGCGCTCTACGAGGAGTTCCTCTACGAAGAGGATGGACAGCCGATTACGACTTCGTTCATGGACTACCTGTTGCCCGGCGCTCAGGAGATGCCGAACGTCGACTGTTTTGTAACTGAAGATGCCAAGTCCCCAGACAACCCCTTTGGCGCCAAGGGCCTTGGGGAAATTGGCATCATTGCCGCCGGCGCGGCAATCGCTTCCGCTATAGATGATGCCATCGCCGATGGCATACATATTGACCGCTTGCCAGTCACGCCCGAGCAGATCTTCACCCGCTGTCAAGGTTTGAACAAAGCAGAACGGTAACTTGTGCAATCCGCCAGTGGGACAACTTCGCTGCTCTTACGAAACTGAACAGACACAACCCGGCGGGTAATCCAAGACACACATGAGAGGTCTACTGATGACTAAGGTTCGACACGTATTTGCATGGCGCGTAGCCGAAGGCAGCAGCCAAGAGGAGATTGTTGAAATTCTCAACACCCTTCCGCCGCGCCTAGGTTTTATTCAAGGCTGGGAGATCGGCACTCACTCCGGCGACCCTGGCGATAACGGTGCGCCGTGGGATGGCGTTCTCATTTCTGACTTTGCAAGCTGGGCTGATCTGGACAAGTACTCCACAGATCCCTTCCACCTCGAGGTAGTCGCGACACTTATGCCTATGTTCGCTGACAGGGCTGTGGTGGATTACGAAGTTGAGGCAGTCTGATGAGCCAGACTGCAGACGTGAAGGTAGGGAAGAGCCCATGGGGCCCCGATGACGAGCGGGGAGCACTAAACCTCCTTGACGAATCCGTTCGTGCAGACGTTCTTCAACGGGCCGACCCTTCGCGGGTCTATGACCTCAGCGTTGACTACTTTGTAGGCATGCCCAGCTTTCAGGGAGCCGGCGACCCTAGCTACCAAATCTTTATGAGCCACACCCCCCAGGGCACAGTGGTGGATAACCTCAACGGCGTCGGTGAGGATGTCAACAGGCACGTGTGCTACTCAGGTGACGTTGTCTTCATGTATACCCACACCGGGACGCACATTGACTCGTTGAACCACTTCGGTGTGGACGGACAGATCTATAACGGGTACAAGCCGGAAGAGAATCTGGGCAGCCGCACGTGGACCAAGGGTGGAGCGGAGACGATCCCGCCTATCATCACCCGCGGCGTGTTGCTGGATATTGCTGGCCTGAAGAACGTTGACTGCCTTCCTGACTCCTACGCCATCACCCCTGCAGATATCGAAGAGGCACTGAATAAGGCCGGTCTTGTATTGCAGGCAGGGGACGTGCCCTTGGTCCGAACTGGACGTATGCGTTATTGGCCGGACGGAACCAAGACTCTTGGAAACCCTCCGGGCCTAAGCCTGGATGCTGCCCGATGGCTCACAAGCCAAAACATCTCTGCAATTGGTGCTGACCAGGAGTGCGTAGAGGTAGGCCCGTCGGAGCACGAGGACAACTGGCTTCCCGGGCATACCCACTTCCTCGCCGAAGCAGGTGTGCCCATGGTGGAACTGTTGAACCTGGAGGAACTGGCAGCGGATGGAGTAAAGGAATTTTGCCTGATCGCTGCTCCTATCCGTCTTCGCGGAGCGAGCGGTGCCCCAATGCGTCCGCTCGCCATGGCACTAAGGAAGAATGTATGAGCCCGACAACCGAACGTATTGCGGTAGTTGGAGGTTCGATATCCGGGCTGACGGCAGCGCTGATGCTTCGAGATGCCGGCGTGGAAGTCGATGTCTATGAGCGATCGCCTCAGCCGCTCTCTGGCTTCGGCACAGGCATCGTCGTCCAGCCGGAGCTTGTTCATTACTTGCTGGAGCAAGGTGTTGAGCTGGACGCCATCAGCGTTCCGTCATCATCCATGGAATATGTCGACGCATTGACTGGAAAAAGTTTCGGGTCCGTTCCTGCAGACTGGCGCTTCACTAGCTACGACTCGATATATGGGGCGCTCTACGAGCTGTTTGGACCCGAGCGGTACCACACCAGTAAGTGCCTCGTCGGCCTCAGCCAGGACTCCGAAGCAGTGCAGATGCGCTTTTCGGATGGTACAGAGGCGGAAGCAAACTGGTTGATCGGCGCGGACGGCGGGGCCTCGGTAGTTCGGAAACGCCTGCTGGGTATTGAGCCGAAATATGCAGGGTACGTGACCTGGCGAGGCGTGCTTCAGCCGGGCGAAGTTGACGATGAGGTATGGAACTACTTCAATGACAAGTTCACGTATGGACTCCTGGACGATGGTCACCTCATTGCTTACCCGATTCCAGGACGGGAAAACGCCGAGTCCCCGCGTCTGAACTTCCAGTGGTACTGGAACGTCGCTGAAGGAGCTGACCTCGACGAACTTATGACAGACATTCGCGGCATCAGGCTCCCGACATCAGTTCACAACAACTCGCTGAATCCCCACAATCTCCGTCAGTTCCACAATAAGGGTGAGAGTCTCTTCAAGCCTTTCAGGGATCTCGTACTCAACGCTTCATCCCCATTCGTGACTGTCGTTGCAGATGCCACCGTCGATCGCATGGTTCATGGCCGTGTCCTGTTGATCGGAGACGCGGCGGTGACTCCAAGGCCCCACGCCGCCGCAGGTGGAGCAAAAGCCTGTGACGACGCACGTACTCTTGCGGAAGTCTTTACAAGAAACCACGATCTGCAGGGTTCCCTGCAGAGTTGGGAAACCAGACAACTGCAGCAGGGAAACGCCTATCTCCAGAAAGTGAAAAAGATGGCGTCTCGTCTGCAGCACGGGGGAAGCTTTGAGCCCGGAAACCCCGAGTATGCATTCGGGCTTCCTAAAGTGGATGAACCATCCGTAGTCAATAATTTTTAAGGAAAAACCATCATGGAGATGACCAACACTTTCACCGTGCCCGTCCCCCCGGACGAAGCGTGGCCGGTACTGCTGGATTTGCAGCGAATCGCTCCCATGCTTCCCGGAGCATCCATCACCAGCGTTGACGGTGATGAGTACGAGGGCAAGGCAAAAATCAAGGTTGGGCCCATCACGGCCGAATATGTAGGCGTTGCCCGCTTCATCGAGGTCGATGAAAAGGGCCGGCGCGCGGTAATCCAGGCCCGCGCGAAGGATGCTCGCGGGCAAGGGAATATGTCGGCGACTATCACCGCCCGACTTGAGCCGGAAGCAAACGGCGCAACCGTCATTGTTCAGACCGAGCTGGACATGACTGGAAAAATCGCTCAGTTCGGGCGAGGTGTGATCAATGAAGCGGCTACCGCCATCCTAGGAGTATTCGCTCAAAGGTTGGCTGTAGAAATGACTTCAGGAAGCGAGTCCAGCAGCGAAGCATCAACTGAGCTCTCAAAAACTGAAGGAGCCCCAGGAAGAGAACTTAGGCAGCCTCTTCAGGCAGAACCCGAAGTGCTGGACCTCATTAAGCTGGCAAAGGACACCCGGGCCGCTAAAAAGGGCACTGGCACTCAAGTCGAGGTTCCCGCAGTTGGACAGTGGCTGCCCGCAATCGTTTCCATCGTAGCTGCGCTTATTGCCGTCTTCTCTGCCGGTGTTGCAGCCGGAAGCAATCGAAAGTCTTGAACCTGATGGATGTGCGCGAACTAGCACCGAATAGAGGGCAGCTTGACGTAGCAGCCGTTCAGGTGAGATTCGACTCGGCAGAACTGCTTGAGGACAGGATTTCGCGTACCCAGGACTTAATTTCTGGCATCGGCAAAGCGGACCTGATCGTTCTGCCTGAACTCTGGCTTCATGGCGGGTTCTCCTACGACAGCTGGCGAGAGAACGTCATCTCGCTGCAAAGTGAAGTGTTTACTGTCCTGTCCGAAGTGGCCAGGGACAGGAAAGCATGGTTGCACGCTGGCTCTTTCATGGTAACGGAGCCAAGCAGTGCGGCTTCTGACATGTGGAATACATCGGTTCTTTTTGACCCGTCCGGATCCGTCCGGTCGACCTATAAAAAGATCCACCGCTTCGGGTTTTCCGACGGAGAACCAAAGCTGATAGCCGCGGGAGATGAGCCCGTGATCGTGGAGCTGCAGACAGAACGAGCCACTGCCATCGCTGGACTCAGCACATGCTACGACCTTCGCTTTCCGGAGCTGTATCGACACATCTCAGCAGAGGACGCGGCGCTGAATGTGATACCAGCATGCTGGCCACTTTCGCGAGTTCAGCATTGGCAGACTCTGGGTCGCGCTCGAGCAATCGAAAACCAATCCTTTGTCGTTCAGTGCAACATGACGGGGGCTGACCAGAAGGTGGAGTTGGGTGGTCACAGTCAGATTGTGGATGGCAACGGCCATATCCTGGCTCAGGCAGAGAAAGAGGAAACCGTTCTCCATGCCCGTCTCGATTTTGATTCGCTGAACGAAATGCGAAGTTCTTTCCCGGTGCTGAACGACCGACGGGCAGATATCTGGGTTGTTAAGGGCAAGACTACGATCGCGAGCCACTTGCAGGAATAGCAAGGGGTTCACTCCGAGCCGACTCGACTTCGGGATGTCCTGCCTATTCGGTAGGGGCAGGGCATCCCGGAATCGGCTGTTCATACCCTCGGGAACGGCCTTCTACCTAGCGGGATCCGGTATCTGCATAAGCAGACGCCGCAGAAGGCCGCATTGCCACAACTTCTAAAACCGACTAGCAAGGCAAAACAATGAGTAACGACAAAGTGACCACGCCGGCAAGCCCCGGTGAGATGGCCGCGCGGCTCAAGGCAGTCAGCTACTTGGCTGACGAGGGTCTGTCCACCACTGTCTTTCTATCTGTTGCTATGAATAAGCCGTTGCTTGTTGAAGGGGCTCCAGGCACGGGCAAAACGTCCTTGGCTGAAGCATTAGCTAAGATGCTGGCGATCCCGTTGATCCGGCTCCAGTGCTACGAGGGCATCGAATCGACCCAGGCGCTCTATGACTGGGATTTCTCACGTCAGATTCTCTACTTGAGATCACTGGAGGCAGCAAATACTACAACGAGTGCGGAGGAACTAGAGCAGTCCCTGTACACGGAACGGTTCCTGCTGCCTCGTCCGATTCTTCGAGCGTTGCAAAACGGGCCGGCCGTTCTTCTCATCGACGAGGTTGACCGGGCAGACGATGAATTTGAAGCGTTCCTCCTGGAAGTGCTCGCGTCAAACCAGATATCAATACCCGAGTTGGGTACTATCACCGCGAGTGTTCCGCCCATCGTGATCTTGACCTCCAACCGGACGCGTGAGCTACACGAGGCCCTGAAACGGCGGTGCTACTTCCATTGGATAGACCACCCGGAACCGGCCCGTGAGTTGGAGATTATCAGGACACGGCTGCCCGGCGTGGATGAAAAGCTAGCGCAGCAGGTGGTTGACGTAGTCCAGTCCTTGCGCAACGAGGGACGTTTGCGACGTTCCCCTGGGGTAGCCGAGGCACTTGACTGGGCCCAGGCTTTGAGCCGCCTTGGCGGAAGTGACATTAACGCCGACAGTGCCGGTTTGACGATTGGTGCACTCTGCAAGGACCAAGACGACCGCGAGCTTATTTTGAGCACGTTGAGAACCATCTTCCCTACCTAACGTGAATGGTGCTGGCGATGTATCCACAAGTAGGGTTGAGAATTTTCTATGGCTTCATAGGTGCTCTCAGAGATGAGGGGATGACTGTAGGGGCAGAACAGGTCAGGCTTTACCTGGAGGCTCTAAGCGTTCTGGATCTCCAGCGTCGTAACGAGGTTTTCTGGGCCGGACGCGCGACGTTGTGTAGGAGCAGGTCTGACTTCGGGACCTACGACCGGACGTTCCAGTTGTGGTTTTCATCGGAATCCCCGGTTCCTGTGCCCCTTTCGGAGAGACAGGAGGCAAGCCTTCCCGACGCGGCGGACGGCGAAAGCCCTCAGTCGGAACTCGAGCAACAGGTTGCACTGGCTAGCAAGGATGAGTCCCTGCAACACCGAGATGTGGCCCTCATGTCAGCGGAGGAAAAGAGTTATCTCGCGGAGGCCTTTGCTGCTCTGCCTGTTAGAGCACCGCTGAGAAGGGCGCGTTACAAGCGGACCCATCGCCACAAGCGCATCGATCCGGCACACACTGTCCGAGACAATCTGAGGAGAGGCGGCGAACCAGGGCAGTTGCAATATCGCTTCCGAACGAAAAAGCCCCGACGAGTCGTCTTGATCGTAGATGTTTCAGGATCTATGGAAGCCTATGCTGACAGCTTTTTCCGCTTCGGTCACCGCCTTTTAGCTGGCGCGTCCGACACAACAGAAGTATTTTCTATCGGCACACGCCTAACCAGAGTGACCTCGGCATTGCAGCACCCGGATCCGGAGGTCGCACTGTTGGACGCTGGACTCGTCGTGCCCGATTGGTCCGGAGGCACGCGACTGGGCGAAGCCCTAGCGGCCTTCATTACCCTGTGGGGACAACACGCAATGCTCAGAGGTTCTGTGCTGGTGATCGCCAGTGACGGATGGGAACGTGGGGATCCCAGGGATCTTGCCCGTCAGGTTTCCCGCCTCCATGGTTTGGCTCATCGTGTTATCTGGGCCAACCCCCACCGCGGAAAGTCTGGATACGAACCTATACAGAGCGGCATTAAGGCCGTTCTCCCGCACGTTGATGCCCTGGTCGCCGGCCACACCATGGCAGCTTTTAGGGACCTAGCAGATCGGATAGCACATGCGTGATGTTATTGAAGCACTGGCAGAATGGACGACGCACGGAGAAACCTTCGCCCTCGCCACAGTCGTCAGCACGTCTAAGTCGGCCCCCCGGCCAGCGGGTGCTGCGATGGCCGTAAGTACCCCGGGGGAGGCCGTCGGCTCAGTTTCCGGGGGTTGCGTCGAAGGAGCTGTTTACCAAATTGCGCAGGAGGTCATTGAAGACGGTACTCCTGTTCTGCAACGGTTTGGATATAGCGACGATGACGCTGTAGCCGTAGGACTGACCTGTGGCGGAACAATCGACGTCTTCGTTGAACGAGTCACCAAAGAAAGTTACCCAGAATTACGAACGATCATTCAGGACGTTCAGAAGGGCAACCCCGTTGCCACTGCTACCGTGGTCGAACATGACCAGCCAGAAATGCTGGGTAAGCGGCTAATAGTCTGGCCAGCCCATACTGGCGGGACCCTCGGCAATAACATGCTGGACCATGCGATTGCCGACGATGCGAGAGGCCTGCTGGCTTCGGGTGAATCCAAGGTGCTCACGTACGGTCCCAGCGGGGAACGGATGGAAACCGGAACAAAGGTCTTTGTTTCTTCCTATCAGCCCAAGCCCAGAATGATCATTTTTGGTGCCATCGATTTTGCCGCAGCAGTCGCGCGGGCTGGGTCAATGGTGGGCTTTCATGTGACCGTCTGCGATGCTCGCCCTGTATTTGCGACCACCGCGCGCTTTCCTGGTGCGGACGAGGTGATCGTATCTTGGCCTCACGTTTACCTTCAGCAGGAAGTGACACAGGGAAAGGTGGACAACCGCACGGTCATCTGCGTTCTTACCCATGATCCCAAGTTCGACGTCCCTGTCTTGGAAATCGCCCTGCGGCTGGAGGGGGCATGCAGGCCCTCCTACATAGGCGCTATGGGCTCACGAAAGACCCATGAAGATCGGCTAAACCGCCTTCTGGAGGCTGGAGTGATAGAGCGGCAAATTGCCGAGCTTCATAGTCCCATCGGACTTGATCTCGGCGGCCGGACACCGGAGGAAACAGCAGTGTCAGTTGTGGCCGAAATAATAGCCAAGCGTTGGCAGGGAAGTGGCCGCCCTCTGCGCGACTCCACTGGCGCTGTGCACTCGGACCCGGCCTAGCAATGTCCAACCTTAAAGAGCTAGCAATGCAACCTTCTGAAGACAGCCGAAGTTGGCAAAACCCGGTGGACAACAAGACCATGGCAGTTTCAAAGTCAGTAGAAAATCACGCACCCGGCAACTTCGACGAAAGCCAGCTATTTGATCTGCAAATGTTGGGGCAGGGTGACCAGATCCAGGTGTGTGAAGATGGCACGTTACCCTACTCCGGCGTCGTGGACACGAGCGCTCCTTCCCTTGGCATCATCTGGATTCGCCTAGAAGGGCTTGGGGAGAGGAAGCTAATCTTTTGTACTGACTATCGACTGCGTCGGGATCGCACCAAGCAATGGGATCTGACAGTCCTTCCATCTGGCGAATAGGAACCTCACGGTGGGTGATACGGATTTGCCGCGTGTGACGGGCGTGTTGCTGGCCGCCGGCGCCGGAAAACGTCTTGGGCGTGGTCCGAAGGCGCTCCTGCCATACCGCGGACGAACCCTCGTTGAGGACGCCGCCGAGACAATGCTTGTCGGCGGCTGTCATGAGGTAGTAGTTGTTCTTGGAGCGAATGCACAAGCGGTGTGCGCCCGTGCAAACCTTGAGCCCTATCGGATAGTGGTGAACCATGACTGGTCCTCAGGTATGGGAAGTTCCTACCTTGCCGGTGATGCTGCTGCACATACAAAGAACCACATCCTCGTGGCTCTGGTAGATCAACCAGGGCTCAGTGTTACCACTGTTAGCCGGCTACTCGTCTCCCACCGGCCGGGGCGCATCAGTTCGGCTGCGTACTCATCGTTAGACAGCCCTCGGGTGCTCCGAAGAGGTCATCCCATGGTCATCGATGCAGGACTTCGGCCAGCAGTGGCCAGTACCGTTTCCGGTGATGCCGGAGCCAGGGTTTTCCTGCGCCAGAAACCGTGGCTCGTAGATCTTATCGATTGCAGTGATGAATCTACTGGCGAGGACGTAGACACCATAGAGCAAATGCATCGCCTCCTGTAGACGATGCCCGTCAACGTACAGCCTGCCGGTCCTCCCGCGTCTCAAAAGCCCGTGCAGTTCGACTAACGGACGACAGAAGGGCATTTAACATGGCATCTCGAATCTGGATTGATCGACTGCTTATGACTTTATTCGGCATGGGAGCGACAGGATGTGCCGAGTGCAATCACGCCAGTGACGAACAATGGAGTTGGTTGGGAACAATGACCGGCTTGCCGCCTGTCGGTCCTGCGGTTTGTCAGGCATCGGACACGAAGGGTCGAAGATGTCCCTGCGCGAATGGAAGTCACTTGTCGGTGCCGGTCGAAAACTGAGCCAGCAGTCAGAGTGGGGACCAGGATCGTGGGGCCGGAGGACCGACGAGCAATACCTCCGCGGAAGGTCGCCGCCCGGAAGGCCTCCGGAAT
>Ga0160460_100668_pt1 | contig 16670 bp, 16 predicted proteins | sample HID1973M_E6MG_FD_108238 | JGI IMG/M metagenome (GOLD analysis project Ga0160460, IMG submission 108238) | Enriched mosquito-associated microbial communities from UW Madison campus, WI, USA - HID1973M_E6 MG | ecosystem: Host-associated > Arthropoda: Insects > Digestive system > Unclassified ... | reverse complement strand
GGTGGCGCTGGAGGACGCACCCTCCGATTCGGATCCTCCGGCGCCACCGTCGGCCCGTGCGAACGGGCCGGTGCCGTGACGTCGGCGAGGAAGTCGCCGCATGGGGATGTCGGTACTTCGGCCTCCTCGCCGCGGCCCTGCGAGCCTGGCAGCATCGCGGGGCCACGCGTCGGGGTCGGCGGGTCCGTGCTCGTCCGGCCCCGGCGCCCTCTCGAGCCCGAGGCAGACGCGCGTGGGCAGGTTCTGCCAGGCTCGTGCTGTCCAGTGATCGGGTGACCGGATGGGATGCCATGGCCGAACTGCGCTTCTCCTGGGTGGACGTCTTCGCCGAGACGCCGCTGACAGGCAATCCGCTCGCTCTCGTGCCCGACGCCGACGGGCTGAGCGAACACACCATGCGCGCCATCGCGCAGGAGTTCAACCAGTCCGAGACGACGTTCCTCGTGACGCCGTCAGCGGACGGCGCCGACTACCGCCTGCGGTCGTTCACGGCAGCCGGCGTGGAGGTGCTCGGCGCCGGTCACAACGCGATGGGCGCGTGGATCTGGCTCGCCGACACCGGAGCGCTGCCGCGGGATCGCGACGAGTTCGCACAGCAGATCGGCGACGACGTGCTCCCGGTGTGGATCGCCCGAGCCGAGGGTGGACGCTCGAGGGTGACGATGCGGCAGGCCGCGCCCCGGTTCCTGCGTGCGACCGGCGAGCTCGCCGACTTCGCCGAGGCGCTCGGGCTCGCCCCCGCCGCCCTCGACGATCGCCCCGCCGAGGTCGTCTCGACGGGGGCCGAGCATCTGCTCCTCGGACTGCGCGGGCGCGCGGACGTCGACGCCGCCACCCCTGAGCCGGCGCGTCTGCGAGGCCTCCTGGCGGGGGTCGGGGCGGAGGGCTGCTACGTCTACTCGACGCAGGACGGCTCCGACGATGCCGACGCCTACACCCGCTTCTTCAACCCCACGGTCGGCATCGTCGAGGACCCCGCCACCGGCACGGCCGCCGGCCCTCTCGCCGCGCTGCTCGCGCGGGACGGTCGCGCACCGGGCAGCGGCATCCGCATTCTCCAGGGCCGTGCCCTGGGGCGCCCGAGCATTCTGGAGGTGTCCGTCGCGGGCGACCGCGTCGACCTGTCGGGCAGCGGGCTCGTGGTCGCCGACGGCGTGATGCGGATCTGACCGCTGCCGGCGCGTCGACCGGCAGCCGCCCCGTCGGCCACCGTCGTCCTTCCGGCCCGTGGCCGCACGCGGCGCGAGGTCCCGGCGTCGACGTGCCGCACCCGGCCACGGCGTGTTGCGCTGCGAGCGAATCCCGCAGGATCCCCGCTGCCCGGCCGCGAGGATGGAGGCCATGCCCGTTGAAGGTGTGGGAGTCACTGCCGTCGCGGTCGCCGCGGCACGCGCCCTCGAGACCGATCGACCCGACCCGCTGATCGTCGACCCCTGGGCCGCCCCCCTCGTCCGGGCGTCCGGCGTCGCGGTGCCGTTCCCCGATCACTGGCCCGAGCACCCGGAGGACGCATCGGCGATCGAGCACTCCATGCTGCTCGGCGCGACGTACATCGGCATGCGCACCAGGTTCATCGACGACGAGCTGCTCGCCGGCGGGCTGCGGCAGGTCGGCATCCTCGGCAGCGGGCTCGACACCCGCTCGTGGCGCCTCGACTGGCCGCACGGCACCCGCGTCTTCGAGCTGGATTCCCCGGCTGTCGTGGAGTTCGTGACGACGACGATGGATGCCGCGTCCGCGACACCCGCGGTGCACCGCACCGCACTCGGGGCGGATGTGACCGCGCCGTGGGCCGCCGCGATCGTCCGCAGCGGCTTCCGCCCGGATCAGCCCACGCACTGGGTGCTCGAGGGGCTCCTCCCCTACTTGAGCGCTCACGACCAGGCGGCGCTCCTCGACGACGTCATCGACTTGTCGGCCCCCGGCTCCCGCGCCGTGATCGAGCGCGCGCCCGCCCTCACCGACACCCCCGAGACCCGCGAGCGGCTCCAGACGTTCGCGCTGGCCACCGGCATCCCGCTGGACGAGCTGCTGGCCCGGACCGATCCGCCCGACCCCGCCGAGGTGCTCCGCGCCGCCGGCTGGAGCGTCGCCCAGACCGGGGTCGAAGACCTCGAGCGCCGCTACGCCCGGCCCCTGCGCGCCGATCGCGACGACGCCGGCACCGCGCAGCAGCGCGGCGGCTTCGTCACGGCCCACCTCGCTGCCTGAGGCCTCACGAGCGCGCCAGAGTCCTACGAGCGCTGCGTCGAACGACGCAGCGCTCGCAGGAAGGTGCAGCAGTCACGCCGCCGGCGACCCGCTCCCGGGGTCAGGCCAGTTTCTCCTCCAGGACGTAGCCCTCCTCGCCGTGCTGGGCGAGGTCGACGCCGGCGATCTCGTCGTCGTTCTTGACGCGGAATCCGAGCGTCTTGTCGATCGCGAAGCCGATGACGAGGGTCAGGATCAGCGAGTAGCCCAGCACCGCGAAGGCGGCGATGGCCTGGACGACCAGCTGCGTGCCGTCGCCGCCCATGAACAGGCCCGTTCCCGTGGCGAAGAAGCCGAGGTAGAGCGTGCCGATGAGGCCGCCGACGAGGTGGATGCCCACCACGTCGAGCGAGTCGTCGAAGCCCCACTTGTACTTGAGCTCGATCGCCAGGGCGCACAGGGCGCCGGCGACCACGCCGAGCACGATCGCCCAGATCGGGGTGAGGGCGGCGCACGCGGGGGTGATGGCGACCAGACCCGCGACCGCGCCCGACGCGGCGCCGACCGAGGTGGGCTTCCCGTCCTTGAGCTTCTCGACCACGAGCCAGGCCAGGAGCGCCGCTGCGGTCGCGGCGATGGTGTTCACGTAGACCAGCGCCGCGGTGCCGTCGGCGGCCAGCTCCGAGCCGCCGTTGAAGCCGAACCAGCCGAACCACAGCAGGCCCGCGCCGAGCAGCACGTACGGCGGGTTGTGGGGCGTGTGCGCGCCCTTGCGGAAGCCGACGCGCTTGCCGAGCACGATCGCCAGTGCGAGCGCCGCAGCCCCGGCGTTGATGTGGACGGCGGTGCCGCCGGCGAAGTCGATGACGCCGACGCCGAAGACCTCCTGCAGCCCGTAGGTGATCCAGCCGCCGTAGGCGAAGCTGCCGTCATCGGCCAGACCGAAGTTGAAGACCCAGCTGGCCACCGGGAAGTACACGACCGTCGCCCACACGCCGGCGAACAGCATCCACGACCCGAACTTGGCGCGGTCGGCGATCGCGCCCGAGATCAGCGCGACCGTGATGATCGCGAACGTCGCCTGGAACGCCACGAACGCCATCGGCGGGTAGGCCGCTCCCTCGGGCACCTCGATGAGGCTCTCGAGCCCGACGGCCGACCAGTCGATCGCCCAGGGAGCGACGAGCCCGTCGGAGCCGGGGAACGCGATCGCATAGCCGTAGATCACCCACAGCACGCCGATGAGCCCGGCCGCTCCGAACGTCATCATCATCATGCTGATGACGCTCTTGGCTTTGACGAGACCTCCATAGAAGAAGGCCAGACCGGGCGCCATCAGCAGCACGAGTGCTGCCGACAGCAGGATGAATGTGGTGTTTCCCTGATCCATGACGCGAGCCTCTCTGCAGGCTTCTGCGAGGGACCGCCGGGTTGCGGTGCGCCTTCGATCCGCGCCTGCCAGCAGATCACTGCCGTGCAACCCATTTTCAACAGAGGCAACTCTGCGGCGATTTCTGCCGTGTGAACCTTGCGTGACAACGGCTGAGACCGGTTTTACGTCCCCGAAACATCGGCGATACCTCATCGATGCCCGAGCGTTGTTACTGTCAATCAACACGCTTCACCACCAGTCAACCCGACTCAGGAGATCCGCCATGACCCTTCCCGCCTTCGCCGGGGGTGACGTCGTCACACTCCCCACCGCTCCACAATCGCTGCGCGATCGCGCGCTGGCGGACGACATCCGCTTCATCCTCGCGGTGTTCGTCGACCTCAACGGCAAGCCGTGCGCCAAGCTCGTGCCCGTCTCGGCGGCCGACGAGCTGGAGGCCGGCGAGCTCGGCTTCGCGGGCTTCGCCGCCGGGCTGATCGGGCAGCGCCCGCACGACGCCGACCTCATCGCGGTCCCCGACCTCGATTCGTACGCGCCCATCCCGTTCGTGCGCGAGGGCCTTGCGATCGTGCACTGCGACCCGCATGTCGACGGGGAGCCGTGGCCGTACGCTCCGCGGGTCATCCTCAAGCGCGCGCTCGCGCGCCTGGCCGAGCGGGGACTCGAGGCGAAGGTGGGCGCCGAGGTCGAGTACTTCCTCGTCGACCGCGGCGAGGACGGGCGCCTCACGGCCGCCGACACCAAGGACGAGGGCCTGCGCTCCTGCTACGACGCCCGCGGCGTCACGCGCATGTACGACCACCTCGCGGCCGTCAGCGACGCGATGAACGCGCTCGGCTGGGGCAACTACGCCAACGACCACGAGGACGCCCCCGGGCAGTTCGAGCAGAACTTCGCCTACGACGAGGCCCTCGTGACGGCCGACCGCGTCATCACGCTGCGCTACCTCATCGGAATGCTCGCCGAGCAGCGCGGCATGACCGCGACGTTCATGCCGAAGCCTTTCAGCGACCGCGCCGGCAACGGGCTCCACTTCCACCTGTCGCTGTGGGAGGACGGCGCGCCGGTCTTCCCCGACGCCGCCGACGAGCGGGGCCTGGGCCTTTCCGACGTCGCCTATTCGTTCGTCGCCGGCGTGCTCGACCACGCGCCGGGGCTGCAGCTGTTCCTCGCACCGAGCGTCAACTCCTACAAGCGCCGCGGCGCGACCACGAGCGCCTCGGGCGCGACGTGGTCCCCCAAGCACGCGACGTACGGCGGCAACGACCGCACTCATTTCATCCGCGTGCCCGACGCGAACCGCATCGAGCTGCGCGCCGCCGACGGCTCGGCGAACCCGTACCTGGCGCTGGCCGCCGTGGTCCACGCGGGGCTGGACGGCATCGAGCGGGAGGCCGACCCCGGCGCCCCGTGCGGCCCCGGCGAGTTCCGCGAGACCTCGGCCGTGCTCCCGCGCACGCTCCTGCACGCCGTGCAGTCGCTGCGCGAGGACGCGGTCCTGCGCGAGGCACTGGACGCCGGCCGCGGCGTGGGCGAGTACTTCGCCGACGCGAAGGAGGACGAGTTCCTCGGCTGGCACAACACCGTCACCGAGTGGGAGCTCGACCGCTACCTCACGGCGTACTGAGCGCCGCGGCATCCACCCAACGAAAGGAACCTCCATGTGCGGAATCGCTGCACTGCAGATTCGCAACCCCGCGCTGCGCGGCGAGCTCGGCGGCCTCATGCACGGCATGCTGTGCGAGATCGTCGAGCGCGGCCCCGACTCGGCGGGCCTGGCCCTGTACGGCTCCGAGCGGCTGACCCCCGAGGGATCGTCGGCGATCACCGTGATCTCGGATGCCGACCCCGGCGTCCTCGCGGACGACCTGCGCGCACTCCTGCCCGAGGCCGCGAACCCGGCGGTGGTCGCCTACGCCGAGTCGATCCTCGTGAACGCCGAGACTCCGGCATCCGTCCTCGAGCAGGCCGTGCGCGCGGCGCTCCCCGGCGCGAGCATCGTCGGCCGCGGGTCCAACGTGGCCGTGCTCAAGGGCGTCGGCCACCCCGTCGAACTCGCCGACTCGTACGGGCTCACCTCGATCAGCGGCACGCAGGCGCTCTCGCACACCCGCATGGCCACCGAGTCGGCCGTGACGGCCGTCGGCGCGCACCCGTTCACCGTCGCCGAGGACCTCTGCCTCGTGCACAACGGGTCCTTCAGCAACCACGCCTCGATCCGGCGGTGGCTGCGCGCCGAGGGCGTCGAGTTCGACAGCGAGAACGACTCCGAGGTCGCTGCCCGCTTCATCGCGTGGCGCATGGCGCACGGCGACGACCTCACCACCGCGCTGGAGGCGCTGCAGGGCGTGTTCGACGGCTTCTACACGCTCGTCGTCACGACCGCCGACAGCATGGCGGTCGTGCGCGACCCCATCGCGTGCAAGCCGGCGATCATCGCCGAGACCGACGACTGGATCGCGATGGCGTCGGAGTACCGCGCGCTCGCGGGGCTCCCCGGCATCGAGGACGCCCGCATCTTCGAGCCGTCCCCCGGCGTCGTCTACACCTGGGCGCTCGCGCCCGTCCTGGAAGGAGCAGCCCGATGACCCTCATCGCCGCACAGCCTGTCACCGGCGCTGCCGGAGGCGACGCCGCGACCACCGTCGACCTCGCCCGGTCGAGCGTGCGCGAGCTCAACCGGCTCCTGCACGATGCGGACGACGGCACCTCGTTCGTCGTGGAGTCGCCCGTCGGCAGCCACAACATCGCGGTCGGCATCACCGCCGACCTCGACGTGACCGTCGAGGGCGATGTCGGCTACTACTTCGCCGGCATGCACCAGACGGGCACCGCCACCGTGCACGGCAGTGCGGGGGTCGGGCTCGCCGAGAACATCATGTCTGGCATGGTCCACGTGACGGGGGATGCCTCGCAGTCGACGGCCGCGACCGGCCACGGCGGACTCGTGATCGTCGACGGCAACACCGGCGCCCGCTGCGGCATCTCGATGAAGGGCGTCGACATCGTCGTGGGAGGCAGCATCGGCCACGCGTCGGCCTTCATGGCGCAGGCCGGCCGTCTGGTCGTCTGCGGCGACGCCGGCGAGGCGCTCGGCGACTCGATCTACGAGGCGCGCATCTACGTGCGCGGCGAGGTCGCCTCGCTCGGCGCCGACTGCGTCGAAAAGGAGATGCGTCCCGAGCACCTCGCCGAGCTCGGCGAGCTGCTCCAGCGCGCCGGCCGCAGCGAACGGGCCGAGGAGTTCCGCCGCTACGGGTCCGCCCGCAACCTCTACCACTTCAAGGTCGACAACGCCGGCTCGTACTGAGACCCGCTCACGACCGCCGCACCACCCAGGGAGCAACACATGACCACCGATCTCGCCGCGCTCGGCCTCCGCGAGTCCGCGACCTTCGACCGCGCCACCATCTCCGACATCCAGCGCGCCGCCGCCACCGGCATCTACGACATCCGCGGGTGGGGCGCCAAGCGCGCCCTCCCCCACTTCGACGATCTGCTGTTCCTCGGGGCGAGCATGTCGCGGTACCCGCTGGAGGGCTACCGCGAGAAGTGCGCGACCGATGTCACCCTCGGCGCCCGCAACGCGCTGGAGCCGATCCACCTCGACATCCCGGTGACGATCGCCGGGATGAGCTTCGGCGCCCTCTCGGCGAACGCGAAGGAGGCCCTCGGCCGCGGCGCGAGCGAGGCGGGCACGTCGACGACCACCGGCGACGGCGGCATGACGCCCGAGGAGCGCGGCCAGTCGAAGACGCTCGTCTACCAGTACCTGCCGTCGCGGTACGGCATGAACCCCGACGACCTGCGCAAGGCCGACGCGATCGAGATCGTGCTCGGCCAGGGCGCGAAGCCCGGTGGCGGCGGCATGCTGCTGGGTCAGAAGATCACCGAGCGGGTCGCCGGCATGCGCACCCTCCCGGTCGGCATCGACCAGCGCTCGGCGAGCCGTCACCCCGACTGGACCGGACCGGACGACCTCACGATCAAGATCGCCGAGATCCGCGAGATCACCGACTGGCGCAAGCCCGTCTACGTCAAGATCGGCGCCTCGCGGCCGTACTACGACACCGCCCTGGCGGTGAAGGCCGGCGCCGACGTGGTCGTGCTCGACGGCATGCAGGGCGGCACGGCGGCGACGCAGCAGGTGTTCATCGAGCACGTGGGCATCCCGACGCTCGCGGCCATCGGACCCGCGGTCGCTGCGCTGCAGGAGCTCGGCGTGCACCGCACCGGCGTGCAGCTGATCGTGTCTGGCGGCATCCGCACGGGCGCCGACGTCGCGAAGGCGCTGGCTCTGGGAGCGGATGCCGTGGCCATCGGCACCGCCGCGCTCATCGCGCTCGGCGACAACGACCCGCGCTACGCCGACGAGTACGCGAAGCTCGGCTCGGCCGCCGGGTTCTACGACGACTTCCAGGACGGGCGCGACCCGGCGGGCATCTCCACCCAGGACCCTGAGCTGTCGGCCCGGCTCGACCCGGTCGCCGCCGGGCGCCGGCTCGCGAACTACCTCCGCGTGCTCACGCTCGAGGCGCAGACGATCGCCCGCGCCTGCGGCAAGTCCCACGTGCGCAACCTCGAACCGGAGGACCTCGTCGCCCTCACGGTCGAGTCCGCGGCCATGGCGGGTGTGCCGCTGGCCGGCACCTCCTGGATCCCCGGACGCGGCTGAGGCCATGTCGGTCGACCTGGGCGCACCGGCCGATCTCGCGGGGTCGGCCGAGCTGGATGTGGTCACGCCCGCCGACGCCGCCGCGGAGTCGTGGGCGAACGGCCTGGGCGTCACGCGGGTGCTCGCCAAGCGCCTCGCGTGGCGGCTGAGCATCGCGGAGCTGCGGGGACGGATGCCGTTCTCGGCGTTCCCCGGCATCGACCGCGTGCTCATCCCCCTCAGCGCGGCCCCGGTCGCCCTGACCGTCGACGGCGTCGAGCGGCGCGTCACGCGGGAGCGCGGCATCCGCTTCCGGGGCGAAGCCCGCGTCGTCGCGACCGCCGACCGCGGCGGCGTCTCGGTCGTGAACCTCATGGTCAAGCGCGGGCTCGCCGAGCCGGCGTACCGCATCGCGATGCACCGCGGCACGGTCCGCGTCGACCCCGCGGCGACCCTCACCCTGCTGCTGGCGGGCGCGGCGACCGTCGACGACCTGCCTCTGCCGCCCGGCAGCGCCCTGCTGCAGAGCCCCCGCGAGCGCCGCATCCGCTGCGAGACCGCGCTCATCGCGCGGTTCGACCTCACCCCGTCCGGCGACGAGCCGCACACCTGAAAGGCCACCCATGTCCACCCACCCGATCGCGATCATCGGCGCCGGCCTCGCGGGCGCCGCCACGGCGTGGCACCTCACTCGGCGCGGGCACGACGTCGTCATCCTCGAACGCAGCGTTCCGGCCGGCGAGTGGGGCAGTTCGCACGGCTCGGCGCGGATCCTGCGCTACACGTACCCCGACCCGTTCTACACGGGGCTCATGGTGCGGGCACGACGCGGCTGGGACGAGCTCGAAGACCTCCGCGGCGAGCGCCTGATCACCCCGAGCGGATCCCTCGACTACGGCGCGACGCGCGACCCCGCGGTGCTGGCGGCGGTGCTCGCCCACGCCGGCATCCCTCACGAGCTGCTCACCGCCGCCGACGCGGCGACCCGCTGGCCGGGCTTCGCCTTCGACGGCCCCGTGCTCTGGCACGAGGACGCCGGCGTGATCGACGCCGAGGAGACGGTGAAGACGATGGTCGGACTCGCCGTCGCCGCCGGGGCGGAGCTGCGGCAGGACTGGGCCGCCGCCCGTGTGCTCCCCTCCGGCGACGACTACCTCGTCGAGTCGGAGGCGGGCGACACCGTCGTGGCATCGCACGTCGTCGTCGCCGCGGGCGGCTGGCTGCCCGCGCTCCTGGGCGGGCTCGGCCTCCCGCGGGAGGCGCTCGACGCGTTCCCCGCCCTCGAGGTGCGCCAGGAGCAGGCGCTGCACTTCCCGTACCGCGACCCCGAGGAGGTGTGGCCGACGTTCATCGACAAGCGGCCCGGCATCCAGGTGTACGGCCTTCCCGGCGGCCGTGACGCGGGCTTCCGCGGACAGAAGGTCGCCGAGTACAACGGGGGCCGCGTCATCGGCTCCGCGCTCGATCACGACCGCATCGTCGACCCCGTCCGCCGCGACAGGCTCGTCGAGTACGTCGCCCAGGCGCTGCCGGGCCTTGTGCCCGAGCCCTACGCCGAGACCACGTGCCTGTTCACGAACGCACCGGCGGACGAGTTCATCATCGACCGCGTCGAGGGCGTGACGATCCTCTCGCCGTGCTCCGGTCACGGCGCCAAGTTCGCGCCGCTGCTGGGCGAGCTCGCCGCACGCCTCGTCACCGGCGAGGACTCCGGTGTCGCACGCTTCCGCCCGCTCGCGGCGCTGGCCGGCGCATGAGCGTCGCCGGCATGCTGCGCGAGATCGCGGCGGTGGGGGCCGACCCCGCGCGCGGCGGGTTCAGCCGGGCGGGGTATTCGGATGCCGACCACGAGCTGCGCGAGTGGTTCGCCGGGCACGCCCGAGCCCGGGGCCTGGACCTCGAGCGCGACCGCAACGGCACGCTCTGGGCGTGGTGGAACCCCGGCGGGAGCACCGAGGACGCCGTGATCACGGGAAGCCATCTCGACTCGGTCCCGGGCGGCGGCGGATACGACGGACCGCTGGGCGTGGCATCCGCCCTCGTCGCGGTCGATCTGCTGCGCGCACGGTCGGTCGTGCCGCGGCGCCCGATCGGGATTGCCGTGTTCCCCGAGGAGGAGGGCTCCCGGTTCGGCGTCGCGTGCCTGGGCTCGCGCCTGATGAGCGGTGCCATCGACCCCGAGCGCGCGCTCGCGCTCACCGATCGCGAGGGCGACACCTTCGCGGACGTCGCGCGCCGCGACGGCGTGGACCCCGCCCACGTCGGCGCCGACCCCGAGCGGCTCGCCCGGATCTCGGCCTTCGTCGAGCTGCACGTCGAGCAGGGCCGCGGCCTCGTCGACCTCGGCCGTCCGGTCGCGATCGCCTCGTCGATCCTCGGTCACGGCCGCTGGCGCGTGACGGTCGACGGTCAGGGCAACCACGCCGGCACGACGCTCATGGCCGACCGGCGCGACCCGATGGTCGCCGCCGCGCGCATGATCGTCGAGATCCGCGACCTCGCCCGCCGCACGCCCGATGCCCGCGCGACGGTGGGCCGCATCGAGCCGGTCCCGGGCGGCACGAACGTCATCGCGTCGCAGGTGCGCTTCTGGATCGACATCCGCCACCCCGACGACCTCGTCACGGCGGCGCTGGTGACCGAGGCCCGCGACCGGGTCGTGGCGGCAGCCGCCGACGAAGGCTGCCTGGCCGACGTGCGCGAGGAGTCCCTGAGTCCCACGGTCGACTTCGACCTCGGCTTGCGCGCGGCACTCCGCCGCGCGCTCGCCGACGCGCCGGAGCTCGGCACGGGAGCTGGTCACGACGCGGGCGTGCTCGCGGCATCCGTTCCCACCGCGATGCTCTTCGTGCGCAACCCGACCGGCATCTCGCACTCTCCCGAGGAGCTGGTGGAGGACACGGATGCCGAGCTCGGCGCCGCGGCGCTGGCCGACGTGCTGCAGGGTCTCGCCGGACCCGCCGCCGGGGCCGCCGTCGACGCGGAACATATGATGGCGAGGTGAGTGCCGCGATCCCCGGAGCAGACGGCGCGGGAGGCGTGCTCGAGCCGATCATCGCCCAGCAGGTGCGGCGGTACCGCGCCGAGCAGGGCATCTCGGCGGCCGATCTCGCCACGCGAACCGGGCTGTCCAAGGCGATGATCTCGAAGATCGAGTCGGCGACGACCTCGTGCTCGCTCACGACGCTGCAGCGCCTGGCGGACGGGTTCGGCATCCCGGTCACGGCGTTGTTCCGCGGGTCGGCCAGCGACCGCGAGGCCTCGTTCACCAAGGCCGGCGCCGGGAGCGTGAGCGTGCGCAGCGGCACGCAGCACGGGCATCTGTACCAGATGCTCGGTGTGCTGAAGGACACCCCGAACGCGCTCGAGCCGACCCTGGTGACCCTCACCGACGCGTCCAACGTGTTCCCGCTCTTCCAGCACCCGGGCACCGAGTTCCTCTACATGCTCGAGGGCCGCATGAAGTACGGACACGGCGGCTACGAGTACGAGATGGCGCCCGGCGACGCGCTGCTGCTGGACGGCGAGGCCGCGCACGGCCCGCTCGAGCCCATCGAGGTGCCGATCAGGGTCCTCGCGATCCGGTCGCGCTGAGCCCGGCCGCGCGGGCACCCCGCTTGCGCCGGCACCTGTGCGTGCGCGGACACCGTGCTTGCCCGGACGCCCGCGCTTGCGCGGACACCGTGCTTGCGCGGACGCGACGCGCGAGGGGACGGATGCCGCGTCCCTGTCGCATGTCGGCGCCCCGTGGTTGGCTGGCGCCATGAACACCGCGACCTCCGCAGACGGCACCCCCATCGCCTACGACCGGTCGGGCGACGGACCCGTCGTCGTGATCGTGAACGGCGCCATGTCGACCGCCGCCGATGCGGCGGGGCTGGCGGCGGCGCTGGCCGAGGCGGGCTTCACCGCCGTCACGTGGGATCGCCGGGCACGTGGCGCGAGCGGCGACGCCCGCGATTCGGCGCCCGAACGCGAGGCCGAGGACCTCGCCGCCGTCATCGAGGCCGCGGGTGGCGAGGCCGCCGTGCTCGGGCACTCCTCGGGGGCCGTGCTCGCGCTGTTCGCGGCATCGCGAGGGGTTCCGGTCCGGGCGCTGTTCCTGTCGGAGCCGCCGCTGCGATTCGGCGTCGACGAGCCCGCCGACGACCTCGCCGAGCGCCTGCAGGCGCTCGTCGACGAGGGCCGCCCCGACGAGGCGATCGTCACGTTCCAGCTCGAGGGCGTGGGCCTTCCGCGCGAGATGGTCGACGGCATCCGCGCGAGCGAGCAGTTCGCGTCGCTGGTCCCGCTCGCGCAGTCCACCGTCTACGACACGAACCTCGTCCGCGCCGCGTCGACCCCGAGCGACGAGATGCTCGCGGTCGCCGCTCCCGTCACGGTGCTGCGCGGTGAACAGACCTTCCCGATGCTGATCACCGCGGCCGACCGCCTGGCCGCCGAGATCGACGGCGCCGAATCGGTGATCGTCCCCGAGTCGGTCATGCATCGTCCTGATCCCGCCGCGACCGCGCGCGTCGTGCGCGAGCGTCTGGCCTAGCGGGGTCATTCGCCTCAGGCCGCGAGGCGCCGGCGCTCGGCGAGACTCTCGATCGCCGACCGGTACTGCGCGATCATGCCGTCGCGCGACAGGCTCGGCCGTGCCGCGAGAGCCGCGTCACGGAATCGGGCACGGTCGCGCAGCACAGCCCGCCACGCCGCCGCGATGGCGTCGGGGTCGCGCGGCGTCACGAGCCCGAACCCCTCGACGCTGCGGGCGGCGTCGCCCACATCCGTCGTGACCGGGGTCGCTCCGGCGGCGGCGCCTTCGAGCAGACACAGCGGCGAGGCCTCGCCGTACGCGCTCGTCAGCGCGACGATGTCGGCGATCCGGTACAGCGCGGGCATGTCGCCGCGGATGCCCAGAGCGTGCACGCGTTCGCCCGGGGCGGCGGCATCCGCGATCAGGGCGGCGAAGCCCCCGTTGCCGAGCGTCATTCCCGCGCCGCACATGACGTAGTGCGCATCGGGTCGCGCGGCGGCGTGCCGCGCGACCGCGCGAAGGAACAGGCCCGGGTCCTTCATCGCGTCGAACCGGGCGGCCAGGAGCACGACGGGAGCGCCGAGCGGGATGCCGAGGCTCGCGCGCAGCGCGGCGGGCTCAGCGTCATCCCCGGCGGGCGCGAACACATCGATGTCGATGCCGTTCGCCACCACCCGCCGGTCCAGGCCCAGCGGCAGGTGGCGCGCGTACGCCTCGTCGGTCGAGCGCGCGCACGAGACGGCGGCGGTGAGCAGCCCGGTCTCGGCCGCCCCCCGGAGCCACCCGAGGGCGGGCCCGGCATGGGCCGGGTCCGAGCGGTGCAGGCAGGCGGCCACCGGCACGGCCGGCATCAGCCCGTGCGCCCGCAGCGCGAGCAGCAGACCGAGCGGCTGCTCCTTGAGCGACAGCACGACATCCGCCTGCGCGATCGCCTCGGCCGCGCGGTGCAGGTCGAGCTCGCCGAACGACGACGGATCGATCGGATCCGCCCCCGCCGTGCCGCTCAGCGCCGTGATCTGGACGCCCGCCTCCGCAAGCCGCCGGTAGCGAGGGTCGTCGTGGGCGAACTGGACGGTGGCGTCGCGGCGGGCCCGCGAGGTCAGCGACAGCACCGCGTGGCGCTGCGCGCCGCGGCCGTGCAGTGCTGAGATGACGTCGGAGTGGAGGATCCGCGCCCCACCGGCGAAGAACCCTTCGTACAGCGACAGCACGCGAAGTGTCATGAGGCACCCCTCGGGTAGAGGAACGACGGACCAAGCGGATGCCCGGAACCCCTGCCCCGCCCATCCCTGTCGGCGTCGGTGCCGGTCGATCCATCGTCGGGCCCGCACGCCACGATGTCGATGAACGGGCGGGGTGTATCGGGTGAACGCTTGGCACTCGGCGCCCCCCGCGCGCGCGGGGGGATCGTGTGCTCTCGCCGAGCGCACACGATCCCCGCGCGCCGGACGTGTGCGCTCGGCGACAGCACACGATGTCGACGGGGTCAGCGCGGGCGGCTCGCGGCCATCCGCCCCTCGGGGTCGAGCCGGGCGAGGACGGCCGCGGTGATCTCGCGCAGCTGCGCCGCCTGCTCGGGGGTGATCACGTCCAGCAGCACGTGGCGCACGGTCTCGACATGGCCCGGGGTCGCGTGCAGCACCTTGCGGCGTCCGTCCGCGGTGATCACCGCGTCGGTGGCACGCGCGTCGGCCGTGTTGCGCTCCCGCCGCACCAGTCCGCGCGCCTCGAGCCGCGAGATCACGTGAGACAGGCGCGGCAGGGTCGCGTTCGTCATCGACGCGAGCTCCTTCATCTGCAGGCGATGGTCGTCGGCGTTGGACAGCATCGAGAGCGCGAAGTAGTCGAAGTGCGTGAGGTCCTCGTCGCGAAGCAGCTGCGCATCGAGCTCGCGCGGGAGCAGCTCGAGGAGCGCGGCGAACGGCACCCATGTGGCCTGCTCGTCCGGCGTGTAGAAGCGCGGCCTGTTCATCCTCCGATTCTAGGAATAGTTGTGGCGACAAGCGAGTTGTCTCCCAGAGATGCTTGAAGCTACAAGCAATTCGTCCGACAGGAGAACAGCCATGACCTCGATCACGATCTTCGGAAACGGCAACATGGGCCAGGCCATCAGCGGCGTGCTCGCCCGTGGCGGTGCCGACATCCAGCACATCGGCAGCGCCGACAGCGGCGCCAGGGTGAACGGCGACATCGTCGTGCTGGCCGTGCCCTACCCGGCGCTCGCGCAGATCGCCGCCGTCTACGGTCCGCAGCTCGCCGGAAAGACGGTCGTGGACATCACGAACCCGCTCGACTTCTCGACCTTCGACGCCCTCGTCGTGCCCGCCGGCAGCTCCGCCGCCGCCGAGCTGCAGTCCGCGCTGCCCGACTCGACGGTGCTGAAGGCCTTCAACACCAACTTCGCCGCGACCCTCCTCAGCGGTCGCGAGGGCGACGCCACGACGACCGTGCTCGTCGCGGGCGATGACGCCGACGCCAAGTCCGGCCTCATGACCGCGATCACCGCGGGCGGGCTCGAGGCGGTCGACGCCGGTTCGCTGGCTCGCGCCCACGAGCTCGAGGCGATCGGCTTCCTGCAGCTGACGCTCGCGGTCGGCGAGCAGATCGGCTGGACCGGCGGCCTCGCCCTGGTGCGCTGACCCCGCGACGCCCTATGCGATGCGCGTCCCCGTCGGCAGACGGCCGGCGGGGGTGCGCGTGCGGGCCCACGCCCACCACATCAGCCCTGCCGCGAGCAGCAGCTGCAGCGTCATTCCGACGAACCAGCTCGGCGCCGACTCGTCGATGACCTCCGCCGGGCTGCGCTGGTCGCCCTCGGGCCTCGGGGCGCACTCGTCCCAGCGCTGTTCCAGCTCGGGCGGCTGCTGGGCCGCGCGCACGCCGAACTTGATCTGGCCGAACAGATCGTTGGGGTTGCCGTGCTCGTCGTACTGCGTCGGCGTCGCGTCGGCCAGGATCACGAACGGGTTCGCCGCGAGGAGCCACCACACGTGGTCGAACCGGGGCATGTCGTATGTCGAGGTCTCCCACGGGCCGCAGCGCACCTGGACATCGTCGTCGCACGGGTACTCGTCGCTCGGTCTCTCACCGGGCATGCAGGGGAACGAATCGCCCGAGTACTGGTCGTACTCGAACGAGCGGTAGTGGCTGGTCACCTCGGACCGCATCGTCATGCCGACCAGCGCGAACGCGATGAGCGTTCCCACCACCAGCGCCGCCACCACCAGGTACGTCGTGGCCACGGAGAACAGCGGACGCGACAGGATGCCGCTGAGCGCGACGCCGATCGCCGAGATGATGCCCACCTCGAAGACGAGCACGAGCAGCGATACAGTGATCGTCGCCGGCGCTCCCCCGCCCGCGAGTGTCGCGAGCACGAGGAACGGGACCGACACCGCCACGAACGCGAGGCCCGTGATCCAGGCGGCGAGGAACTTGCCGATCAGGATCTCCAGCGTGGTCGCCAGCGTGACCTGAACGGGCGCGAGGGTCGCGGCATCCCGGTCGCCGTTGATCGCGTTGCCGCTCAACGTGGGCGACACGAGCACCACCAGCAGCAGCGTGATGTAGACGATCGTGGAGTAGATCGCGCCGCCCGGCCGGTACACCGATCCCCACGCGAGGAACGACAGACCGGTCACGATCGCCAGCAGCACCGCGAAGACGCCGAGCAGCACGTACCACGCGACGCTGCGGGTGCGCTGGATCAGCTCCAGTCCGACGATGGTGCCCAGTCGCTGTCCGTTCACGACGCCGCCCCGCTCTCGTCCTCGCCCGCGGATCCGGCCGGCGGCGGGGGCGCCTGCGGAGGGCGACCGTCGCCGAGGTCGAGGAACGTGCGCTCGAGCGCACCCTGCGCCGCGGCGAACTCGACCACGTGCAGCCCCGCACCCACGAGGTCCCGCAGGGCG
>Ga0160460_100656_pt1 | contig 17027 bp, 10 predicted proteins | sample HID1973M_E6MG_FD_108238 | JGI IMG/M metagenome (GOLD analysis project Ga0160460, IMG submission 108238) | Enriched mosquito-associated microbial communities from UW Madison campus, WI, USA - HID1973M_E6 MG | ecosystem: Host-associated > Arthropoda: Insects > Digestive system > Unclassified ... | reverse complement strand
GAAGGGCCGGAGAGGGGCGCCGTCGTCGAACGGATGTCAGCGCTCACCGAGCCCGTGCGCGATGATCTCGCCGCGAGAAAGTCCGCAGGCACCGTCACCGAATGGACGAGTCAGCGCGTGTCGGTGTGGTCGGAGCGCCCCTGGAACAACGAGGGCAAGCGCCTCGCCCCGGTGCACTACGCCACCGTGGACTTCTCGGTCACGTTCACCGACTTCGCGGTGCTGTCGTGGTGGGCGGGCGAGGTCGCCGAGCGCGACGGGGTGCAGCTCGGCTGGATCGAGTGGAAGCTCACGCCCGAGACGAAGGCGTCGGTCGAACGGGATGTCGCCACCCAGGCCGTCGGCGTGGCCGTCGCCCGCGCGACCGCATACGCCGGAGCGCTGGGCCTGGCGAACGTGACGGCGCTCGAGCTCGCCGACGTCGGACTCCTGACACAGCCCGGCGCTCCGGAGGCGGCCCCGGCACCGCGCATGATGATGGCGAAGGCGTCGTTCGCGTCCGACACGGGTGGCGGTCCCGCCGTCCAGCTCCAACCCGAGGACATCGTGATCTCGGCGGCCGTCGAAGCTCGCTTCGCCGCCCGATGAGCGGCCATCCCCGCCCCCGATCCTCGAGCGAGGCCGCCTCGATAGACGCAGGGATCACGTCCGAGACGAAACACCCCGACGCCGTCGACGACGTCGTCTCGCGCACCGGGATCGCCGAGCGACTGTCGCGCATGATCCAGCTGCCCACGGTCTCGGCCGAGCGCGCCGAGCGGGGGCAGGCCCCGTTCGACGCCTTCGCAGATCTCCTGTTCGAGCTCTACCCGCTCGTGCACCAGCACCTGGAGCGGGAGCGCATCGGCGAGCTGGGGATCCTCTACCGGTGGCGCGGACGGGTCGCCGCGCTGCCGACGGTGCTGATGGCGCACTTCGACGTCGTGCCGGTCGACGAGAGCGACCCATGGACCCACCCGCCGTTCGACGGGCGCATCGAGGACGGCTGGGTCTACGGCCGCGGCGCGCTCGACGACAAGGGCCCACTCGTGGTGCTGCTGGATGCGGTCGAGAACCTGCTCGCGACCGGCTTCACGCCCGCGCGCGACGTCTACCTCTCGTTCGGCGGCGACGAGGAGACGTTCGGCGGCGCGGCGCGTCAGATCGCCGAGACGCTGCGGGATCGCGGGGTGCAACCGTGGCTCGTGCTCGATGAGGGCGGTGCGGTCGTCGATGCACCGCTGCCGTTCGTACGCGGAACCGCCGCCATGGTCGGCGTCGGGGAGAAGGGCGTGCTGACGCTCCGCCTGAGCGCCCGCGGCGAGGGGGGTCACGCGTCCGCTCCCCCGGCGCGCACCGCCGTCCGGCGCATCGCACGCGCGGTCGAGCGGCTCTCGCCTGCCACGTTCCCGGCGCACACCCCGGCAGCGGTCACCCGCATGATGCAGCTCTTCGCGACACGGACCGGCGGCATCCCGCGCGGTCTGTACCGACTGCTGTCGGCAACGCCGTGGCTGACCGCGCGCGTGTTCACGGCGATGGGCGGCGAGCCCGCCGCCCTCGTGCGCACCACGGTGGCAGCAACCATGCAGTCCGGCGGCACCGCCGCGAACGTGCTGCCGTCGCAGGCGTCCGCGACTCTCAACCTGCGCATCGCGCTCGGCGAGTCGGTGGAGGGCACGGTGAAGCGGGTGCGCAAGCGCGTGGCCGACCGTCATGTCGCCGTCGAAGTGCTGGAAGGCGACGGACCCTCACCCGAGTCGTCGACCGGGAACCCGCAGTTCGCGCTCATCACCGACGCAGTGAGGGTCTCGCATCCCGACGCCGCCACCGTGCCGTACGTGATGATGGCCGCCACCGATTCGCGTCACTTCCACCGCTTCTCGCCCGCCGTGTACCGCTTCGCGCCGCTCGAGATGAGCAAGGCGCAGCGGGCGTCGATCCACGGCGTCGACGAGCGCGTCGAGGTCGCGGCGCTCGAGCGGGGCGAGCTGTTCCATCGCACCCTCCTGCAGCGCTTAGAGTGATTCGCACCCGTCCTTCGACCAGCGCAGGGACCGGGGCTGGGGCCCGACCGAAGGAGCACGGATGACGCGCAGCGCCATGTCCTCACGCGTGACGATCGGAGCGCTCGCGGGAGTCGTCGGCTTCCTCGCGTTCGTCGAGTTCACCAGCGGTGTGATCCAGGGCTACTACACGCCCATGCTCACCGACATCGCCCGGCATCTGGGCGTGCACGATGCGGACGTCAACTGGCTCGAGGGCACGCAGCTCATGCTGTCGGCACTGGTCGTGCCGGCATTCGCGAAGCTCGGCGACATGGTCGGGCACAAGCGGATGCTGGTGATCTCGACGGCGATCACGGCTGCGGCATCCCTCGTCCTGCCGTTCACCGATTCGTTCGGCATCTTCCTCGCTGCGTGGGCGATCCAGGGGTTCTACGTCGTCTGGCTGCCGCTGGAGATCGCGCTCATCTGGTCGCGGTCGCGCCGCATGGAGGGCCGCTCGACGATCACGGCTCGCGCGGCCGGCTTCCTCGTGGCCGCGTTGGAGACCGGCGCCATCGTCGGCGCCCTCGTGGGCGGCATGCTCATCGACAGCCTGCCACTGTGGATCGTGCTGCTCGTACCCGCCCTGCTCGTGGTCGCCTGCTTCTTCGTCATCCTCTTCGGAGTCAAGGAGTCTCCCGAGCCCACCGGCGGTCGCCTCGACAACGTCGGCCTCGTGCTGATCTCGCTCGCACTCGTCGCGTTCACCGGTGGCCTCAGTCTGCTGCGCCTGAACGGCCCGGCCGATCCGGTCGCGTGGCTCGTCACGGCACTGGGCGTGCTGCTGGTGGTGCCGTTCGTGCTGTGGGAGCTGCGCCACGACGACCCCCTCATCGACGTGCGCATGTTCCGCTCCCCTGCCCTCGGGCCGGTGTTCCTGACCGCCGGGCTCTTCGGCGTCAGCGTGCTCGGCGCGCAGGCACCCCTGTCGACATTCGCCCGCACCGACCCGTCGGTCTACGGGTATGGTCTGGGGACGACCGGCTTCCAGACCTCGCTCATCATCGGGGTCTACCTCATCGCGATGATCACGGGTGCCCTGCTGTTCCCGCTCATCGCCCGGCTCACCGCACCGCGACTCACCCTCATCGGCGCCGCCACGCTCGTCGGCATCGGGTTCCTGATGTTCCTGCCGTTCCACGACACGTACACGCAGGTCATCGTGAACATGGTGATCGTCGGCCTCGGCTCCGGAGCCCTGGTCGCGGCGCTGCCCGCGGCCGCGGCATCCGCCGCCCCGCCCACCCAGACGGGCGTCGCGACCGGCCTCACCAACTCGGTCAAGACAGTCGGCGGCGCGATCGCGTCGTGCGTGTTCGGCATCGCGCTGCTGCACGGCGCGACCGGCGCGGCGACCGAAGGCACGGCGGGATCGTTCTCCGGCTACGTCACCGTGTGGGTGGTGTGCGGGGTCACGGCGCTGGTGGCCGCGCTGCTGCTGTGCTTCGTGCCGAAGACGGCGTTCAGCGACCGTGCCACGCACGGCGCCACGGATGCCGCAGACCCGCCCGCTGACCGCGCCATCCGCGCGCAGAAGCGCGTGCCGGATGCGCGGGCCCCGCGTGGTCGTGCGAAGCCGTGAGCGACGCCTACTCGCCGAGACGGTTGCGGGAGCGCATGGCGCGCTCGGCCTCGCGCTTGTCTTCGCGTTCGCGGATGGTCTGGCGCTTCTCGAACTCGCGCTTGCCCTTGGCGACGGCGATCTCGACCTTGGCGCGCCCGTCCGAGAAGTAGAGCTTGAGGGGGATCAGCGTGTAGCCGCCCGCCGAGATGGCGTGCGAGAGCTTGACGATCTCCTCCTTGTGAAGCAGCAGCTTGCGGGTGCGCTTGGAGGAGTGGTTCGTCCAGTGGCCCTGCGAGTACTCCGGGATGTGCACCGCGTCCAGGTAGGCCTCGCCGTTGTCGATGTACGCGTAGCCGTCCGAGAGGTTCGCGCGGCCTTCCCGCAGCGACTTCACCTCGGTGCCGGTCAGCACGAGACCGGCCTCGTAGGTCTTCTCGATCGCGTACTCATGGCGCGCGCGACGATTGGTCGCCACGACCTTCTCCCCGCGTTCCCTGGGCATGGCTACTCCGTTTCGGTGCTGAGCTTGTCGAAGCATGCCGCCCACGCCGGACGGCAGCCTGTCAGTCTACCCCTGCGACGGGGTGGACGATCACGCGCGCAGCCACCTGCGGATCGCGAAGCTCGCCGACAGGGCGGCCAGGACCACCCCGACCAGGATCAGGACGGGCACCACGATCCACGCATCGGTCATCCCCACCCAGGTCGTGACGAAATCGACGCGGTTGCGCAGGTAGTTGTTGACACCGAAATGCACACCGGCGATCACGGCGGCGCTCGCGAGCAGCGAGCCGAGCAGCGCCGCGAACACCCCCTCGAGGATGAAGGGCGTCTGGATGAAGCGGTTGGATGCCCCGACCAGGCGCATGATCCCGAGCTCGCGTCTTCGCGCGAAGGCCGACAGGCGGATGGTCGTCGCGATGAGCAGCACCGCCGCGATCAGCATGAGCACCGCGATGCCGACGGCTATGTACGTCGCGATCGTCAGTGCGGAGAACAGCGGATCGAGGTACTGCATCTGGTCCTTGACCAGTTCGACCCCTTGCATGCCGCTGAACGCCTCGATGATGACGTCGGACTGCTCCGGGTCGACGAGCGTGATGCGGAAGGTCTCGTTGACCTGCTCGGGCGTGATCACGCTGGCGTTCTCTTCGCCGGCGATCTGCAGCAGCTCGTCGTACGCCTGCTGGTGATCGAGGAAGGTCAGGTCGCGGATGAGGGGTGCAAGGGCGCTGCCCTCGAGCTTCGCGCGCACCTCCTCGACCTGCTCCGGGGTCGCCTCGCCGTTCGAGCAGGTCGCCGGCGTCGAGATGCTGGTGCACATGTAGACGGCGACCTGGGCACGCTCGACCCAGAAGTCGCGCATCGTCCCGATCTGCATCTGCATGAGGATCGCCGCGCCGACGAACGTGAGCGACACGAACGTGACGAGCACCACGGAGACGACCATCGAGAGATTGCGCCGGAGGCCGGTGAACGCCTCCGACATGATGAGTCCGAACCTCATGAGGTGGGCCCCACTTCGTCGTCGCGGTGGGTGTCGTCCAGGCCCAGCCGGTCTGCGAGCCCGAGCTCCTCGACCTGCAGCTCGACGGCGTCGACGAGCGGGATCGGCTGCGTGTGCGTCGGCTTGGCAGGAGCGGGCGGCTCCTCTGCAGGCGCGTCCTGCGCGACGGGCTCGTCGAGCGCGTGCGCGAGGGCCTCGGCCTGCTGAGCCTCGGCGACGGTTACAGCGACGACAGCCGCCGCGGCCGCCGCGGCGGCGGCGACGCCGGGGGCCGGGGACGAGGCATCCGCCTCTGCGCCGACGAGTTCGTCGTCGTCCTGCACGGCCGTCGGATCCAGACCTGCGGCGGCCGCGATCGCAGCCTCGCGCTGGACCTCGAGCACCGCGGTGAGTGCGGCGACCGCGGCGGCGCCGCGCTCGGGCTCGGGTGCGAGGCTCGGCAGGCTCGAGCGGTCGCCGTAGCCGCCGTGTCGCTCGTCGCGGACGATCTCGCCGTGGCGCAGCTCGATGACGCGGCGCTGCATCTGGTCGACGAAGCCGGCCTCGTGCGTGGCCATCACGACCGTCGTGCCACCGGCATTGATGCGCGCGAGCAGCTGCATGATGTCGATGGATGTCGCGGGGTCGAGGTTTCCGGTCGGCTCGTCCGCGAGCAGGATCTGGGGCCGGTTGACGAGCGCGCGGGCGATCGCCACGCGCTGCTGCTCACCGCCGGACAGTTCGTGAGGGAATCTCTTCTCCTTGCCGGCCAGGCCGACGAGGGCGAGCACTTCCGGAACCGCCTGCTGGATGAAGCCACGCGAGGACCCGATGACCTGCAGCGTGAACGCCACGTTCTGGAAGACGGTCTTCGTCGGGAGCAGCCGGAAGTCCTGGAACACGGCGCCGACGTGCCGTCGGAAGTAGGGGACCTTGCGGTTCGACAGTGTGCGCAGGTCGCGGCCGAGTACGACGACACGGCCCTCCGACGGCGTCTCCTCGCGGAGGATGAGGCGGAGGCAGGAGGACTTGCCCGATCCCGACGCGCCGACGAGGAAGACGAACTCCCCGCGCAGCACCTCGAAATCGACATCGCTCAGGGCGGGTTTGGAAGTGCCGCGAAAGCGCTTCGTGACGTTCTCGAACCGGATCATGGCCTAACGAGCCTATGCGGACGCCCTCGGGCTGGGTCGAGCGACACTCGCCGTTCGCGCATCCGCGTCAGTCGTCGTCGTCCTTGCGCTTGCGCCAGCGGATGCCGGCCGAGATGAAGCCGTCCAGGTCGCCGTCGAACACGATCGCCGGGTTGCCCACCTCGTGGCCGGTGCGCAGGTCCTTCACGAGCTGCTGGCCGTACAGGAAGTAGGAGCGCATCTGGTCGCCCCAGCTCGCGGTGATGGTGCCGGCGAGCTCCTTCTTCTTCGCTGCCTCCTTCTCGCGCTGCAGCAGGAGCAGGCGAGTCTGCAGCACGCGCATGGCGGCGGCGCGGTTCTGGATCTGCGACTTCTCGTTCTGCATCGACACGACGATGCCGCTGGGGATGTGCGTCAGGCGCACCGCCGAGTCGGTGGTGTTGACCGACTGGCCGCCGGGGCCGGACGAGCGGAAGACGTCGACGCGCAGGTCGTTCTCGGGGATGTCGACCTCGACGGCCTCCTCCATCACCGGGATGACCTCGACGGCGGCGAAGCTCGTCTGTCGCTTGTCGGCCGAGCCGAACGGGCTGATGCGCGCGAGCCGGTGCGTGCCGGCCTCGACCGAGAGCGTGCCGTACGCGTACGGCGCGTCGATCTCGAACGTCGCCGACTTGATGCCGGCACCCTCCGCGTAGGAGGTGTCCATGACCTTCACCGGGTACTTGTGGCGCTCGGCCCAACGCAGGTACATGCGCATGAGCATCTCGGCGAAGTCGGTGGCGTCGTCGCCGCCCGCGCCGGAGCGGATCGTGACGACCGCCGAGCGGTCGTCGTACTCGCCGTCGAGGAGCGTCTGCACCTCGAGCTGGCTGACGATGTCCTCGAGCTCGGCGATCTCGTGGCGGGCCTCCTCGGCGGAGTCCTCGTCGTCCATCTCGTTGGCGAGCTCGACGAGCACCTCGAGGTCGTCGAGGCGCTGCTCGACGTCGGTGACGCGCTTGAGCTCGGCCTGACGGTGGCTGAGAGCGCTGGTGACCTTCTGCGCCTTCTCGACGTCGTCCCACAGATTGGGGGCGCCGGCCTCCTCGCTGAGGCGAGCGATGTCGGCAGTGAGTGCCTCGACGTCGACCACGGCCTTGATGTCGGCGAACGTGGAACGCAGGGCCTGGATATCGGCGGAGGGATCGAAGTCGAGCATGACACTCCAGACTAACGTGGAAGCGATGACCGATCACACAGGCTCCCCCACCGCTCGCGACGTGCTGTGGCGGTTCGGCCCGATGGTCTACGGCCCGACAGTGCTGTTCGCGCTCGGCGAGGGCGCCGTCATCCCCCTCATCCCGGTGATCGCCGCACAGCTCGGAGCGGATGTCGCGACCGCGGCTCTCGTCGCCTCGGCGCTCGTCGTGGGTCAGCTCTGCGGCAACATCCCGGCGGGGTGGGCGGTCGCGCGCATCGGCGAGCGGCTGACGATGGCGATCGCGGGAGTCGTCTCGCTCGCAGGCGTGGCCGGAATGGCGCTGGCACCCTCCCTCGGAGTCTTCGCGATCGCCACCTTCCTGATCGGCTTCTGCGCCGCGGCATTCGGGCTCGCTCGCCACTCGTTCATGACGACCCGGGTGCCGGTGTCGTTCCGCGCCCGCGCGCTCTCCCTGCTGGGCGGCACGTTCCGCCTGGGCATGTTCGTGGGCCCGTTCGTCGCCGCGGGACTGCTCGCACTGTTCGGCGACGAGCACGCCACGATCTGGTTCTTCGGCGCATGCCTGGTGGCGACGGTGCTGCTGGTGCTCCTGGGTCCCGACCCCGAGAAGCAGTTCGTCGGACAGGGACCCGCGGTCTCGAGCGACACGGTCGACACGGAGGACACCGGCGAACCGGTCACCGGCTCGATCCCGCTCCGGCAGAGCCGGCCTCGAGACGCCGCCGGGCCCGGCACGGGCGTCCTCCGCACGATGTGGCGGCACCGCCGCGTGCTGTCGACCCTCGGGCTGGCCGCGGCATCCCTGTCGGCTGTGCGTTCCGCGCGTCAGGTCGTCCTGCCGCTGTGGGGCGTGTCGATCGGGCTCGATGCGCAGACCATCGCGCTCGTCGTCGGCATCTCCGGTGCGATCGACTTCGCCCTGTTCTATGCGAGCGGTCAGGTGATGGACCGCTTCGGCCGCCTGTGGGCCGCCCTCCCGGCGATGATCCTGATGGGCGCGGGTTTCGTCGCGCTCGCGTTCACGCACGATCTCCCGCAGGCCGCGATGTGGTTCGCGATGTTCGCGGCGGTGCTCGGGGTCGGCAACGGGCTGTCCAGCGGCATTCTGCTCACACTCGGCGCCGACGTGGCTCCCAAGACGGACCCCGCGCCCTTCCTCGGCTCCTGGCGCACGCTCACCGACGCGGGAGGCGCAGTGGCGCCTCTGCTGGTGTCGGCCGTCGCCGCCTTGACCTCGCTCGCCGCGGCGACTGGCCTCATGGGCGCGGTGGGCCTGGTCGGCGCGCTCGCGTTCGTGCGATGGGTGCCCCGCTACGTTCCGCAGGTGCGCCCGTGAGCGAGGTGGTGCGGTTCTGTCGCAGTCGCAACGGCGGGCGGCGCTGCACCCGTCCGCTGGGGCACGCCGGCCTGCACCGCCACCGGACGATCCTGTGGACGGATCTCGGAGCCGATCCCGCGCTCTGCTCCGGATCGGGAGCCCCGGGCGAGCCCGCCGCGACGCTCGCCGACGGCTTCCCGTTCGGTCGCGCGCTCTGCCCCGTGTGCCTGCGGTTCATCGCCCTCGACGACGCCGGCCGTCTGATCGCGCACGACACGTCCGATGAATCGGAGGCGGATGCCGAGCCCCGCCGCCACGAGTGGTTCAACACGCACGGCTGGTAGTCGTCCCCTGACCGCGGACCGGGCTCAGACCCAGTGGCGCCGCACGGCCTCCGCCCCCAGCTGCATCCGCGTGGTGACGCCTGCGGTCTCCATCAGCTCCGCGACGCGACGCTGGACCGTGCGCAGGGAGATGCCGAGCTGGGCCGCGGCCGCGGCATCCGTCACTCCCAGCAGGAGCAGGCGCAGCAGGTCGCCGTCCACGTCGTCGGTCGTCGGCACCGCGGCGATCGGCAGGAACGCGGTGGCCGCCCGCCAGTACTCCTCGAAGATCGAAGTGACCAGGTCGAGCAGTCCGCTGGGGTGGATGAGCAGCGCACCGAAGCCGCGATCCTCGCCCTGCGAGTGCATGGGCACGAGGGCCATCTGGTCGTCGGCGATGAACATGCGCGTGGGGAGCGTCGGGAGCACGCGGATCTCCTCGCCGATCTGGGCCATCTCGCGCGCTGCCGCGAGGAATCCGGGGCGTTCGAGCACGGCGTTCTCCACGATGACGCGGTAGCGCACCCCGCGAGCCAGCGCGCGGTCCTCCTCGATGTTCTCCTCGCCGCTGATCAGGGCGACCTCGTGGAGCACGAGCACCCGCACCTGCTCCACCGATGCCGCCTGCAACTGCGCGACACGCTGTCGCACCGCATCGTCGCCGATGACGACATCCACCACGTCCGCCACGCTGCGCTGCTCGGCCGACCGGCGGTACAGATCGCTCAGTTCGACGAGCGCCTCGTGCGCGCGCGTCAGGCCGCGCTCACGCTCGAGCAGCAGCGGCCTCAGCGAGATCGACGGCGGGGACGCCACGAACCGGTCGCTGCGTGCCGCCTGCCGCGCGAGCAGGCCGAGCCGCTCGAGCTCGGCGACGATCGGGCGCGTGCGCGGCAGCGACATGCTCAGGGCCGAAGCGATCTCCGCCGTCGACGCGGAAGGCTGCTGCAGCACGCAGCGATAGACCGCGGTGTGGGCTTCGTCCAGACCGAGCGCATCGAGCACGGCGACCTTCTCCATGTCGTTCATCGTCACCCGCCGACGCTGGCGGATGGAGGCCATGGCATTTCTCCGCCATCCACTTTATGCACTCGGGCCACGAAGGTGGGGGTTACACGGATCCCCACACCGAGAGGCTCGCGCATGTCACGACCCCAGCCATTCGGCCCACGCCTGCGAAAGATCGTCGCCGCCACAAGCGGCCTGGCGATTGGGATCGCGGGCGTCGGCCTCACCACCCTGCCGGCGGCCGCCATCTCCGCCCCAGACGAATCCCCCACCTCGCAGGTGGTCGCCGGCAGCTCCCACACCGTCACGCTCATCACCGGCGACCGCGTCACCGTCACCGACCTGTCGGACGGCACCCACACCGTCTCCGTCGACACCGCCGTCGACGGCGCCGGCGTGCAGACGTACGAGGCGGCCGGCGACCTGCACGTGGTCCCCGACGCAGCGATGCCCTACCTGGCAACGGGCGCCCTCGACGGCGACCTGTTCAACGTGTCGCTGCTGATCGAGTACGGCTACGACGACGCCTCGGTCGACGCGACGCCGATCATCGTCGAGCAGGATGGCGCGACAGCCCGGAGCTTCGCAGCACCGGTCCCCGGCATCGAGGTGCTGAGGCCGCTGGAGAGCATCGGCGGTGCTGCAGCCGCCCTCGGCCACGACGCCGCAGCATCCGCGTGGCAGTCGCTCACGGCGCCGACCGCGCGCACGTTCTCCGCCACGCCCGGCCTCGCCGGCGGCATCCAGTCCATCCACCTCGACGGCAAGGTGCGCGCGACGCTCGACTCGAGCGTGCCGTACATCGACGCTCCCGAGGCATGGGCTCAGGGCTACACCGGTCAGGGCGTGACGGTGGCCGTTCTCGACACCGGCTACGACGATACCCACCCCGACCTGCAGGGCCACGTGAGCGCCGATTCGAAGAGCTTCGTGCCCGGCGAGGGCGTCGACTCCGACCCCAACGGCCACGGCACGCACGTGGCCTCCACCATCGCCGGCACCGGCGCGGCCAGCGGAGGCACCCACCGCGGCGTCGCGGACGGCGCGCAGCTGCTCGTCGGCAAGGTGCTCGGCGCGGACGGCTACGGGCAGGACTCGTGGATCATCGACGCGATGGAGTGGGCCGGTCAGAACGCTCCGATCGTGTCGATGAGCCTGGGTTCGACGGAGGCCTCCGACGGCAAGGACCTGATGGCGGAGTCGCTGAACCGCATCTCGGACGAGACCGGCGCCCTGTTCGTGGTCGCGGCCGGCAACGCCGGCGCGCCCGAGACCATCGGAGCACCCGGTTCGGCGGAACGAGCGCTCACCGTCGGCTCGGTCGACGACCCGTCGGGCTCGCTGTCGTACTTCACCAGCCAGGGGCCGCTCGCGCGCTCGGGGGCGATGAAGCCCGACGTCACCGGTCCCGGCAACGACGTCACGGCCGCACGCTCGGCCGACAGCCCCGGAGAAGGCTCGTACGTCGCGATGAGCGGCACATCGATGGCGACGCCGCACGTCGCCGGCGCCGCCGCGATCCTGCTCGGCGCCCACCCCGACTACACGTCGGCCCAGCTCAAGGCCGCGCTCGCGAGCAGCGCCGTCGACCTCGGCTATACGCCGTACGAGGGCGGCACGGGTGTCATCAACGTCGCGGCCGCCCTCGATGCACCGGTCATCGCTTCGGGCTCCGGCGACTTCGGAATGCTCGCGTGGGGACAGGCGCCGGCGCCGGTGACCCGCACGATCGAGTACACGAACCGTACGGATGCCGAGCTCACCATGGCGCTGGAGCCGACGCTCAGCGACACCACGCCCGACGACGGCAGCGGCGAGCCGGGACCGATGTCGGCCGGCATCGCGTTCGACGCCCTCACGATCGACACCGCGTCGCTCACCATCCCGGCGGGCGAGACCCGCTCGGTGACCATGACGGTCGACCCCTCGAAAGTGCCGGCAGGCACGCAGCTCTCGGGTGCGCTGGTGGGCCTCGTCGACGGCGAGCCGGTCACGCGCACCGCTCTGGGCACGATCGCCGAGGCGGAGCGCTACGACCTGACGATCACCGCGACGGGCTTCGACGGCAATCCCGTCCAGACGTATGCGTTCCTGTGGAACCCGGCGACGCAGTTCGCCGAGCCGATCCCCGTGGACGGCGAGACGACGCTCCGCCTCATGAAGGGCGACTACTCGGTCGTGTCGTTCATGGAGCTGAGCCGGACGCCCGACACGATCGCCAGCGTCTTGGTGGGCGAGCCGACACTCGAGCTCGACGGCGACAAGACCGTCGCTCTGGACGCCCGGTCGGCCACGCAGGTCACACTCGACGTGGGCCAGAAAGGCCTCGAGCCGGTCTTCCGCCGCATGGACATGAAGGTCGGCGATTTCCTCGCCAGCGCCACGATGCCCGTGTGGACCGATGAGATGTGGGCGCAGCCGATGAAGATCGACGACGCCGACTTCGGCTTCACGACACGGTGGCGCCTGCAGACGCCCCTGCTCACGGTGAGCGCCGGCAAGAAGGCCCTGGACCTCATCCTCCAGCCCGGTTCGACCTTCCTCGACGGCTCGTTCAAGGCCACCGCGGTAGACGCCGGCTCGGGAAGGCCCGACGAGCTCGCCGCCGCAGGCGTGGGCGGCAAGATCGCCGTCGTGACCCGCAGCGCCGACCTCTCGGCATCCCAGCAGGCCGCCGACGCCGCTGCCGCCGGAGCGAAGCTCCTCGTCCTCGTCAACGACGCGGACGGCGAGTTCAGCACGTGGGTCGGCTCGGAGGCCGACTTCTCGAACGTGTCCATCCCGGTCGCCGGCATCAGCGGCGTGGAAGGGCGCGGCCTGCTCGACCAGCTCGGCGGGCGAAAGAGGGTCACGCTCTCGGCGGTCGGCGAGCCCACGACAGACGTGGTGTACGACATCGCCGAGTACGGCGACGGCCAGATCCCCCAGAAGCTGGCGTACAAGCACTCGTCGAAGGATCTTGCGCGCATCGACACGCGCTTCCACGGCCAGCGGGAGGAGCTGGCCGAGTTCAGGTACGACTTCGTGCCCGGAGCACAGTACGGCAGCGGCTTCCCGTTCCGCGCGCAGCGCGGCATGGACCGCACCGAATGGGTCAACACCGACAACCTCCGATGGAACCAGTGGGTGGCCGTCAGCTCCGTGATGTGGGAGATCCGCGACAAGCAGACGACGTACGAACGCGGCGAGCGCACCTCGGAGGAGTACTTCGGCGGCATCGTGCGCCCGTATGTGGCCACCGGGTTCTGGGTGCCCTACCGCGTGTCGGACTGGGCCCAGGTCAACATCCCCAGCTGGGCCGACGGCGGCGACGCCGACCACACCGGGACGTTCGAGACGTGGGCGGAGCCGTCGACCGTGCACCAGACCGCCGATGTCTACATCGACGGACAGCTCGTCAAGCAGCAGGAGCATCAGGGTGTCAACCTGTTCGACCTCCCCGATGGTGACCAGCAGTGGCGCGTGGTGAGCACGGCGACCCACGACGGCTCGCATCTCGCAGGGTCGACGAGGACGGTCAGCGACTGGACGTTCCGTTCGGAGGGCAAGCTGGGCGACTGGAACAACCGTCTGCTGCCGATGATCCAGGCCTACTACGACGTCGACGTCAACATCGACAATCAGGTCGGCGAGGGTCGCAAGAAGGGTTCTGGCGTCACGCTCGGGCTCGAACTCGGACACGTCGCGGGCACCGCCCCCGCCGGTGCCATCACCGGTGCCACGCTGGAGGCCCGCGCCGAGAACGGACAGTGGAAGCCGGTGAAGCTGAAGTCTGCGAAGACGGATGCCCCCACCGGCGCGGTCGAGGGCGACGGCGACATCTTCGTCACGAGCCGCGCGTGGGTCAGCGGGTTCACCGCGCAGATCCCGGTGCCCGACAAGGGCGGCTGGGTCGATCTGCGCGTGACCGCGAAGGATGCCGCGGGCAACACCTTCTCGCAGGAGATCGAGCGCGCGTTCGAGGCGACCGCGGCCAAGGGCGTCCGCTAGTTCCCGTCGACCGGGGACCCGGGTGCGCGAGCACCGGGGTCCCCGGCGTTGCGCTCCCCCACGACTCGGCGCGCGGACGCGTGGGTGTGTTCACTTCTGTTCGTTTCGATCGCCAAGTCGAACACCGGCTGGAACGATGGCTCGCGGCCCCCGTCGCTCCGTCGGAGGGCCAGTGATTCGAGGAGGAATCTTGCCCACCAAGCGGATGAAGCTGCTCATCGCAGCGGCCGTCGGCGCCTTCTGTCTCGGGGGCCACCAGGCGCCCGCGGCCGTCGCCGCCGAAGGCCTTGCGGGCGCCGTGCACCATGCCAGCGACCTGGACTGGGTCTCAGCCGACAACGGCTGGGGTCCGGTGGAGCGCGACTACAACAACGGCGCGCGCGGGGTGCCGGACGCGGACCGCGCGGTCCAGTCGATCCGGGGCACGAAGTACGCCAAGGGCCTGGGCACCCACGCTCCGGCGCGCATCGTCTACGACCTCGGGCGGCAGTGCACCCAGCTGCTGGGCTACGTCGGCATCGACGACAGCCAGTCCGGCAAGGGCCGCGTCGACTTCGTGGTGAAGGTCGACGGTGCAGAGAAGTTCCGGATGGAACGGAAGGGCACCGATCCCGCCGGCCGGCTCAACCTCGATCTGACCGGAGCGACCACGGTCGAGCTGATCGCAGACCCCGGTTCCGAGGGCAACGGCAACGACCACGCCGACTGGGCGGACATGCGCATCAACTGCACCGACGGCTTCCTCGCCCAGCCGCTGATCATCACGCCCAACGACGTCGACCTGTCGCTCCTGGCCCCGGGCTCACCCGTCGCGGTCACCGTCGAGGGCGCCAACCCGCGAGTGCCGGTGACCGTCGGCTTCGCCGGCAGCGAGGTCGTCGCCAACGCCGATGACACGGGCCGCGCTACCGCATCGTTCGTCGTCCCCACCGGCACCGCTGCCGGCGAGTACGCGATCACGGCGCGCGGCGAGTCGCTGTTCGGCGCTGTCGCGCAGGGTGAGCTCGCCGCCCACGTCGTCGCGGTGTCGGACACCGTGTTCTTCGTCGACTGCTCGGCGACCGGCGCGGGCGACGGCTCCCAGGCGCGGCCGTTCACCTCACTAGACCAGCTCGCCGCAGTACAGCCGTTCCAACCCGGCCAGTCTGTGCGGTTCCAGCGCGGCGCCGAGTGCACCGGCACCTTCGCCCCGACCGGATCGGGCCTGGGCACCGCACCGATCACGGTCTCTCCCTACGGAGATGGCGATGCCGCCGCAACGATCAACGGCGACGGCCGGCTCGCCGGCATCCATCTCCTGAACGTCAGCAACTGGACTGTGGATGGTATGCGCGTGATCAACCCGGGCGTACCCGACCAGCGGCGTGTCGGCATCCTCTACGAGGTCAACGACGGCTCCCGGCGCAGCGGCGTGGTGCTGACGCGCAACCATGTCGAGGAGGTCGCCGGCTGGTCCGACAAGACCAGCCTCGGCAATGCGTTCTCGCGCTCGGCCGGCATCTCGGTGCTCGGTGACGGCATCGGCTGGTTCGACGGGATCACCATCACCGACAACGTCGTCAACGACACGGCGGCCGGCGGCATCAAACTGTCGGCCCCCGACTCCACGAAGCACTACAACACGAACGTGTACGTCGCGCGCAACGACATCCGCGCGGTGGGCGGGGACGGCATCGTGATCCACAACTCCGACAAGCCGGTCATCGAGTACAACTCAGCGATCGACCTCGGGCACGGCCAGTACCCGTTCCTCAAAGGCAACTTCGCCGGCATGTGGCCGTACAACTCGGTCGACCCGCTGTTCCAGTACAACGTCGTGGGCAACAGCGTCGCCTCCACCTACGACTCGACCGCGTGGGACTGCGACATGAAGATCAAGGGCAGCTGCACGTTCCAGTACAACTACTCCTACGGCAATGCCGGCGGGTTCTATCTGGACTGCATCTCGGGCTGCGGCACGGCATCGACGACGACGGACGCGATCCTGCGCTACAACGTCTCGCAGGATGACTGCCGCCTCGGTGGTGCGAGCGGCGGACCGGGCCTCCACCTCATCTACAACAACACCTTCTCGTGCCTGAACCGGCCGTTCGAAGACGATATGACCGCACCGCGACAGGTGAAGAACAACATCTTCATCTCACCCGGCGGCACTTTCAAGACCGTGAACGCGGTCTATGCCAACAACGCGTACTTCGGCGGCATCCAGCCGGTGTCGACCGAGACGGGCGCCGTCGTCGGGGACCCGCAGCTCATCGCGGCCGGAAGCGGGCAGCTCACTCGCGCACTCCCCGGGTACCAGCTCGCGGTCGGCTCGCCGCTGCTGGGCGCGGGCGCACCGATCGCAGATGCAGGCGAACGCGACTTCTTCGGGAATCCGATCCCCTCGACGCCGAACATCGGCGCCTATCAGGGGGCGGGTGTGCCCGTGACACCGCTGCCTTTCGACGCGCTCGTCAACCAGACCGCGATGGCGTCGAACGCGAACCCTCGCAACGGTGCCGTGACCACGGACTACCGCGTGTTCTCCGCCGAGGCGCTCGCAGATGCCGGACTCGTGATCGGCGAGAAGGCGACCGCGTTCGGCGCCGAGGTCGACTGGCACCCGACGACGGTCGGCACCCCCGACGCGATCAAGGTCGCCGGACAGCAGGTGTCGCTCGAGGGCGAAGGCGACGAGCTCGTCATCGTCGGGTTCTCCGCCGGCACCGCCGCCGCCGGCACCGCGACCGTGCACTACGAGGACGGCACGACACAGAAGGTGCAGCTGGCGCTGCCGCTGTGGACCGAGGCGTCGACGGATGCCGCGGACACGGTGCTCCTCGGCAGCGCCGCGTCGCACCTGCAACGCACGAAGCCGTACCTCGGAGGGTCCGTCTCGACCACGGCCGCACCTGCTTCCGTGTTCGCGCAGCGGATCCCGCTGTCGGGCAAGCCCGTGGCGAGCGTCACGCTCCCGGCAGGAAGCCCGGTG